>Ga0302250_1000611_pt1 | contig 32848 bp, 34 predicted proteins | sample AAG_RA_Asp_MG_FD_193536 | JGI IMG/M metagenome (GOLD analysis project Ga0302250, IMG submission 193536) | Enriched activated sludge microbial communities from anaerobic digester in WTTP, New Holstein, Wisconsin, United States - AAG_RA_Asp | ecosystem: Engineered > Bioreactor > Anaerobic >...
TGTTCAGCAGTGGGGGATTGTCTGTAACATTGGGCAATTCCATGAATTCTATAGATAGTGACAATTCATATACTATGCTTAATGGTTCTATGGTTGGAAGCCTTTATGGGGATACTATGATAACAGCCGAAGGCGATCTGACCATAAAAGCTTCTGATGTCATTGCAGGCAATGATATATTTGGAGCGGCAAAAAATATAACCATTATAAAAGGAGAAAACGAATACGATAGTTCCGTAGAACAAAAGTTCAAATCTTCAGGACTAACTGTAAGTTTGGGCGGTACTATAGGCAATGCCGCCAATGCCATAGACTCAACTCTATCACAAGCCAGCAGTGCAAATGATAGAGGAAATGATCGTCTAACAGCCGCATATGCTGCCAAAGCAGCACTTATTGCTACTCAAGCAGGACAATCTATATATCAAGACATGACAGATATCTCAGATGCCTCCAAAGCCGCACAAGGTTCTATAATAGGAGTTTCGGTTTCTGTAGGCTCAAGCAAAAGCAAATCAATATTTACAAGTGAAAGCACAGAGACCGCAAGTTCTACTGTTACCGCAGGCAATCGTGCAACATTCATAGCTACAGGTGACGATATCCTTGATAGTGACGGCTATGCCAATAGCGGCAATCTGCTCATCTATGGCTCAAATATTTCAGGAAAAGATGTGGATTTACTAGCTGCAAAAGATATATACCTGCTAGCAGCTGCCAATACATCAGCAGAAAATAGCAGTAATGAATCAAGTGGATTTGCTGTAGGAGCAAATATAGGAGTAAGCGCTAGCGGCAATGTCGGAGTATCTGTATTTGCCAATGCAAATATGGCTGAAGGTCAAAGCGTTGGAGAAAATGTTACTTACACAGAAAGCACAGTAAATGCTACAGATAATTTAAATATATTATCAGGCAGAGATACCGACATAATTGGTGCCATGGTATCCGGAAATAGCGTATATGCCAACATAGGGAGAGATCTAAATATAAGATCCCTTCAAGACAGCGCAACATATGACAGCAAACAAACAAGTGTCAGTGCAGGGATCGAAGTACCTATTGTAGGAGCAGGTGCACTTAGCGGCAGTGTAAGCGCAAATCAACAAAAGATACTCAGTAACTATGTCAGTGTTAATGAGCAAAGCGGTATCATAGCAGGTAACGGTGGATTTGATATCACAGTAAAAGGCAATACAGACCTAAACGGAGGAACGATAGTGAGTGCTGCACCAAAAGAGCTAAACAGTCTTAATACAGGTTCGCTTACATTTAATAATCTGGAAAATCATGCTGAGTATAAAGTCTCTAGCAGCAGCGTCGGGTTTAGCATGGGCGTAAGCTATAATTATTTGGTTCAACGTACTCTCGCATCCCAGATCCCCCAAGCTCTCAATAACAGTGAAAAGGTCTCAAGCACCACATATGTAGCCCTCTCCCCGTCAAACGTAACCATAAATGGCGAAACAGCAACTGACGAACAACTCCAAGGTTTGGCAACCGTAAAAAGTGATAGCCATATAAACGCTATCTTTAACCTGCAAGATGTACAAGATTCTATGGCACTAGCAAGTACTATAGGAGATATAGGAGCATTGAGTAATAATGTAATCTCTACAGCTCTAAGCAGAAAAAGCTATGTAGAAAGAGACGAAGCTATAGCAAATGCAGAAGCTAACTATAAAAAATCGGTAAGCGAGACAGAGTGGAATGCCTATGTAAAAAATCCTGATGTAGGCAAACTCCTGAAATTTGAATTTGATCAAAAATATGCAACAGATCCGGTTTTTAGAGCTGCATATGATAAATTAAGCAATGAAAAGAAAGCTACATTTATACAAGATTCTATAAACAACGGCAAACCATTTGGAACATTAAGCAGCCAAGAAGCTTCATGGCATCAAACCCAAATTATGTATGGCGTAGGCAGTGATCTAGACAGAGCCGCTCAAGCAATCACCGGAGCATTAAGTGCTCTTGCTATGGGCAACTCATCTGGAGCAGTAGCAAACCTGACTCAGCCATATATAGCAAACGAGATAGGTAATTACTTTGATAAAAACAACAATGAAACAGCCAGACTCTTTGCTCACGCAGCACTAGGAGCTGCAAGTGCATATATCAGCGGAAATGATGCAGTATCAGGAGCACTCGGAGCTGCAAGCGGAGAAGCTATAGCTATATTGGTCCGAAAAGAACTTTATGGCGATAAATCATCAAGTCAACTAACTCAGCAAGAAAAAGAAACTATCAGAGCAGTAGCCACACTTGCCGGCGGACTAGTAGGAGCTATGAGCGGCGGAAGTTTTGAGGATAGTGCCACAGCAGCTGCAGCGGGGTATAATGCTGCAGTGAATAACTATTTATCTCCAAAGCAAATAGAACAAAGAGCAAAAGATATAGTTAATTGTAATGGTTCTTTTGCGTGTGAAATTAAAGAAAAAACAAAATGGGATATTATTTCTACCTATCAAGATATGTCTAATATAGGAAATGGTGTTGTTAATATTTGGAGCGGACTAAGTGATGGAATACCAAATATGTGGAACAATAGTCCGTGGTATGCACAAGGCACATTAATAACAGCTGGCGGTATAGTTGCTTTACCAGTTGCTGAGTATGGAATAACTTATGCCTACATGAATCCAGGTTCTGTGGCAGGCGGGGCTACGATAGCAGGCGATATTTTAAATCCAGGCGTTCCATCAACAATAACAGGAACAATATTGGGATTATATAACGAATATAAAGATTATAAAAATGGAGAAAATAAAACATGGAATCAATTGTTCGGAAAATAATTTATATTATTGCTATTGTAATTTTGACTCAAAATTTTATAGCATTGTTTTTTGGAGTTAATTTTATTAAAGGACAAGGCTTCAAAGATGCAAATTTTAGCTTGTGGGAAATTATATTCGCGTCAGTCCTTTTGCTTACTGCACAATTGATTAAACCAAAAACTCCTCAATTTACCAAATGTCCACAATGTAAAGAAACATTTAGCTATAAAGACACTATAAATGGCAAATGTCCAAACTGTAAAGATGTGGATACTCTAGACATAAAAGAATATTACAATAAATTTTCAGAAGAGAAAAAATAATAAATCAAATGAGTTACCCACCAAATAATCTGACTCAGCCATATATAGCAAATGAGATAGGTAATTACTTTGATAAAAACAACAATGAAACAGCCAGACTCTTTGCTCACGCTGCACTAGGAGCTGCAAGTGCATATATCAGTGGAAATGATGCAGCATCGGGAGCACTCGGAGCTGCAAGCGGAGAAGCTATAGCCATATTGGTTCAAAAAGAACTTTATGGTGATAAATCATCAAGTCAACTAACCCAGCAAGAAAAAGAAACCATCAGAGCAGTAGCCACACTTGCAAGCGGACTGGTAGGAGCTGCAAGCGGAGGAAGTTTTGAGGATAGCGCAGCGTCAGCAGCTGCGGGATATAATGCTGCGGTGAATAATACTATGGGTAATGATCCTATTATGAAAATAGCTTTTGGTGATCCAAAAGAGATGGAAAATACAAGTTTGTCTGTTGCTGGAGGTTTAGCATGGGCATCTGCAGGGTTTAAAACATTAATAAAGTATTTTATTCCAAACAAAGTTCTTGCTGAAAAAATATCCAAATACACGACCAAGCCAATTGATGCCGCAATAACGGTCACAACAATAAATGCATATCTTTTGCATTTAGAAGCAGATGGAAAACTTGATGAGGGTAAAATTATATCTGATTTGATTACTTATCCAACAAATGTAAGTAAAGAACACCCATTGCTTGAGCAAGCAGTAGATAATTTTTTAGGATGGGCTTTTGAGCAATCATCAGGAGATAATAAATGATAAAAACTATCAAAGATATGGTTGTTGGCAAAGGATTTATACTTTTAATGATAGGTGGTGGTATTATGGCATATTACAAAATAATACCATCGCCTGTTGGCAGGTATGGATGTGGTGTTTTTTGCATATGGATTGGTTCATTTTTGTATGTTTTTGGTGAATTAATCAGGGTTGATTGGTCTTATGTATTAAAAAAGAAAAACACTATTTTAAAAGATATGCTAACTTTGGGTACGGCAATGGGTAATATGATAATTTCTACAGGCATAATAACTTTTATTTTAGATCAGTTTTATATTATTCGGTTTCCACTTTTCCTAAGTGTGCTTTTTTGGATACTTGGAGGATATATTAGTGCAAAGTATGAAATTAAAAATAGACAAAACTCATGAGCCACCCACTAAATAATCTCACTCAACCATAAAACTTTAACTCGTTCCATATCTCATATGGAACGCATACTGCAAATCAACAAAAGATACTCAGTAACTATGTCAGTGTTAATGTACAAAGTGGCATAATTGCAGGTAACGGCGGTTTTTATATAAAAGTCGATGGCAATACTGATCTAAAAGGAGGGGCTATATTGAGCGCTGCGCCAAAAGAATGGAATATTTTAGATACCACTTCACTTACTTACAGCGATATACAAAACTATGCCGAGTATAAAGCATCAAGCAGCTCTGTAGGGGTAAGCAGCAGCAGCTTATCCAACAATATTACAAGAAATCTTCTTTCACAAGCCCCTCAGGCTCTAAACGGAGGCGAAGAAGCAACATCAACTACTTATGCAACTCTCTCCCCGTCCAATGTCACCATAGCAGGAGCCACAGCAACTGACGAACAGCTAAAAGGTTTAAAAACAGCGCAAATAGACAGCCGTATAATTCCGATATTTGATAAGCAAGAAGTATTGGATGATATGGCATTGGCAAGCACCGTATCTGATATTGTAACACTCGGAAGCAGTGTCATAGCAACTGAGCTTAAAAGAGACGACTATATCAACAGAGATACAGCTATAGCTCAAGCAGAAGCAGATCTTTGGGTAGATTCATATTTATATGGAGACGGAAGTGCATATGAAGCTTATGCTCAAAACCCAAATGTTACCGCACTCCTAAGCAATGAATATCTAAACTCCCTATATATATCGGATGAAGATAAAAAAGTATTTCGGAGTATGTTACCGCAAGACCAAGCACAACTTTTACAAGATATGGTAAATAAAGGAGAAAGTTTCGGGGCACTTAGCAGCCAAGAAGCATCATGGCATACAACACAACTAAACTATGGACCGGGAAGCAGTTTTGATATGGCTACGCAAGCCATTAGAGGAGCAGCAAGCGCACTAGCTATGGGGAATACCGATCAAGCATTAGCAAACCTCACTCAACCGTATATCGCAAACCAAATCGGACAATACTTTGACGATCCAAACAATACAAACGAAGCAGCAAGAGCGCTTTCTCATGCAGCTCTTGGAGCTGCAGTAGCTTATCTAAGCGGCAATGATGCAACAAGCGGAGCAGCAGGAGCTGTAACAGGAGAGGTTATAGCACAGTTGGCTATCAAAGAGCTTTATGGCGATAAAGACCCAAATGAACTTACACTTGAAGAAAAAGAGAATGTGAGAGCCATAGCTACACTTGCTAGTGGACTGGTAGGAGCTGCAAGCGGCAGAAGCTTCGAAGATAGTGCTACAGCAGCTGCTGTGGGGTATAATGCTGCTGTGAATAATGTTGAACATTGGCTAACTCCGACGCAAGGATTTAACGGTGATGTCAACAACTATAATCAAAATATAATGTGGAATGAATATAATAGTGATCAGACTATAAACAATATACGAACATATCATGCGGCAGATGAAGGGGCAGGCTTTTTTGGTGATTTGTCGTTGCATACTTTGCCAATAAAACAAATAAGTATTCCGTTTGGAACTATATCGCTTATATTTATAGGCATCAAGCACTACTCGGCATATGAGCTTGGAGTTCTCAACCCTCCTCAAGCACTTGTGGACTTCGGATGTGTTGGCTATGGTGTTAAGCCTCTCGGAAGTGTGGCAGAAAATGCAGCCAATGAAGGTGCAGGATGGCTTATGGAGCAAGGTAATCAAAACAACATATACTACACTATACCTACAGAAGAGCAAACAGAGGCCTATAGGGTCTATATGGAGTATATCCGAAACCAAAACAATGGTGGTAGAAGATGAAAAGAAAATATATATTGGACTATTTGTATTTGATTATTTTATATATGCTTATTTCGTATATAAGTTTTATGGGTATTATCAAAAGACTTTTGTATAAGGATGTGAGTTTGGCAATTTATATTGGACTTGGTATTTCATTAAGTATAGTGCTAAATTCAACAAAAATGAAATTAAAAAAACAAAATACAAGTTCATCTGGAGTTGGTTTTTTGTCAATCGCATTATCTATTGTGTTATATATTTTTTTATTTAAGTACTACAATTATGATTTTTTGCATGAAAAAGATTCATGGCGATTTAGTATTATTTTTTTATCCTTCATTTTGTTTGAAGCAATGTATTATTTCCTCAGTGTTGAACAACTCAAAGAACTTGATATTGGTTTTTTTGATAAAAAAAGCACTAAATCTACAAAAAATTACACAGACAAAGAAGAGAACAAAACACTCAAAATAGATGAAAAGGAAAAACCATGAGCTTTCCGCCTCTTCACCTCGTTACCATGGTTTCCGTGGTAACGCATACTTGTCTCACGATAGCCTGTTAACATTTTTGTATCTTGACTATACTGAAAAAACTTCATTTTCTAGATACCATTAAAATAGGCGAAGAACACAGTTTACAATTCTGCGTATTATCATTTTTTAACATGTTATTATCAATTTATATTTCATACTTGGTTTAATCGCAAATGGTATTATTTAATCAGAATTATTATAGAATCCCACCTAAAATAGGAAAATACATAAATATGAAGCCATTATCAATTTTTAATAGATCTTACATCCTTTGTTTGTTGATTTTTTTAAAGTTATATTTTTGTTTGTAATTTTCAAATATCTTCATTTTATTTACTTCATTTGTATTTACACTCTCTTTTCGAATAATTCGCATGTTTTTAGCATTAAGATTTGTCGCTTGCCCCAGTTCTCCTTGTATGTTATTTTCCCTGTCGACATGCATTCGCAAGTTGTCGATTTCACTTGATAGTAGCTTGAATCGCTCGTAGAAATTTTGTTCAATTCGTTCACTGTTTCGTCTTTGGAGATTTGCTCTGCGAATAATCTCTGTTTTTGTGTTTTGTATTGATTTATTATCTCTTCCATTTTCTTCGTCGCTTCGCTTTTCATGTCGATATCTGTGAGCAACTCTTCTGTCCAGAGGCTGTGTTTGCAGTCGATGCAGATACATTTGGTGATCCAGTTGATTCCCCTTGTTGCTCGTATTTCTTCGGTATCTATTGCCATATCGTTTATATTCCTTTAATGATGTGTATTTTCTATTTTTTTGCATTTGATTTAATTCAAATTGCAAATTCATATAATTATGAAACTCATGATTTATTCTCGAATAAGCCTCTCGGGTATCTTTTACTTGATATTTTTCTCTGCAATACTCACTCCAGCTTGTCACATAGTTCATACGCAGTAAAAAATGAACATGCGGACTATGTTGATCGTAGTGTGCAACTGCTGAGAGTTTTTTTAGCTCTTTGAATGTTTCATTCATAAAGTCATTTACAGTTTTCTCAAATTTTTGTCTATCAAGCTTATTTTTCCAATCATCAAAATTTGTCAAAGATAGTGTGAATTCTACAAATTCTTTTTTGTTTGTTCTGTTTGCTCGCGAACTGGTTTTTGATAATTGATTATTGATGTCGTCAATTTTTAGCAAATTCGTAATCATTGATTTTTCTTTATTCTTAGCTCTAGCTTCTTCGTATCTTTTTTTGTAAATATGCAAATTCTTTTGCAACTGCAATCTCTCTTTTTTTTGCTCTTGTGATAGTTCAACTTGAACATTTATTTGATTATTGAATATAATTGAAATTTCATTTTCTCCAAATTTTTTTCTCGAAGTGATATATTGCTGTTTCGCTAAAATTTGACTATTAGAAAATGTTTTAATTTTAACACTTGTGTTCAAATTAAAACTCCTACTTGCACATGCGGTCGCTGAGTTATTTCTACTAAACTGCAAGTTTTGTAAGAAATAATGTCATCAGCGGTTGCTAAAGCAACGACTAATGAACGACACACAAGGTGTGTGACTTTCAGAGAGAATATGCACACATACTTGCTACACACAATGTGTTGCACGAATATATTTTTACTTTTCATCTTATTGCCAATTTAAAATCGATTTGTTTTTAGTAATTTTTTTACATCATCACAAATTTTTTCATTATCTAAATTATCGTTTTGGCAGATGAGTAGTTCTTGTTGTGATGACTGCTGATTGAGTGATATAATTTCGTCTTGATGGTGATATATATAGTTCCAAATTTTAAGAGCTTCATTTTTATCAAATCCTTCATTTTTATATTTTGCATACAGATGACCTTTTTCGTTTAAAGCGATTTCTAAATCTTTATACCAAAAGAGGGTTGGGTAAAAATTTTTATCACCATTACCGCCATACATTTTCTTTATTTTTTCTCTAAACTCTTTAAATTTTTGAGTGTCATCCATAGTGCTATTGATGACTTTTTTTTCATCTAAGTCTAAGTCTTTTTTTATTTCTTTTTTTAAGTCTAAGTCTTTTCTTTTCTCTGTCGTTACAATTTCGTTACATTGCGTTACATCAGCGTTACATTGTAACGATGCTTGTTCTTTCTTTGGCTCACGATGCTTGCGAACCCTCTCTGCACTATCGCTCTCTGAGCCGATTAATCCGACAACGTTTGGTAGCAAATATCGACTATCATCCAGCTCTTCTATGAGCTTCATTTTTTGCATAAATATTAATGTTGCTTGAATATTTTCGGTGTCTTCATCAATCGTTAAACTCAATTCATCTGCAAGATTATCTTCAATATTTTCAAATAACAAAACACCATCGTCATTAATAGTCAAAAGCATGATTTTGAGCATAATAATCGTATATGTATCGCCACCAGCGAGTTTTCTTATTTTTTTGATCTTTGGGTCTGCAAAAAAATTATTTTTCAGCTTTAGCCAATAAAATCTTTTCTTCTTTGCCATTACATTGTCTCCACTGTTCTACTCAAAAAATCGGCAACATCTGCTATGTTAAATACAACTTTTGCATTTTTTGATTTTCCTAATTTGCGATAGCGAGGTATGCCCATATTTTTTGAAATATAGAGATCAATTGTTGATAATGAAACTCCAAGCTCAACCGCCATTTCTTTTTTTCCTAGCGTTGCACGCTTGTATTTACTGTTCAAATAATCATATATAACTTGCTTACTAGTATCCATCATTTACTCCTATTTTAGTCAAGATAAGCGAATTTTAAACAAATATGCACAAACAAATAAAGGTTTTAAAAAATATTTTAAAACCTTGACAAAACTTGCAAACAGTAAAAAATAAAAGTAAAATTGTAAAAAAGGAATTTTATTGAACCTAGGAGCTATGAAATCATTTGTTTTGCACAAAGCTAGACTTTGTGCAAAAATCAATGGAAGAGATTGTCTGCAAAAAGATGGTAAGCAAATATGTATTATTATTTCCGGACTAAATGAACTCATAGAAAAAAGTAGAGAAAATTTTCCTGAATATAAAAATAAAAATTATAATATTAATACGGAAGATAATGACTTTTACAGTCTTATAGAATCCATTATCGACAAAGAATGCCCCGAAATATCCAATCTTGTGTCTAGATATAATGTTGCTTTAATTTTTAAAAATCCCAAAATTATAGATCATTTAAAAAAAGAGTTAGATTCTATCTATATAAACTTCGGTCAAAAAAAATACGATATAAGCATGGATAATGATGAAAAAAAACAAATTTTACAGAACACAATAACAGCATTTAGTAAAGAATTTCAACTTTTAAAAGATGGAGTTGACTATGATGAATATGAAAAATTTATACAAAAAAATATTGAAAGTCGCTCTGCAAAAAAAGCTACAACTGGTAAAAGCAAATTTGAACATTTCTCTATAGATTTTATTTTAGCCTCCATGGAAAGAAAAATTAGCGATGAAAAAGAATTGAAGTTGATCTTATCGTCTTTGGTGTTGATTGATGCAAACTTTTATATCAAATACGACAATATAAATATTTACCCGGCTATACTTGATCTTCTTGTAGATACTGTTTCTATTGACTATCAATTTTATCTAGATAAAGAATTAATCCAGACCATAATAAAAGAATGGAAAAATGCAAACAAAGCACAAAAACTTAGAGCTTTTTTCTCAAAGTTACAATTCAATAAAATGGAATGGATAGAGCAAATAACATACTCTCTTTCAAGAAGTTATTTATTGCATGAATATATAAAAACCCTAGAACAAGATCCAAAAAAAATTCAAAATTTCTTTCAAAATATTCTTTACAACAACATAGAACATAGCAAACATACCCCCAGATTGCCACCAGAACATTTTGACAAAATCGCACCTAGGAGATTTTTCCTAGAAAATACCAAAATGGTATTAGGCAAAAGATAGCTACAAAACGCTTCAAAAATGATAGGCTAATATATCACGGGTAGCAATAGGGTAGCAAAGTAATTTTTTACAAATCTTTAAAAAGGCTTCAAATATCGATACAGTGGGGATTAAATAGGATTTAAAATAGTAGGTGGCGGACAGTGAGGGATTCGAACCCTCGGTACAGTTTCCCGTACGCATCCTTAGCAGGGATGTGGTTTCAGCCAACTCACCCAACTGTCCGTGTTTTTGTGGATGTGATTATACTTGGTTAGACTTAAATAGAAGCTTAAATAAGCTGTACTTTTAAATAAAAAACTTAAAAATTTATAGTATTATTACAAAGACTATAACTAAAGGGGAAATTGATGGCTAAATATACACCGCTTATCATTTTGGCTATTTTTGCAGTAGCTTTCTATATAATGGGTAAAGGCATGAGTAATATTGTAGAGATGACCAAACCGCCGCAACAGCAAGAGCAGCCAAGCTCTGAGCCTAAAACGAATCCATAACATTTAATATTTTTTCGACTTTAGCAGCCGGGTCGGCATCTTTATAGATCGGCCGTCCGACTACAGGAAAGTCGACTTTTTCTTCATAAGCCAGCTGCAAAGTAGCTACACGGCTCTGATCTCCTGCATCCTCGCCAAACGGACGGATACCGGGACAAAGTGTCAAGAAATCATCAGATGTGATCTCTTTTATGGCCCTGCTCTCAAATGCACTGCACACTACTCCATCAAGCCCGCTTTCATAGCTCATACGAGCAAACTGCGCAGCTTTTTCTATGATGCTTTTTTCGTATATGGATTTGAAATTATCTTCATCAAATGATGTCAAAGCAGTCACGGCAAGCACTAAAGGCCTGTTTGGAATATTGGATAGTCTCTCCATGACGGCTTTCATAGCAGTGCTTCCTGCACTTGCATGGATATTAAACATATCCACACCCAGATGAGCTATCTCTTCGGCTGCGTCGGCCATGGTGTTTGGTATGTCATAAAGTTTAAGATCCAAAAATATCTTGGCTTGAGGATTGATAGCTTTGATCTCATCTATAAAATCTCTGCCGTCTCGTATATAGGTGCGGAAACCAACCTTTAACCACAACGGATAATCACAAGTAGCACGTACCAAAGCAAGATTTTCAGACACTGACGGCAAATCAAGAGCAACACATAATTGCATAAATAGACCCTTTTAGGTAATAATAGGTATAATAATAACCTAATTTGACTAAAGGATAAAAACCCATGTTCGGTAAAAAAATGAAAGTTTATGATTTAACAACAGATGAGCTAGCAACTCTCCAATATGCCAAGATCACTACAAATAAAGGTGTCATATGGGTCAAATTATACCCTGATGAGACCCCAAATACAGTAGCCAATTTTGCTCATTTGGCTGAAGATGGATTTTATGATAATTTGAAATTTCACCGTGTAATAGCCGGCTTTATGGCGCAAGGCGGATGTCCTCATTCAGGACCTACCGGCAATCCTAGAATGGCAGGCACAGGCGGACCTGGTTGGGCAATAGAGTGCGAAACGGATACGGCAAAACATCGTCACAACAGAGGTGCGCTATCAATGGCACATGCAGGACCTCATACAGGCGGCAGCCAATTTTTTATCACTTTTGTGCCGACACCTCATCTTGATGGCGTACACACTGTTTTCGGCGGTATCGAAGAAGAAGATGTGGAAAGCTTCATGACACTTGACAGCATTGCACAAAATGATATAATTGAATCAATAGAGATTTTTGCTACGCGTTCATAATTTAATTTAAGGAGGCACGATGTATGGATTTTATCGTATATCAGTTGCAGTACCCGAACTATTTTTGGCAAATACGGCCAAAAATGCACAAAATATCATAGATCTTGTCTCTAGCTCATCGGATTCCAGCATTATGCTGTTTCCGGAGCTTTGTCTAACCGGATACAGTATAGGTGACCTCTTTTTCAATAAAAATATATACGATAATCAGATCGATGCATTACGATCGATCCTTGAATCCACCAAAAACAGTGCTACCATCATAGTTATCGGTATGGCGATAATAGATGCTAATCGTTTGTATAATTGCGCCGTGGTTTTGCAGCAAGGCAAGATACTGGGCGTTGTGCCAAAAACCTACCTGCCGAATAAAAAAGAATTTTATGAAAAACGCCATTTTACAAGCGGCAAAGAGTGTATCGGTTATTCTATAGAGTTATGCGGACAAGAAGTACCATTCGGAACAGATCTGCTCTTCAATGATGAGCAGGATCTATGCTTTGGGATAGAGATATGCGAAGATCTATGGGCGCTCACACCTCCTAGTAATCAAATGGCCACAAACGGTGCGACACTTATACTCAATCTATCTGCCAGCAATGAACTTATAGGTAAATCTTCATATCGCCAAAGCTTGGTTGAATCACAAAGTGCTAGAGCAATGTGTGCTTATGCATATGCTTCAAGCGGCATAGGAGAATCTACAAGCGATACGGTCTTTGGCGGAGATGGTATGATAGCCGAGTACGGCTCATTATTGGCCAAAACTGGGAGATTTCAGAGCGAAAGCCAGATCATATCTGCTGATGTGGATCTTCAAAAATTATCATGGCTTAGGCTGAGCGAAACATCTTTTGGGGATGGGGTAAGAACTCCTACAAGAAATATAAAATGTGTCACTCCTCCGCTCCCAGGCAAGCTTTCAAGAGCTATAGATCAAAATCCGTTTGTACCTTCCGATCCTATGCTAAAAAATGAAAGATGCAGCGAGATAATACATATCCTTAGCTATGGGCTAATCGGCCGTATGCAACGAGCACGGATACAAAAAGCGGTCATAGGCATATCAGGGGGACTCGATTCTACTCTGGCACTGTTGAGCGTAAACCATGCATTTGAACTCATGAAATGGGATAAAAATGACATAATAGCCATAACTATGCCGGGATTTGGCACTACAAGCCGTACAAAAAATAATGCTATATTGTTATGTGAAGCTTTAGGGCTTAGCCCAAGAGAGATACCCATAGGAGATATCGCTCTAGGAGAATTCAAAGCCATAAATCATGACAAAGACCGGCATGATGTAACTTACGAGAATGTACAAGCCAGGATACGTACATCAACGCTCATGAATATCGCCAATAAAGAAGGCGGACTTGTCATAGGCACAGGAGACATGAGCGAAATTGCCCTTGGATGGAATACATACAACGGGGATCATATGAGCATGTATGGACTCAATAGCGGTATACCTAAAACCCTTATCAGGTACATCATCGAATATTTTAAAGATGACAAAAAAATCGCACATATTTTACAAGACATATTAGATACTCCGGTATCTCCTGAGCTTTTGCCGTCATGTGAAGATAATATCACTCAAGAGACGGAAAAACTCATCGGGCCTTATGAATTGCATGATTTCTTTTTGTATCATATGCTCAAATACGGAGCAAAGCCGAGCAAAATACTCTTTTTGGCAACTCATGCATATAAAGGAAAATACGATCAAGAAACGATCAAAAAATGGCTCAGAGTATTTGTGACTAGATTTTTTACTCAGCAATTTAAGCGCAATGCGATGCCAGATGGCCCGAAAGTAGGTATGATAAGTCTAAGTCCAAGAGCCGATTGGCGTATGCCAAGCGATGCCGGTTTGCAAGAGTGGCTTGAGGATTTGGAATAAATTACTTGTCATCTCTCTTTTTTTGGAGATATTCGTAGATAGCTTTTGCCTCTTGCCGGGTGAGAGAATATGTAGGCATTACATCATGGGTCTTATTAATGCTGGCAATGATGGTTTGCAAACTTTTTGTATTGATATTTGGGCTATGTATCTCTATCAGAACATTTTTTTTGGTTTTTTTATCTTTTTTATAATATTGTCCTATAAATTGGCCTTCGCCTTTTTTGCCGTGACATTTGGCGCAGCTGATGCCTCTAGGGTTATTATAAAGCATTTCTCCGTATTCGTAAGTTGACATGAAATCTTCTTGAGCTGTCAAAAACAGAGGGATCAAAAACAGTTGCCATTTTATCAATTCCATTCTCCTAAACAAATTTCGATATAATATCAAAAACAATGTAAAGAGAGTATGATGCAACTCATTGACGGAAAAGCACTAGCGAACAAAATACATACCCAGATAGCTTCCAAAGTATCGAAGCTCAAAGAAGAAAAAAATATCATCCCGGGACTTGCGGTGATACTGGTGGGCGATAACCCGGCTAGCCATGCCTATGTAAAAATGAAAGCCAAAGCTTGTAAAGAAGTCGGTTTTTATAGCATAGTTCACGAAATGCCATCTACCATTACACAAGAAGAGATATTGGCTACTATCAATATGATGAATCAAAATCCGCACATCGACGGAATACTAGTGCAGCTGCCGCTTCCTAAGCATATAGACACAAATCAGATCTTAGAAGTTATAGATCCGCGCAAAGATGTAGATGGATTTCATCCATACAATGTAGGACGTCTGGTATCGGGACTTGATAGTTTTGTAGCGTGTACTCCTCTTGGTGTCATGAAGATGTTCGAAGAGTATAATATAGATCTCAAAGGCAAAGATGTTTGCGTGGTAGGTGCCAGCAATATCGTAGGCAAACCAATGGCAAATCTACTGATCAATGCAAATGCAACCGTCACGGTTACTCATATCTTTACAAAAGATCTAGCGTCCCATACCCGCAAAGCAGATATCGTCATAGTTGGTACCGGCGTGCCTAAACTTATCAAAAAAGATATGATCAAAGATGGAGCAATAGTCATAGATATCGGTATAAATAAACTCGAAGACGGATCTATCGTCGGGGATGTGGATTTTGCCGAAGTTGCTCCATTATGCTCATACATTACACCTGTTCCAGGCGGCGTTGGGCCTATGACCATTGCTATGCTTCTATCAAATACACTTGATGCTGCTGCTCAAAGAGAAACCGTATGAAAAAACTCTTTAACTCATTTTATAAATTTTCAAGCACATGGACCGGTACGATAATTATCGTACTGTTTTTGATATTTTTTGTAGCACAGTCTTTTGTGATACCAAGCGGTTCAATGAAAAGAAGTCTTTTGATAGGTGATTTCTTGTTTGCCAAAAAATATAGCTATGGTGTGCCTATCCCTCATCTGCCGTGGCTAGAAATTCCATTGTTGCCTGATTTTAATAAAAATGGACATCTTATCACAGGCGATGGCCCAAAAAGAGGCGAAGTTGTCATATTTCGCAATCCGCAAACCCCAAAAATCCATTTTGTAAAAAGATGTGTTGCCGTAGGCGGGGATGAGCTTATATATGTTGATAGAGAGTTATACATCCGTCCTAACGAAGGAGATGCATATATCAAACAAAATTATAAACCGGAACAAATAGTCACTATCAATGAAAAATTATGGGTAAAAGATCCTTACAAAGATATATACCCAGGCATCAATTATACGCCTGAAATGGATTATTCTGTTTTTGAAATACTTCTACAAATGTCAGAAAGAATGGATATGAAACCTATTTTCGCTGAAGGAGTAGTAGCCCCTGTTTATGAAATTGACGGTAAAGAGATAAATGCATTATACAGAAAGGTACCAAGAGACAACTATTATATGATAGGTGACAATCGTGAAAATTCAAACGATAGCAGATTTTGGGGCCCTGTACCATATAGCCTTATCGTCGGCAAGCCATGGCTTATCTATTTTAGCATAGAGCATCGCAGTTACGAAAGTATTTTAAGCGAAGAGAACGGAAAAGACCATGCTACCCTCAAAAGAGTATGCCAAAAAACAGATATCAATTCGCCTGAATGCGCTGCCTTGTGGGAAAAAGAACGCTTCAAAGTCAGATGGCACCGCATAGGTCAATTTATAGAAACGCTTGAAAAAGAGACACCCACAGAATGACGCTGGAATTGGAAATAGTCAAAATCATTGCTATTATATTGGCTCTTTTATTGGCTATTATAGGTCATGAGATCATGCACGGCTGGACTGCCTATCGCTTTGGTGACAATACGGCCAAAAGCCTTGGAAGACTGAGTATAAATCCGATCAAACATATCGATCCGATCGGCTCTATAGTTTTACCTGGATTTTTATTTGTAGTCGGTTCGCCTTTTTTGTTTGGCTGGGCAAAACCGGTACCGATAAATATGCATACAGTTATAGCTAATCGCGGCACCAACGGTGCTATAGGGGTATCATTGGCCGGTATAAGCTATAATTTTACATTGGTAGCTATATTTGCTTTTATCTATTCTGTGATGGGAGAGCCTTCTAGTTTGCTAGGTATCTTTATATCTATTTTTATCGTACAAAGCATTATAATAAATGCAGCGCTTGGTTTTTTCAACCTCTGGCCTATCCCGCCGTTAGATGGTTCGCAGGCGATCAGATATTTTGCTCAAGGCAAAAAATGGTACGGATTTGTGACATGGATGGACAAAATATATCCATATGGGATGTTTATACTCATTGCACTTATAGCTTCGGGTGCCGCTTCATATCTGTTCCAACCGTTACTATGGCTTTTAGCTCAAATTTTATAATAAGGAACATAAATGAAATTCTATATTGCAACCGACCATGCAGGTTTTGCACTCAAATCATTTGTTATTGATCACCTAACTAACAAAGGTCATGAAACTGTAGATTTAGGGCCTGATAGTGACGCCAGAGTTGACTATCCGGATCTAGCTCAAAAATGTGCCAATGCCGTCATTAGCGACAATGGAAGTTTTGGTATATTGATATGCGGTACCGGTATCGGTATCTCGATCGCAGCCAATAAGATCAAAGGCATCAGAGCAGCATTGTGCCACGATGCATACACGGCAAGTATGTCAAGAGCCCATAATGATGCCAATATTCTCTGTTTTGGCGAGAGAGTCGTAGGCAAAGGTGTAATAGAAAGCATGCTTGATGCGTTCTGCAATGCATCATTTGAAGGCGGAAGACACGAAGGCAGAGTCAATAAAATAGAAGGCTGCTGCTCTATTGGAAGAGTAGAATAACCAAAGGAGTTTACATGAGTCAAGAGTTAACCGCACAAGAGAGATCCATTCTTTTAAATCACATCAGAGATATACCTGATTTTCCAAAACCGGATATTATATTTAAAGATATTACTCCATTGTTGAGTTCTCCGGAAGCTTTGAATATCCTTATGGATCATCTAACCAATCGCTATCTGGGCTATGAGCTTGATTATATAGCCGGAATTGACGCTAGAGGATTTATATTTGGCAGCATATTGGCTGATAGGCTCGGCGTAGGTTTTGTGCCAGTACGTAAAAAAAATAAATTGCCATACACCACTGTGGCTCAAAAATACTCTCTTGAGTATGGATTTGATGAAGTCGAAATACACATAGATGCTTTTGGAGAAACCAAAGGAGCCAAGGTGCTTCTAATAGATGATCTTATAGCTACCGGTGGTACAGCCAAAGCAGCAAATGAACTCATAGAAAAAGTTGGTGCTAATTGCGTGGAGACATGCTTTATCATAGAATTAGAATTTTTAAACGGCAAAGAGAAGTTCGAAGATCAATCCGTCTATAGCGTGCTCAAATTTTAATCATCGTTTTTTTCTTGATTGATGTATGATTGCTCTATACAAAGGAGCTGTCATGAAAGAGTTTATAGATATTTATAGACAAAATACTAACGAGATCGAGCAGTTTGTTCGAGAAACGCTAGAAAATACAGGCGATCTTAAACGCCATAAAAACAATGATTTTAAAAAATTATTTGAGATCTTTCCTTCACTTGAACTGGTATATATCATTGATTCTCATACAAATATACAAACTTCTCCGAATATATATCGTCACAAAACTACACATATTGCAACCGGTAGAGACAGAAGCTACTTGCTAAAAAATATTTCTCTAAAAAACGATGAAATATCAATAACAAAACCGTATGTCAGCAGCGCCACAGGCAACACATGCATTACTGCTGTCAAACAAGAAGGCGAAGAGATACTTTTTTTTGATTTTGACTTGGCAAATTTATTGCAAAAATTAGGCTTTTTGGAGCTCCATAACCAATTAAATATCATAAATAAAAGCTTTTATATAGGGGCTGGTTTTTCCATGGTTATTTTGGCCATTTTTACCATAGGCTATGCTTTGATAAGTTTTTTTCATACATTATTGTTTGAAGCGAATTTTTCTATAGAGGCGATCTTCAAACCCGTTGTTGCTCTCACTCTTGGCTTGGCTATTTTTGATTTGGCAAAAACTATTTTGGAGCAAGAAGTATTTTTCAAAAGTTACGGCAAAAATACAAAAAACGAATATAGATTGCTCATTAAATTTTTAATAACCATCATTATAGCTCTGCTTATTGAAGCATTAATGGTGGTTTTCAAAATCGCAATATCAGATTATACTCAACTAATAAATGCATTTTATCTGATCTTGGGAGTTTCTGTTATCATAACAGCACTCTCTATTTTTGTATATTTAAGCCAAAAGGCAAACTGCTATGATTTAAAATGATGCGGTTTGCACAAAAATCTATAGCTGTTTTTTCTAACGATCCCAAAAATAGTTATAGGCGTATCTGTTTGTTTTGAAATTTTTTCGATCATAGGCAAATTGGAAGGATCAAAGCCTATTAACATTTCATACTCCTCACCGCTGCTGCCGATACTATCATCAATATCACACGAGAGCTCCAAGCCGATATCATTAATATCCAAAAGTTTATTAGTATCGCAAAATAACCCGTCTGATATATCCATACCAACCCTTAGATGCTCTCTTGATCTTTTTACAAATTCCTGGCGCAGCACAGGTTCATAAAATTTTGAATTTGGCTCTATGATCTTTCCGTTAAAAAGCCTCTCAAGATCTCTTTTGCTTGTCCCAAGATTTCCTGTGAATGCCAATATATCGCCATCCTTTAAACCTTTTCTAAGCAAAGGATCATCGCTTTTGGATATGATCGTAATAGATATAGTAAGCTTATCGGCAGAGATGGTGTCACCGCCTATGATCTCACATCCATACTCTTTTGCGCATAATATAAGCGCATTTGAGAGCTCCTCTATTTCGTTTGTTTTAATATCTTTTGGCAAAGAGAGTGCTACAAGCGCGTAAAGAGGCTTAGCATTCATAGCAATCGCGTCAGAGAGATTTACAAGCATTGCTTTTCTGCCGATCTGTGTCATATTCATCCATGAACGCTTAAAATGAACATCTTCAAAAAAGGTATCAACGCTATAACAAATATTACCAACCAATGCCGCATCATCGCCAATATAAGATGAATTAAACCTTGATATAATGTATGCTTCTAAATCTTTCAATTTTTCTCCTGATGAAAAAATTTTCTTGTAAAATTGTAACACACATAATGTTGTTTACTGTTTTTATGAGGGTACTTTAACAAACTAATACGAAAGTAAAGATATAATTTAAACAAATTTGTAAAAAAGGATACAGTGGACATGGACGTTAAGATCTACGAATATGATGTGGTTGTAGTAGGTGCTGGACTAGCCGGACTAGCAGCAGCAAGAGAGACAACCGCAGCAGGAAAAAAAACAGCTGTAATTACCAAGCTTCACCCGTTAAGAAGCCATTCTGGTGCTGCACAAGGCGGGATCAATGCAGCACTAGGTGAAGAGGACTCTGTTGAATTGCATGCTTTTGATACCATCAAAGGAAGTGACTATTTAGCAGACCAAGACTGTGTGGAACTTATGTGTAATAAAGCTCCTGAGACGATCAGATGGGCAGAGCATATGGGTGCTGTATTTAGCAGAGATGAAAAAGGCGATATAGCTATCAGACCTTTTGGCGGACAAAGCAAACCAAGAGCCTGTTATGCCAAAGACAGAACAGGACTTACCCTGCTTCAAACAATGTACGAGCAAGCATTTAGATCTGGCATTGAGGTATTTGATGAATGGTACTGTTCTGATTTGATCTACAAAGACGGCAAAGTTTCAGGTATAGTAGCTTTCAACATCAGAAACGGCGAAATGGCTATCTTTAACTCAAAAGCAACTATGTTTGCAACCGGCGGATACGGAAGAGCATACAAGATCAATTCTAATGCACATGCAAATACCGGTGATGCACTATCTATCGTTGCAAGACACGGCCTTCCGCTAGAAGACATGGAGTTTGTACAATTCCATCCAAGCGGGATCGGCGGAAGCGGTATTTTGATCTCTGAAGCAGCCAGAGGAGAAGGCGGAAGACTTTTCAACTCTAAAGGTGAGAGATTTATGGAAAAATATGCTCCAAATGCTATGGAGCTAGCTTCAAGAGACGTTGTCAGCCGTGCTATCCAACAAGAGATCCGTGAAGGCAGAGGTGTTGGCCCAAACAAAGATTCAGTATATATAGATCTAACACACCTAGATCCACAAATTATCCTTACAAAATTACCTGAATTAAGAGAGCTTGCTATCACATTCCTAGGCCAAGATATGCTAAAAGAGCCTATCTATATAGCAGCTACAGCACACTACTCAATGGGAGGGATCCCTGTTGATATCAATTGTCATGTCAGAAAAAATCCAAATGAACTTGTAGAAGGTTTTTACGCTGCTGGCGAATGCAGCTGCGTAAGCGTACACGGGGCAAACAGACTTGGTGCCAACTCTGTCCTTGAAGCACTTCTTTTTGGAAGACATGCAGGAGAGAGTATAGTTAGAGATATTGAGAACCTCACACTAAGACCTGTGAGCATAGAAGATGCACAAAATGCTATAAATGAACTAACTTGGGCAAAAACAAACAACGGAAGCGAAAGAGTTCCTGCTTTAAGACTAGAGCTTCAAGAAAGCATGACACACAATGCCGGAGTATTTAGAACAGCAGAGTCACTAACTAAACAGATCAAAAAGATCAAAGAGCTTCTAAAAAGATATAAAAATATCAGAATTGATGACAAATCTCATACCTTTAATACAGAACTCCAAGAAGCGATCGAACTTGGCCATATGCTGGAATATTCACTCTTTATCGTTGAAGGTGCATTGGCAAGACAAGAGAGTCGAGGAGCTCACTATAGAGAAGATTTCCCTACTAGAGATGATGTCAAATTCCTAAAGCATACATATGCTTACATGGACAAAGATTATAATATTACTCAAGAATATGCCGATGTAGTACTTGGCAAGTTTGAAGTCAAAGAAAGAACATATTAAGGAGCCTATGATGAGTAACACAAAAAAAATTACTATAAAAGCATTTAGGTTTAATGCTGAGACAGACTACCTGCCTTATTACAAAAACTATGAAATGGAAGTTGGCAAAGATGAGCTTGTTTTAGATCTTCTCAACAGGATCAAATGGGAGCACGACGGCTCTTTTTCATACAGAAGATCATGCAGACACGGAATATGCGGAGCATGCGGTATCAAAGTAAACGGCAAACCTGTACTTTCTTGCAAACAAAATGCTATGGAATTGATAGAACTTTTTGGTGATGAACTAACCTTTGAGCCTCAAAGCAAAAAAAGAGCTATCAAAGATATGATCATCGACAAGGGTGATTTCTGGGAAAAACATGCTACCATCAAACCTTTCGTAGAAGGCAATATCGACGAGCATCCTGTGCATGAAACAAAAATGTCCAAAGATGAAGTAGAAAATATTCTAGATGCAGACTATTGCATACAATGCGGCAACTGTCACTATGCATGTCCTGCGCTTGAAGTAAATGAACAATATTTCGGGCCGGCAGCATTCGTAGCAGCATATAGATTTACAGTGGATCCTAGAGACAATGCGGGCAAAGAGAGATTGGAAATGACAAGCCAAATCGGTCCTGGTGTTTGGGATTGTGTAAAATGTTTTGAATGTGCCGAGGCTTGTCCAAAAGATATCAATCCGATAGAAAAAATTACAAAGCTTCACAATCTTCAATTTGAACAAAATGTGGCTCAAAGAAATGTAGCGACAAAACACGCTGAAGGATTTGTAAGAAGCATCAAAAAACACGGTTTCTTGGATGAAGCAGATATAGTCAAATACAGCGAAGGAAACATCGGTGTGCTAAAACACTTAGGAGATGCGATCGCTATGATGAAAGCAGGCAAAATCCATATAACCGATCAAATTCCGTTTGTTGACAATATGCCGAAATCTAAAAATCTTGATGAGATCAAAAAACTTATCAAAATATCACAAACCAATAAACTATAAGGAAAAGCCCATGAGTCAATTAAGATACGCCCTATACACCGGATGTACTGCCAAAGAATCAACACCTGAGCTTCTTTCTTCTACTTTGGCTGCAGCCAAAAAATTGGATATTGAGCTTACAATATTAGAAGAAGCTAGTTGCTGCGGTGCAAGTCACTTGCAAGATTTTGATCCGTTTTTATCGCATGTATTGAATGCTAGAAATATTTGTTATGCAGAAAAACTAGGCCTTACAATGGTAACATTATGCAATACATGCCAAATAAATCTTGCTATGACCAAAGAAAAACTGGACCATGATGCAGATTATAGAGCAAAAGTGAATGAAAAACTGGCTGAAGTCGGCTTGGAATACCAAGGTTCAGTAGAGATCAAACACTTCTTGTACGCCCTAATAGATGATTTTGGATTAGAAAACATCAAATCAAAAGTTAAAGTACCTTTGAGCAATTTCAACATTGCACCGTTCTATGGATGCCACAATATTAGACCATCTGAACTTCATCATAAAAGCAATGGCGGGGAAAATCCATACAACCCAACTTCGCTTGATCGTCTTATAGATGCACTTGAAGGCCATCCGGTAGATTATTCAAGCAAAAATAAATGCTGTGGATTCCATGTAGACCTACAAGCCCCGCACACGAGCAATGCTCTTACAGGTACTGCTCTGCTTGATGCTATTGACAATAACGCTGATATTGTAGTAACGCCATGCCCATTGTGTCATTTAAATATGGATATCAAACAAAGAGGTGCCGGCAAACAAGCTGGACGTGATATCTCTATTCCGGTACTTCATATGCCTCAAATGGTTGCCCTTGCTCTTGGCTGCACATACGAAGAGATCGGACTTAAATATCATGTAAGCAATGCAAAAAAAGTATTTGCCCAGGCTACAAAATAAACACCGGGTTGCCGCAAACTGCGGCGATCAACTCACTTTTTGTTGTCATCTTGAAAAGTCTTTAGACTTCATGAAGATCTATCTTTGGATCCTTATAACATCTTCCATCATCTCGCTCCAACTGATATTAAAATTTTTTTTAACAAACTCTTTTTTATGCGGCAATGTGCAACTTGAACAATCCTGATGGATAGCAGCCCCTGATTCAAACGATTGCCCTAACCCCTTTGAGCATAGACTGTAAACTACCCTATTTTCTTTGATTTTGATGCCGCCGCCATTAAATCTAAAATGTTGACACCCGCACATATAGCAATTAAGATCTTTCATATCATGACATTTGGAGTTTAAAGCATATAATGGGCAAAAATCGGGATGTTTTATGCGCATATTTTCATAGTCAAAATACTCTATTATCTCATCTGTATTTTTATCTTTGAGCTGCTCTACGATAGCTTTATGCTTCATTGAATGTTCATTGTACCATTGTATATATTTCATATGATATTGTATCGTATTTGAGGCTATAAGCACCCTTTGGATATAATAATAACAATTATATCAAACCACAAGAGATGACAACAATATGAGCGAAAATAGCAAAAAAGTTTACAATCCCAAAGAGATAGAAAGCTCTTTTTACCCTATCTGGGAAGATAGAGGATATTTCGAGATAGACGGCAATAGTTCCATTCGAGAAAACGGCAAAAATTTTGCCATTATGATGCCGCCGCCAAACGTTACAGGAAGCTTGCACATAGGCCATGCACTGACCTTTACGCTCCAAGATATCATTGTCAGATTCAAAAGAATGGAAGGATACAAAACCCTTTGGCAGCCAGGAGTTGACCATGCCGGAATTGCCACTCAAAATGTGGTTGAAAAACAGTTATTGGCAGAAGGTACTACCAAAGAAGCTATTGGCAGAGAAGAGTTCCTAAAAAGAGCTTGGCTCCAAAAAGAGAATTCAAACAATGCCATCACTGCCCAGTTACGCAAATTGGGAGTTTCACCTGCGTGGAAAAGAGAAAGATTCACTATGGATGACGGACTTGCAAGTGCAGTCAAAAAAGCTTTTAAGCAGATGTATGATGAAGGCTATATAGTTCGCGGCAATTACATGATAAATTGGTGCACGCATGACGGAGCACTATCTGATATAGAAGTAGATTTTGAAGAACATGCAGGCAAGCTGTATCATATCCGTTATCCGCTAAGTGATGGCTCAGGTGTACTTGTAGTTGCTACTACCAGACCGGAAACATATTTTGGAGATACAGCCGTAATGGTCCATCCGGAAGATAAGAGATATGCGCATCTAGTGGGTAAAGAGGTTACCCTTCCGCTGATAGGAAGAAATATCAAGATCATTGCCGATGAGCATGTCGATATGGGATTTGGTACAGGCGTAGTTAAAGTTACTCCTGCACATGATCCAAACGACTATGAAGTCGGCAAAAGACATAATTTGGAATTCATTACAATATTTGACGAACAAGGCATGTTAAATGAGTATTGCGGAGAATTTACAGGTCTTGAGAGGCTGGAGGCTAGAGCAAAAATAGTAGAAAAGCTTGAGAAAGAAGGCTTTATTGAAAAGATCGAAGAGCATATCCATCAAGTCGGCCATTGCTATAGATGCGGAAATGTGGTTGAGCCTTATATATCCAAACAATGGTTTGTCAAAAAGGAATTTGCTGCCAATGCCATAAAAAAAGTCAACGACGGGGAAGCTAAATTCTTCCCTGCTCATTGGATAAATAGTTACAATGCATGGATGAGCGAACTAAGAGATTGGTGTATTTCTCGCCAACTTTGGTGGGGTCATCAAATTCCTGTAATTTATTGTGATGATTGCGGGATAGAGAGTGTGTTTGACGGCGATATACCAACTTCTTGCCCTCATTGCCAAAGCAAAAATATACATCAAGACCCAGACGTTCTTGATACATGGTTTAGTTCAGGCTTATGGCCTTTTTCTACACTAGGATGGGGCAATGACGATATATACAAAGGCATTAAATGGAATGAAGGCGATATGAACGATTTCTATCCAAACAGCCTGCTTATCACCGGATTTGATATTCTATTCTTTTGGGTAGCCAGAATGCTCATGATGGGCGAAAATCTAACCGGCAAACTGCCATTTAGTAATATATATCTTCACGCACTTGTCAAAGATGAACACGGCAATAAAATGAGTAAATCAAAAGGCAACGTCATAGACCCTCTTGATATGATAGAAAAATACTCTACTGATGCTTTACGTTTTACTTTGGCTATATTAGCTGTTCAAGGCAGGGATATAAAACTAAGCGAAGATAAGTTGGAGCAAAGCAGAAATTTTACAAACAAGCTCTTTAATGCCGCGAACTTCTTGCAGCTAAATCAGGATAGTTTTGAGGATCTAGACAGCAACAATATCCAAACACCTCTTGGAAAATATATGCTATCACGCTTCTACCTAGCTATAAATGAGACCAGAGAATTCTTGGAAGTATATAGATTTAATGATGCTGCAACTACGCTTTATAGATTCTTGTGGGGTGAATTTTGTGACTGGGGGATTGAGCTTAGCAAAGCAAGCAAAGAGAGCGTAGGAGAGATGGGAAGCATATTCAAAGAATCCTTGAAGCTTCTTCACCCGTTTATGCCGTTTATCACTGAATATCTGTATCATAGACTTTCAAATACTTCATTGGAAGAGAGTCAGTCTATTATGGTTTTAAATTACCCAAAAACAGGCAAACTAGATAATAGCATAATGCAACAATTTGAACAGATCATTGAAGCAATAGTTTCGGTTAGAAGATGTAAAACTCTTATAGAGCAAGGCAATCAAAAGATAGAAAAAGCTTACATAAGAATAGGAGAATCTGCCGATAAGGAACTTATGAAGCCTTTTATAGAAAAACTTGCCAAAGTAGGATCTATAGAGTTTGTAAACGAGAGTTTAGACAAATGCGTCAAGGATGTATCGGATACTTTAGAGAGTATGATAGCCACTGAAAATATCGACTTGTCGCCTATAATTCAAAAACTTGAAAAACAAAAAGAGAAGCTTGATAAAGAGATAACAAAACTTAGCAGTATGCTAAATAACGAAAGATTTGTAGCCAACGCTCCTGAAGCTATAATAACAGAAAACAAAACTGCTCTAAAAGATGCCGAATCTAAAGTAGCCAAAATAATAGACGAACTTCAAAACCTCACGAAATAAGCTATCGCTTATTTCTAGAAAAATGCATAATCAATTTTATGATTATCATAATACCTATTCCTTCTATCATTGCTGCTAGTACAAAAGCATAATAATCATACATAGAAATAGCACGCGTATTGATAGCAATAGTAGCAATTGCCACTAAAAATGTCAGTGGCATTGAATGGCTCAAGCTAAAAAGAACAGTATCTTTAAAACCAAAATATTTATAATATGCGACGAATGAACTGATCATTCTGACACTTATCATAGCTGAAATGATCAATAATGCATGTTTAATGATCTCTAATTTAAAAACCACATCCATATCTAATGTAGTCCCGACATAGACAAAAAATAGAGGTACTAAAAAACCAAATCCGACTGCATTGAGTGTTTCTGGCAATTCTGTTTTGTGCTTAAAGAAATTACCCACAAAAACACCGGCCACAAACGCACCAAGGACCATATCTATACCGTGATACTGCATGGCTGCGATCAATACAAAAAATAGTGCCATGGATACGCGAATATCTTGGCCCATATTGTCATTTTCGGGCATGATGATTTTTCTGAGCTCAGGAAACCACCACAGTACAACACCTACAAATCTAAAGAAATAATATATAACGATAAGTATTAGGATCAAGGTAGCTATGCTTTTATAAAAATCTACCCCCAAACCTTCGGCCAATAAAGCATCAAAGATCACCAATGCCGTAATACTTATCAGCTCGCCTATGGCTCCTATGGTAAGGGCTAATTCAAGCCAATGCTGATCCTTGCCATAATCATTGATAAGAGCTACGATCATTCCTAATGAAAGGATCGGAATAGCCACTATATAAACAGGATTCAAACCAAAAACAACAAAAAGGCCAAAAGCAATAGCATATGAAATTCCAAAATAAAGCAAAGTATTTTTAAACATTTTATCTTTAAAGTGGATAAATTTTCTCAGATCTATTTCCAATCCGGCTAAAAACATAAGATAAAAAAAGCCTATTTTGGATATTGTTTTGAAAATATCATTATCATTATCCAGATATCCCACCCATACTGCAACGGTACCAAGCGCGATCTCTACGACTGTTATCGGGATTTTTGTTATTCTTGCAAAAATAGGAGCCAACACTATCAAAAAAGCAAGTTGTGACAAGAAAGCTAAATTTTGCATTATAATCCTACATTAAATTATTATATATTGTAGCCAAAACCCTCTTAAGCGATAAGTCATTATTTACAACAATTACTACACAAAATTTTTGATATATTATATTTTATGATACAATAAATTTATGATCCTGACATTATACAAAGGAGAACAAATGAAAAAGATCGTATTCTTTTCTCTAATTATAATAAGTTCCATGATTTTAAACGGATGTGCAACAAATGAAAATTTTGTAAAGCAGCATAATGAATGGATAGGCAAAAATATCAATGACTATATAGCCCGGTCAGGGTATCCTGATGACTCATATGAAATACCAAACGGCAACAAAGTTTATGTATACAATAAGAGTACTAGATATATATATCATGGATCACCAATAGGTTTTGGATATTTTGGAAGAGGAGGATATTTTGGAGGTTTTCCTATGGGTTATGGGTTTTATGAACCTGATGTTATAGTCCGAAGCTGCACATTATTCATAGAAACCAATAAGTCAGGCAAAATTGTCAAATGGGGTTCAAAAGGCAATAACTGCATAGCAGATGAACCGGGTAAATAATATTATTGTATAACTATATTGCTGCTGCAATATAGTTATACATTTTATTCTTCAAATATTATAATATCATAACTGTTTTTTGGCACTATTGCTTTGCTTGTATGGACAGAACCCTGTCTGTTTACTTTGCTTAGCTCTTCTCGTAATTTGGCAATTTCTTCTTTTGCGCTATCGAGCTGCTCTTTTAACTGCAGTACTATATCGACACCTGCCAAATTGACACCCATTTGACGCGTTAGACGTAAAATAAGCTTCATTCTGTCAATATCTCTGCGTGAATATAGACGCATCTTGCCTTGTGTGCGAGAAGGCTCCAGCAGACCTTCTCTTTCATATTGTCTAAGAGTCTGTGGATGAATATTTAAAATATTAGCAACAATAGATATCAAATATACCGGTTCATCATAACTATGCATAATTCATACTCCTTATAGTTTTTCTTGGAGTGCTTTTTTCAAGTCATCATCCAAAGAATCTATATTTGGCAAAATAACATTTGCGATCAAATACAAGTCACCTCTCAATGCAGTTTTTCTATCAACTACACCTTTGCCTTTGAGTCTAAATTTTTGTCCATTTTTTGTATTTTGAGGAACTTTCAAAGAGACTGTTTTTTCTGGAGTAACGACATCAACAGCACCTCCAAAAAGCGCTTCTTTGAGCGGCAGATCAAAAGTCTTATATAGATCATCTCCTTTACGTTCATATTCATTTGATTGTGCAACATCGATTTTTATAAGCAAATCACCTACTTGGGAGCCGCTGCGTTTACCTTTGCCTTTTACTCTGAGAGTTTCTCCGCTTTTTATACCGCCTGGTATCTTAACATCAAAACTTTCTCCGCTGCTGCTTACCATATGTTTGCCACCCAAAATAGAAGTGATAAAAGGTATAGTTATTTTGGTTTGGATATCCAGATCGATACCTCCTCCAAAGCCGCCAAAGCCGCCAAAACCGCTAAAACCTCCAAAGCCGCCGGCACTTCTGCCGCCTCCAAACATACCTCTAAGCAGTTCTTCAATATCTATATTTGCACCCTGTCTGCTAGCAAAATCATGGAAATTTTGTCCGCCGAACATTTGATCGCCATATTGGTCATATTGCGCTTTTTTTTCTGCATCGCTCAATACTTCATATGCAGCATTTATCTCTTTGAATTTGTTTTGTGCTTCGGGATCTTTGTTAATATCAGGATGATATTTGCGTGCTAATTTACGATATGATTTTTTAATCTCTTCAGCGCTAGCATTTTCACTGACTTCAAGTGTCTCGTATAAACTTTTTGACATCTAAGGGCCTTAATATTTAAGAATAATTAACCAAATTATATCAAAAATCTTTAGCCATTGTCAATCAAGTTTAAGCAAAATATTGTTCTATATCGTCATTCCTGCGAAGGCAGGAATCCAGTCTTGTTATTGTATGTTCCATAAATTCAATATCTAGAAATTCAATTTTCATTTTATTCCAATTGTCTGAGACTGTGGTAACGAGAGATTAGGCGTCTTATTTAATCTTATTCGACAGTAGGTTTGTCAAGTTTATATTGTCTGCCCAATATTTTTGTTGAAAAAAGCCTGAATTGTACCGGCACATCCTTTACGAATGGATATTTTTTCCTAAAGCCATTAACATAATTCTCAAATTCAGAACGGCCATCCACGTAGTAGCGCCACAAGAATGGCTCAGCGCCACAATCAAGGCCAAAATGGCCTATATATACAATTTCACCAGGATTTACAGTAAATACACCCCCAATAGATTTGCCTTCTTTAATTAAATTGTCCTTTGTTCCTTTAATATGCATGACATCTGTTGCAGAGCGTGCAACCTTGACATCAAAAGCAGTTAAATGATATTCGCCAGGCTGGACTACATATATATAAGGAAGAAATTTATTATTTACAAATAACTTAGAATGCGTTTCAAGCTCCAATGATACTGCATCAGACTTTTCGATTGGCGATTTCGTAAATGTGAGTGCTTGAAGCTGCGCGTTTTCAAATTGACCGCATTTCCATGTACGCCCCCAATTTACTTGAACAATAACAATTCCAAGCTCTTTATTATATGTATTTTTATCTAGTTCTACCGGACTAGCAGCAATTACAAGTGACGGTAAAAAGAAAAAGATTGCTATTAAAAACTGTACATTTTTTTCATTTATTATTTTTCCTATGAAACCTAACTATTTATTTTATTCAACAAACATTATATATAAAACAGTTTAATATTTACTAGATAAATTAGCACTATATATGTTTGTTTAAATGATAAAAAATGAGAGAATAATAGAAAAATACGGCAAACTACACTTGGATAATAAAAACATAAACAATAATAAAAAAGATATGGAAAAATAATAATAAAGAAGTTATTCTATCCTCGTTCCCATCGTCCCGATGGGAATGCATACTTATTCTAACACTTATATTACATTTTGTAATATTTTTCGACACTCAAAAATAAACATATCATAATACAATAAAAAGAAAAAAGATGGGAAGAAGCAGATATAAAATATACGAACCGACATATCCGCATTTTTTTACTTGCACGATACTACATTGGCTTCCGATATTTACAAGGAAAGAAAGTGTCAATATCCTACTTGATAGTCTAAGGTATCTGCAAAAAGAAGAAAACCTAAAACTCTATGCTTATGTGATTTTAGAAAATCATGTTCATTTGATAGCCAGTAGCGATAATATTGCTCAAAGCATGAGAAAATTCAAATCATTTACTGCAAAAGAGATATTAAAACTGCTTCAAAAAGAAAATGCAACTACTCTATTGGATCAACTTTCTTTTTATAAAAAAGCCCATAAAACAACAGCCGAATATCAAATTTGGCAAGAAGGCAGCCAACCTAAGCTTATAAAAAATGATGTGATGATGTTAAATAAGATAAATTATATCCATCAAAATCCAGTCAAAAGAGGATACGTTGACGAAGCAAAACATTGGAGATATTCAAGTGCTAGAGATTATGATGGAATTGGGGGACTTATAGAGATCGAGAGATTTTGGTGATGAGCATGCATTCCCATCGAGACGATGGGAACGAGAGAAAACCTAATAGCAGTATCTGTCAATTTTCCTTCTCCTAAATAAAAAAGAATGATTGCTACAGAAAGAACTGAAAGATTCCTACGCTCTGGATTTGAGTCTTGTATTGCCATAACTTGAAGAAAACTCCTATATTATTTTAACGTCCGTGCTGAGCGAAACTCTGAGATAAGTATAGGAAAGCAGAGCTTTCGTTTGACTTATTGAAGGAGTGGATGAGAGTGTTCGCTCCTGCGACTTGGTATCTTGAAGCTGCGGAGCAGCGAAAGATGCCAGGAACTCGCTCAGCACGGACGGTATCTCTGCGACGCAGGAGCAGAGATACCGTTTGAGTTGAGGAATATTTGAGCCACTAGGGTCAAATATTCCTCTCCAAAGTTTTGTTATGCCTTAATAGCCATAGTATGAATCATCTCCATATACAGTATCACCATATCTTGTAGCTGATGAGCCATCACTTCCATAAACTGTATTCCCATATTGAGTACTTGAGCTACCATCACTATTGTATGTAGTGTCGCCATATCTAGTGCTAGATGAACCATCGCTGTTATAAGTTGTATCCCCATATCTTGTACTAGAACTACCGTCACTATGATAAGTTGTATCTCCGTAAGTAGTACTGCTACTTCCGTCATCATGATAATATGTATTTCCATACTTTGTTGAACCTGCCATTAAGACGGTCATTCCAAGTGATACCAATAATGTTGTTATTTTTGTCATTTTAATCTCCAAGTTTAAATTTGAGCATTTTGAATACTCACTAAACAGTAACGCTGAATTTCATGTATGAGCATAACTATTTATTCAACGAACATTATATGCTAAACAGCTTGAAATTTACTAAATAAACGACATAAAAATTGTTAGTTTAAATGGTAAAAATATGACAAAATGCAATAGTTTTGTTATTTTTTGATTAAATCAATTAAAATTTTAAAAATATTGATATACATTTAAAAATATTTTTGTCATTATTTGGACACATTGTTGTTTAAGTGGATAAAAAAGTGTTAAATATACATTATGTCATTTAATTTAAGGGGTTGCGATGAAGAAAAAACTACTTGATATCGTCAGAGATAAAATTAGATTTAAACAATAATAAAAAAGATATGGAAAAATAATAATAAAGAAGTTATTCTCAATGTGGCAGCGACCTACTTTCCCATACCAGACAGGTATAGTATCATCGGCGATGGGAGGCTTAACTTCCGGGTTCGGTATGGAGCCGGGTGTGACCCTCCCTCTAGCCCCA
>Ga0302250_1000612_pt1 | contig 32801 bp, 25 predicted proteins | sample AAG_RA_Asp_MG_FD_193536 | JGI IMG/M metagenome (GOLD analysis project Ga0302250, IMG submission 193536) | Enriched activated sludge microbial communities from anaerobic digester in WTTP, New Holstein, Wisconsin, United States - AAG_RA_Asp | ecosystem: Engineered > Bioreactor > Anaerobic >...
GTGCGGCCGATCTTGACCACGTGGGCGAGGTCCCGCTCCCTGCGCTGGAAGGACTCCTGGAGGGTCACCAGGGCCGCCTCGAGCCGCTTCAGGCCCCAGAGCGCCGCGATGCGCACCGCGGTCGGGAAGGTGTCGTTGGTGCTCTGGAAGCGGTTCAGATCCTCCAGCGGCGACACGCGCCGGTGGTCCCCGGGCACCTCCCCCAGCAGCACCAGGGCCCGGTTCGCCAGGACCTCGCAGACCGCCAGGTTCAGGCTGGTCCCGGCACCGCCCTGGAGGGCGTCGGTGGCGGCCTCCTCGTCCAGGCGCCCGTCGGCCATCTCCCGGCAGGCGGCCAGCACCGCCTCGCCGGCCTCCGGGTCCCGGTCGAAGCCCCCGACCTCCCGGCAGGTGCGCATGGCCGCCAGTTTCACGAACCCGTAGGCCCGCACCAGGTCCCGGTGCACCGGCCGCCCGGCGATGCGGAAGACCTGCCGGGCCCGGGCCCCGTGGATGCCCCAGAGGACCCCGTCCGGGACCTCCAGGGACCCGATCTCGTCCCGCTCCAGGCGCATGGCGGTCAGGCGCCCGGATGGTCGAAGACCATCGTCCTGGCCTCGATGCCCCCGATCGCGTTCAGGCGGTCGGCCAGTTCCCGGGCCTTCTCCGGGCCGCCGACCATCTCCAGCAGCAGCAGGCCGTTCATCGTGCCGCAGAGCCCGTCGGCGCCGACCTCGTGGAGGCCCAGGCGAGTCTTGATGAAGGCCCCGTATTCCGTCAGCAGGGCCTGGACCGGCATCGCGTTCTGGAGCCGATCGGTGACGTGGACTCCCAGGATCACGTGCGGGTGATTCATCGGATGGCCTCCTCCTGTGCCGCGCCCACTCCCCGACGGGTCCCGTGGACCGCGGCGCCGGCCAGGCGCGGCGTGCGCCGGCTCGCGCGATCCCGGAGGGTACGCCCCCGATCCTACACGAAGACGTCCCGGCGACCCTCCCGGACCTTTTCCAGCAGTCGTTCCGAAACCTTCCGTTCCTTGTCGCCCATCGTGGCCAGGGTCGCCGCGATGGCCTCCTCGCCGGCCGCCCGGGTCTCGGGGCTTCCGTAGTCCACCAGGTACTCCAGGAACGTGCTCAGGGCGTTCGGGTCGCAGTGCAGGCGGATCTCGCCGGGCTTCGCCAGGTCCATGAAGTCGGCCCCGGTGCGCCCCAGGCGGTAGCACCCCGTGCAGAACGACGGGATGTACCCCATCGCCGCCACGTCCCGGACCACCTCGTCCAGCGACCGGTGGTCCCCCAGGCTGAACTGCTCCGCCGACGACGGGTCGCAGTCGCCCTCCGTGTACCCGCCCGGGTTGGTCCGGCTGCCGGCCGAAATCTGGGACACGCCCAGGGCGAAGGTCTCCCGGCGGATGTTCGGCGTCTCCCGGGTGGACAGGATGATCCCCGTGTAGGGCACCGCCAGGCGCAGGATCGCCACCAGTTTCCGGAACTCCGTGTCCGGCACCGCGAAGGGCGGATGGGCCGCCACGTCGGACCCGATGGCCGGCTCCAGCCGGGGCACGCTGATCGTGTGGGGGCCCACGCCGAAGCGGGCCTCCAGGTGCCGGACGTGCTGCATCAGCGCCAGGACCTCGAAGCGCCAGTCGAAGAGCCCGAAGAGGATGCCGACCCCCACGTCGTCGATCCCCGCCTCCATCGCCCGGTCCATCACCGTGACGCGCCAGTCGTAGTCCCGCTTCTTCCCGGCCAGGTGGACCTTCCGGTAGGTCTCCCGGTGGTAGGTTTCCTGGAACAACTGGTAGGTCCCGATCTTCCGGGACTTGAGTGCCCGGAACTCCTCGGTGGACAGCGGCGCCACGTTCACGTTGACGCGGCGGATCTCCCCGGACGGGGGTTCCTTCACGCCGTAGATCGTGTCGATGCAGCGCAGCACGTAGTCGAATCCCTCGTCGGGGTACGACTCCCCGGCGACCAGCAGCACCCGCTTGTGCCCCTGGCGCACCAGGGCCCGGACCTCCCGCTCGACCTCCTGCTGCGTCAGGGCCCGGCGCCGCACGTCCTTGTTCCGCAGCCGAAAGGCGCAGTAGGCGCAGTCGTTCTTGCAGAGGTTCGACACGTAGAGGGGCGCGAAGATCACGAGCCTTCGCCCGTAGATCCGCTCCTTGACCTCCCGGGCCGCGTGGAAGAGCCCCTCCAGCAGTTCCGGGTCGCTGACCGACATCAGCGCGACCACGTCGTCGAAGTCCAGGCCCTTCGCCTCCCGGGCCTTCGCCAGCACCTCCCGGACCCTCGCGCCGTCGGTCCGCCGTCCCTGTTCCAGCGCCCGGAAGATGTCCTCTTCCCGGATGAAATCGGCCGTCGGTTCCATGCCCCGCTCCTCCCTGTGCGCCGCCGGGAACGGTATGCGTCCGCCGCCTTCCAGGCAAGAAGCCCGCGACCTCCCTGGCCTCAAATGATGACCGGCGTGGTCTTTCTTGAGCCTCGACGGCCCGGGAAGGCCGCCGGGAAGCCGCACCCGCGACGGGATGCCCGGGCTACCGGCAGCAGCGGATGCCGATGTCGTCGATATTGAAGTCCCAGGGGATCGCGTCCCGGGAGGAGGTCCGGGCCGTCTCGATGGCGAACATGCGGTTGCAGCCTCCCCGGAGCACCCGCTCCCTGGACCGGGGGTCGTCCACCCACGCGGTCCCATCCGTCGGCGCCCCCTCGTAGTGGTCGTGCCCGTCGTCCTCCACCCACTCCTCCACGTTCGCCGCGAGGTCCATCACCCCGTAGGGGCTCGCCCCCAGGGGGCTCGTCCCCACCGGCAGCGTCGTGCTCGTCCCGCACTCCTCCAGGATCCCCGCCCGGAACCGCCGGCAGTCCGGCGCCTCGTCCCCCCACGGGTACACCCGACCATCCGTCCCACGGGCCGCCTTCTCCCACTCCGACTCCGTGCACAGCCGCCCACCGCTCCACTCACAGAACGTCCGCGCCTGCTCCCAGTTCACCGTCGTCACCGGGTGGTCCAGGTACTTCTGCGCCCACCCCTTGCTCCAGTTCCGGAACGGCTCCGTGCATGCCCCTGCCTCCACGCACGCCAGGTACTCCCTGGACGTCACCTCGTGCTTCCGGATGTGGAACCCCGGCACCGTCACCTCGTGCTGCGGCTTCTCCCGCTCCCCGTAGCACGGCTTCCTCGGAACGCACGTGCACGCCGGGTCCCGCTCCCCGTTGCACCCCTGCAGGAACGGCCCCCCGGGGACCTCCACGTAGAGGTCCACCGGGCAGTCCTCGGGGCACGTCGCCACGCTCTCCGCGCACCCGCACCGCCCGTCTCCGCACGTCTCGCACGCCTCCCGCTCCACCGGCCTCCCCTCCTCCCTCCCGCACCTCGCCAGGTCCCGGCATTCCCGCGTCCGCTCCAGCGCGCACGTGCAGTCCGTCCACTCCCCGCACTCCCATTGCGCCTCGCAGACCTCTTCCCCCGCCGTCTCCCTCGTGTCCCTCCCCCCGTCCCGGGCGTCCCGGCCCGTCCCCGCGTCCCGGCCCGTGCCCGGGTCCCCGTCTTGGGCGTCCCGGACCTCCACCGACGTCCCCGGGTCCCCGGTCCCCGCGCACCCCCACGCCACCAGCACCGCCAGCGCCCATGCCTTGCCGCGCCCGCACCCTCCCGACTCCCCGCCAACCCGTCGCCCTGAAGCGGCCCTGCTCATCCTCCCTCCAGCACCCTGACCCGCCTGCACCGCATCCTACCACCCCCTTGCGACGACGCCCCGGGCGATCCCCGCGATCCCCCGCCCGAGACCGGCCCGCCACCCCTGCCCATCCCCCCAACACGGAGGACTGTCCCCTCCTTTACCGGTTTTCCGCCCCGAGGGGGGCCGGGGGGGTGCCGCGGAGGACGCTCCGGAGGCCCGCGCGACCTTGCGGGGGCCATCGACGACCCGCGCGGGCCGAGGGCGCAGGCGCGACGCGGGGGCAGCGCCCCCGCGGCGACGCCGTGTCCGGAGCGGCACCCCCCGGCCCCCCGCCCCGGCGCCCCGCGAAACAGGCTCCATGTCCCCAACAAACGCAGCGTTTCCCGCAGATTGCCCCTCGTAACACGGGGGCTGTCCCCTCTGGACGGACTACCGCCTTCGGATTCCGCAGCGGTCACGGCAGGTTGTCCCTTGTAAACAGGTGACTGTCCCCGTTTACGGGATGTACTTGCCCCGGGGCGTGTAGTGGGTGTGCAGCAGCTTGTGGCTCAGGTGCCCGCAGGGCCCCTCGGTGAAGAACTCCTGGTACAGGCGCAGCACGGCGGGGTTCTCGTGGGACTTCCGGATCGGGTACGCCGAGTCCTCGTCGTAGATGGCCTTCGCCCGGGCCTTCCGGATCTCGGGGCTGGTCGGGATGGGCTGGCCGCCTCCGCCCAGGCACCCGCCGGGGCAGGCCATGAACTCGATGAAGTGGCACTCGCTCATCTTCCCGCCGGCCTTCAGGTCCTCCAGGACCTTCCGGGCGTTCGCGGTCCCGTGGGCCACCGCCACCTTCACCGTGACCCCCTTCAGGAAGTCCCAGGACGGGAACAGGTGCTTCAGGATGCCCGGGACCTCGCCCACCGACGGGATCGTCAGTTCCATGTACCGCACCCCGTCGAATCCCCGCAGCGGGATGATGTCGCAGTGGTCGAACAGGTTCTCCACCTTGATCCCCACCACCAGTTCGATCACCGTCCGCAGCGCCGCCTCCATCACGCCGCCCGTGGCCCCGAAGATCACCCCCGACCCCGTCGCCGTCCCGAAGGGATCGTCGAAGTCGCTCTTCGGCATCGCCGGCAGGTCGATCCCCGCCTCCTGGAGCATCTTCGCCAGTTCCCGGGTCGTCAGGCCGTAGTCCACGTCCTTGAACCCCGAATCGACCATCTCGGGCCGGTTGCACTCGAACTTCTTCGCCGAGCAGGGCATCAGCGCCACCGTCACGATGTCCTTCGGGTCGATCCCGTGCAGCCGGGCGTAGTAGGTCTTGATCACCGCCCCGAACATCTGCTGCGGCGACTTCGCCGACGACAGGTTCGGGATGTACTCCGGGTAGAAGTGCTCCAGGAACTTCACCCACCCCGGCGAGCACGACGTGAACTGCGGCAGGAAGACCGGGCCGTCCTTGTCCACCAGGGCCTTCTTCAGCCGCAGCAGCAGTTCGGTCCCCTCCTCGATGATCGTCAGGTCCGCCGTGAAGTTCGTGTCGAAGACCCGGTCGAAGCCCGCCAGCCGCAGGGCCGTGTTCATTTCGAAGGTCAGCGCCCGGCCCGGGGGCAGCCCGAAGCACTCCCCGATGGCCGCCCGGGGCGCCGGGGCCGTCTGGATCACCACGTGCTTCGTCGGGTCGTCGATGGCCGCCCAGACGTCGTCGGTCGGGTCGTTGGCCCGCAGGGCCCCCGTCGGGCACCGGTTGATGCACTGGCCGCAGTTGATGCAGACCACGTTGGCCAGCGGCTTGTCCAGGAACGTGACGACCTTGGTCTGATCCCCCCGGTCCGCCACCTCCAGGCACCCGACCTCCTGGAGGTCGATGCAGGTCCGGACGCACCGGCGGCACAGCACGCACTTGTTCATGTCCCGGAACACCGAGTGGCTCGACTGGTCCTGTTCGACCATCGGCTTCTCGGGATGGCCGAACCGGAACATGTCCACCCCGTACTCCTTCGCCAGCGACTGCAGTTCGCAGTTGTTGTTGCGGGCGCAGGCGTAGCACTCGCCGTAGTGCCGGGCCAGCAGCAGGTCCAGGATGTGCCTGCGGGCCTGGCGCACCTTCCGGGTGTGGGTGTGGATCTTCATCGGCTGGTGCACCGGGTAGGCGCACGCCGCCTGGAGCGTCCGCATGCCCTCGACCTCGACCGCGCAGATCCGGCACAGCCCCGCCGTGCACAGGTCCGGGTGATGGCACAGGGTCGGGATCCGGATGCCCGCCTTCTTCGCCGCCTCCAGGATCGTCGTCCCCATCGGGACCTTCACTTCCTGGCCGTCAATGGTCAGCGAGACCTTCGCACCGATCATGCCCTCGTCCTCGGGGACCGGGATCACGTGGCCGGTCTGGCTCACCGGGGCCCGCGAGGTGTCGTTGTTCAGGATGTCCGCCATGGAATGTTCCCTCCCGTTCGGGCCTCAATGGGCCTCGGTCCTTCCCATCAGTTCGTCCTTGAAATGCCGCACGATGGAGAGGAAGGCATTGGGTGCGGACTGTCCCAGGCCGCACTTGGAGGCCACCTGCATCGTCTCCCCGAGGGCGCACAGTTCCTTCAGATAGCGCATCGAGCAGCGCCCGTGCTCCAGCAGTTCCACGCCCTCGAGCAGTTTCGGGTTGCCTTCCCGGCAGGGAACGCACTGGCCGCAGGACTCCTCGACGAAGAACTCGAGGAAGTTCCGGGCCACCTCCAGCATGTCCCGCTGGGGCCCGAAGACGATGATCGACCCGCCCGTCGCGACGTCCTCGAAGGCGATCGTGCGGTGGAATTCCGAGGCGGGGATGCACTGCCCCGAGGCGCCGCCGATCTGGACGGCCTTGGCCCCCTGGCCCCCGCAGGCCTCCAGCAGTTTCTCCACCGAGATCCCCAGGGGGAACTCGTAGATGCCGGGCTGCCGGCAGTCGCCAGAGACCGAGAAGATCTTCAGGCCCGCGGACCGGGGAGTCCCGATGCCCTTGAACCACTCGGCCCCCCGGACGCAGATCGACGCGACCCAGGCGAAGGTCTCGACGTTGTTGACGATGGTCGGGTTGCCCAGGAAGCCCGTGTCCACCGGGAAGGGCGGCCGGTTCCGGGGCTCGCCCCGATGGCCCTCGAGGCTCTCGATCAGGGCCGTTTCCTCGCCGCAGACGTAGGCCCCGGACCCCATGCGGATCTCGATGTCGAAGGCGAAGCCGGACTTGCCTCCGACGTCCTTGCCCAGGAGGCCCTTCTTCCGCCGCTCGGCGAGCACGCCCTCCAGGTGGTCCCGGAGGTAGGTGTACTCCCCGCGGAGGTAGAGGATGCCCCGGGAAGCCCCGATGGCGTAGCCGCCGATGGTCATCCCCTCGAAGACCAGGTCCGCGTGCTCGCTGAGGATCACCCGGTCCTTGAAGGTCCCGGGCTCCCCCTCGTCGGCGTTGCAGACCACGAACTTCTGCTCCCCGGAGGCCGCGGCGGCCAGGTTCCACTTGACCCCCGTCGGGAAGCCCGCGCCGCCCCGGCCCTTCAACTGGGAAGCCGTGATTTCGGCGATCAGGTCCGCCCGGGTCTTCTGGAGGGCCTTGCGGAGCCCCTCGTCGGCCGGGATGGCGGCAAAGGTCAGAGGCGCCTTGTGATTCGGCGTGATCATGCGTGTCCCTCCTCGTGCTTCGCTTCCAGGGCATAGACCCCGAAGGTCCGCCGGCAGGCCTCGATGATCTCGTGGACCGCGGCGGGGGTCACCCGCGTGTAGACCTGGTCGTTGACCAGCAGGGCGGGACCCTGATCGCACATCCCGAGGCAGTTGGCCCATTCCAGGCTGAACTTCCCGTCGGGGGTCGTCTGGCCGAAGTCGATGCCCAGGTCGCTGCGCAGCTGGGAGGCCACCCGGGACTTCCCGGCCATGTCGCAGGAGATCGTCCGGCAGAGCCGGATCACGAACTTCCCCTTGGGACGATGGTCCAGGAAGGAATAGAAGGAGACCACGCTGAAGACCTCGACCGGGTGGATGCCCAGCCGGTCCGCGACCACCTGCATCGCGTACTCCGAGATGCGGTGGTACTTCCGCTGGATCTCCTGGAGGATTGGGATCAGCCCGCTGCGCTCCTTGCCGTAGCGTTCGACGAAGACGCCGATGTCGTGCGCCAGGCGCTCGTTCTCGGTGACCAGCATGGTCAACCTCCCTTCTTCGCAAGCAGTTCCTCCACGAGGGCCATCAGGCGCTTCGGCGCCACCGGCTTCTCCTGGAAGGCATCGACCGGCACCATCTCCCGGTCCTGTCCGAAGGCCATCCCGGTCACCTTGCTGATGCTGGTCAGCATCAGGATCGGCAGCCGGTGCCCCTCCCGGCGGATCTCCTGGGCCAGGGCGATGCCGTCGTCGGGCTGCTCCATCATCACGTCCAGGATCATCAGGTCCGGCTTCTCGCGGACCAGGGCAGCCTTGCCCTCGGGGGCGTTGTAGGCCGCCACGACCTGGTGCCCCGCCTTCTCCAGGATGAGCCGGCAGTCCTCGACCAGGTCCGGGTCGTCGTCAACCAGCAGGATCTTCGCCACGAGTCCACCTCCCTTCTTCTTTCGTCCGAATGCAGTTACCCGAGCCGGATGCCCGCACGCGGTTTCCGGCCCGGGGCCTCGTCCGCGACCGGGCGGGGTTTTGTTCCCCCGGTGGCCCCTGGACAGGCTGGGCTGGCCCATCATAGGAAGGCGGCCGATCCTGGCAACCGGGATCTTCGGGAAACCCGTCAAAAGTCGGTTTTTCGACGGCCTTCCGGACGGGGTTCCGACCGGGGCGCCCGGTCGGGACGATGGGCAGCACCCCATCCCGCCTGGGGAAACGCCTGCCAGAGCACCTCGTCGAATCCTCCGCCGGGGAGGATGCGGACCAGGCCCCGGGACGGCAGGGGCGCCCGGAGCAGCAGGGCCAGGCGCCTGCGGACCTCCGTCTCGGGCGGGTCGTCGGGGTGCAGCACCCAGAGGTCTCCGATCACGCTCAGCGCCACGCGGTTCATGGATCGCTCCCGGGTTGCGGATACCCGGGAATCGAAGGAACCGAGGGATCTGTTTCACCGGGGGGCGTCGATCACCCCGAGGGCGTCGTTCCCCGCGTCGTCCCAGGCATAGACCTTCAGGTAGAGGTCCCCCCCCGGGGCCCCCGGCGGGACCTCCAGAGTCCCCTGGAACGCCCCGTCGGCGACGCCGACCGTGGCCGCGGACAGGACCTTGTCGTTCGCGGCCTGCCAGTTGGCCCGGACCGCCTCGGCGTCCGGGTCGTCCGGGTCCACGGGCAGCAGGGGCCGCCAGATCTCGTCCCGCTCGGTTTCCAGGGTCAGGTAGGCCTGTCCGGTCCTGACCCCTGGGGCCTGTCCCCGGACCTCGATGGGGCCGCTGCGGATCCCCCCCGACTCCACCCGGATCGACGCGATGGCCCGGGGATACTGGAGCCGGGTGGCCGGATCCCCCAGGAGGTTGTAGAGGTCCATGTGCTCCACCAGCAGCCGCTGCTGCTTCGCCGGGGTGTCGCAGGAGGGGTCCACCGTGGCCCCCCCGTCGATGAACTGCCGGAACTCGTCGTCCAGGTTCCCCGCCAGGGCCTCCTTGATGGCCACCAGGACCTCCCCGATGGTCTCGTGGCGCATCTCCAGCACCAGGCGCTGGGTCTCGTAGGCCAGCACCGCGTTGCCGTAGGGATGGGAGACGTCCGAGGCCCCGAAGGCGACCACCGGGCCGTCTTCCTTGAAGGCCAGCCGCTCGGCCAGGCTGTCCGACGACCCGGAGTAGTTCCCGGCGTAGCAGGCGAAGAAGAACGAGAAGGGACACCGGGTGCCCGAGCAGTCGATCGCCGACACCTCCTCGGCGGTCAGTCCCTGGGTCCATTCCTCGGACCCGTGGCCGATGTACACCGTGGCCAGGGCCCCGTCGCTGAAGAGGTCCACCACCTTGTCGGTGAAGGGCAGGTACCAGTAGGCCGAGGAGGGGTTGTCCCAGGCCCCCAGGATGTCGAAGGCGTGGTCCACCCGCTTCAACCCCTCCATCATCGCCAGTTCCAGGAGGCCGTCGATGGCCTCCCCGAACCCCGCCTCCCCGACGTAGAGGCCCAGGCGGCGGTTGAACAGGCCGGTCCGGTAGGTCCCCTCGAAGACCTGGACCTTCCGGAGCACCTGCCGGGCCTCCTCAAGGGTCCGGGCGGGCACGCGGCCCACGGCCACCTCGGGCTCCCCGTCGCCGTCCAGGTCCCCGTACCGGTTGTCGGTCCAGCACCCGCTGGCCCCCGGCGTGCTGTTCGTGCACCGCTGGGCCGGCCACCGGCCGCCCTCCACCCGGCCCCCGGCCGGGGCGTCCCCGAGGATCAGCAGGAAGAGGCGATCGGCCCCCCGGCGATCCCGGGCCTCCCGCAGGCGGCGCAGCACGCCGTCCCGGTAGTCCGAGGCCTGGACCGCCCCCGGAGCCAGGTCCTCCACGGTCCCCACCTCGACTTCCATCCCCTGGGCCTGCCGGTAGGCCTGCCACTCCAGCGCCGCCGCCTCCAGGTCGTCCTGGGTCGCGATCAGCAGGAAGGGTCCCGGGCCGGGGCCCGGGCCCCCGGGGTCCTCCGAAACGTCCGGGCCCCCGGTCCCCGGATCCCCGGGAACCGCCGGGTCCGGCGGGATCCCCTCGTCGCCCGGACCGGCCGCATCGCCGGGCAGGTCGTCCCCCGGCCCCGGGAGGTCCCCGGTCCACCGACCGTCGTCCCCGGACAGGCCCGTGTCGGCATCCTGTCCCAGCCACTCGCAGGCCGTCAGCATCGCCATCCCCAGGATCGCCGCCAGGGAAAGGAGTCGGCACCGTGCACTCATCGAGGCCTCCCAGTCGGACGAAGGCATTGTGTCGATGCCGGGCCCCGCGGTCAATGGGACAGCCGGGCCGGGCCGGACCGCCCGGGCGGCCGGATCCCGCCCCCCGGCCCGCGACGGCATTGACGCGCCCCGCCGCCCGGGGTACCTTGGGGACTTCTCCTGGGAGTGCCCCATGAACCGGAACATCTACAGCCTGGACCTGGAAGACCTGCAGAAACTGCTCGAGTCCCTGGACCTCCGGAGCCAGATCGAGGAGGACCGCCACCGGCTGACGCTCTTCCTGGAGGGCGAGTTCACCCAGCTGATGGTGCACCTGATCCCGGGAGGCAACGAGGGCGAGCAGCCCTGGTATCTCCGGTTCCTCAGCTACTCCGTGGAATTCGAGCCCGGAAGGGCCGGCGTGGACCGGGAGGCCCTGCTGGAGTGGATCAACCAGCGGAACTCCCAGATCCTGTTCGGGCGGTACTACTACGAGCCCGACTCGGACACCGTGGCCTTCGAGTTGTCGATGCCCGCGACCGGCGGGGTGCTGGGGGAGGACCTGACCCGGATGCTCTGGATCGCCACCTCGTCGGTGGACAAGACCCACGAGGCCCTGAAGGCCCTGGCGACCGCGTCCTGACCACCCACCGAAGGGGCCGTTGTCAGGCCAGCTTCCCGATCAGCGCGAAGGCGATCACGAGGCAGTAGATCACCAGGGACTCGATCAGCGCGAGTCCCAGGATCATCGGCACGAACATCTTGCCCGAGGCCCCGGGGTTCCGGGCGATGCCCTCCATCGTCGCGGTCACGGCCTTGCCCTGGGCCATCGCCCCGCCGAAGGCGCCGATCGCGATCGTGAGGCCCGCCATCGCGGCCACGTACTTCTTGAAGGTCCACTCGCCGTCACCGGCCGCCGCCACCTCCTGCGCCATGGCGGAGGACGCGAACAGCACCCACGACCCGACCAGGGTTCCCAGGAACGACACGACCTTGCGCAACATCGCCGACCCTCCTTCTGTCAACGGCCTCGCCTTCGAGCCCGGAGGAGGGAATCCTCCACGGCCGGGCCCGGCGAGTCAATCCCCGCGTCACGCACCGTGGGCCGATCCCTCCTCCTCCTCGTGCTCCGTGGCCAGCTGGATGTACACCACCGACAGGATGCAGAAGACCAGCGTCTGGACCACGCAGACCAGCATCCCGAGGGGCAGGGGAATCACCGGGACCAGGATCCACCCGAACACCCCGACGCCCAGGAAGGCCGCCAGGGCGCTGTGATCCCCGAACATGTTCCCGAAGAGACGGATCGACAGGCTCACCGGCCTCGCGATGTGGCTGATCATCTCGATGCAGAACATCAGCACCATCAGCGGCAGGGCGTACCACTTGATGATCGGGCCCAGGAAGTGCTTCAGGTAGGACAGCCCGTGGGTCCGGACCCCGTAGTAGTGGGTCGCCACGAAGACCACCGACCCCAGGGCGAAGGTGGTGTTCAGGTTGCTGGTGGCCGGCAGGAAGCCCGGGATCAGGCCCAGCAGGTTGTTGAAGAGGATGAAGAGCCCCAGGGACCCGATCAGCGGCAGGAAGTGGAGGGCCTTCTCCCGCCCCATCAGCTGTTCCATCAGGGACAGCAGCGCGTCGGAGAGCACCTCGAAGAGGGCCAGCGGCGAGAAGCGGTCCCGGGGGAGCAGGTCCTCGGGCCGGGACCGCATCTGCCAGGCGGCGGCGCCCATCAGGGACAGGATCAGCAGGAAGGCCAGGCCCCCGAAGAACAGGTGCCCCGTCCGGGTGACCGGCGTGCCCTCGATCCAGGTGTTTCCCAGGGATTCCTGGACCCGGTGCCGGAGATCCGCCGGGACCACCGCGTCGGCCCAGGACCAGTGGTGGCCCTCGGAGGAAGCGGCGTGTCCCGCGGCGGCCCCCCCCGGCCCCTCCTCCGCCCGGGCCACGCCGGCCGAAAGAACCAGCATCCACAGCGCCAGCCAGGCAACCCGCGTCATGGAGACCTCCCTCGATCCGCGTCGTCCCCCAAAGGCGTCTCCAGGCCCCCGGCCCGGTACCACGTCAGCCCCCCGATCACCACGGCCAGGAACGACCCTCCGAAGCCCGTCACCGTCGCCAGGGGGTCCACCGGCAGCGCCCAGAGCGCCCAGGCGACGATCCCCAGGAACAGCGCGAATTTCAACGCCAGGGCCAGGGCCCAGATCCACCGGCGGCGGCCCTCCCCTTCCCGGGCGATGCGCCCTCCCAGGAAGCCCAGGGCCGCGACGTTCAGGCACCCGAGCCCGGCCCCCAGGGCGACTCCCCCGGGGACCCCCTCGCCGCCCACGACCACCGCCCCGGCCACCAGGGCCAGGGACAGGCCCACGGCCCAGAGGAGGACCCGCAGCAGGAAGCCGGCCGGCGTCATTCCCCACCATTCCGGGGCCAGTGCCTCTTCGCGGTCCTCCAGAGGCCCAGGAACGCCGCCCCGGCCCCGATCCCCATCCAGGTCACGGTCCACCAGGGATCGGCCCCGGTCGCCTCGTCCAGGGAGGACCCGATCCACCAGCCCACCAGCAGGCAGACCGCCATCTCGATGCCCAGCGAGGCCACCGCCATCGCCGATCGCCAGTCCGCTCCCATCGCCGGCACCGGCCCCCGGGATTCCTCGCGTTCGTAGCATCCCCCTTCCGGCGAGTCAATCGGCCCGGCCGCGCCCCCCGGGACAAACGGGGTCCCCGGTGGACTTCCGGATCCCCCGGGTCAGGGGAGATCGGCGGTGGCAGTGGCCCCCGCCTCCAGCCGCACCACGACCTCCCGGGGCGGCCGGTCGTCCCACTCCACCCGCAACCGGACCGGCACGGGCCCCATCTGGCGCATGGGGATGGCCACCGGCGACCCGACCCGGCCCCGCTCGGTCCGCTCCCCCGCCAAAAACACCCGGCCGCCCGGATCCCCCCGGAGAATCACCTGGGCGTCCCGGTAGCGGATGGACAGGCGCAGGACGCCGGGCGGGGGCCTCCGGGGGTCCAGCACCACGTCCTCCTCGACGTCCAGGCAGGCGCTGCAGGCCGGGTGGGACAGGCGGACCCGGTGCCTCCCGGGGGACAGGGGAAGATTCTCGACGCGCCCCTCCCCGACGAGGTTCCCGTCCACGAAGATCCGGACCGCCGGCGGGAAGGCCTGGATGCTCAGGGGAACCGTCTGGGGGCCCGCCGGGCGGGTCGCAGGCACACCACGGGAACCGGCATCGACCCGGGCCCCCTCCCCGGCGGCCCGGGGACCGTTGCGCCCCGGGGGCGCGGCCGGCAGGTCCCCCGCCGCCGGGCCGGTCCGGGTCCCGTCGCCCACGAGAACGTCCCGTGCCTCCTCCCGTCCCTGGACCAGGCCGACATCCCCCGCGGTCCCGCCCACCGGCCCGAGGTCCCTCAGACCGACGTCTTCCCGGACATCCTCCTCCCCGGCCACCATCCCGGCGTGATCCGGGATCACCACCAGGGCGATCCCCGCCAGCAGCCCGATCCCCGCGGCGACCAGGGCCCCGATCCCCGCCCGGCGGGCCCAGGCCCGGCGCCCGGCCATCCGGCGCGCCCGGGACATCGCCTGGCGGGCCCCCTCGTGGTCCGGCAGGCAGGCCAGCGCCGCGCCAGCCTCCTGGATCGCCAGGGCTGGGCGCCCGGCCCGGAGGGCCTCCTGGGCACGGTTCGTCCGGGCCTCGGCGACCCGGACCCGGGCCTCCCGTTCCCCGGCCGTGGGGTCCAGGAGGTAGCGGGGCAGTTCCTCGGCCGGCGGGCCGAAGCCCAGGGCCCGGGTCTGCTCCAGCAGCGCGTCCCGGACCTGGCCCGCGTCGGGATACCGCTGGTCCGGGTCCCGGGCCATCATGCGCAGCAGGGTGCGGCAGAGGTCCTCTGGGAATCCCGGACGCCGGCGGCGGGGATCCGGGAAGCGCCCCTCGGCGATGGCCCGGAAGAGGGCCGTGGGCGAGTCCGCCTCGAAGGGGTAGTGCCCCGTGGCCATCAGGTAGAACAGCGTCCCCAGGCTGAAGACGTCGGTCCGGGCGTCGAGCCCCCGGCCGTCCACCTGCTCCGGGGACATGTGGGCCGGCGATCCGACGATGGCCCCGGTCACCGTCAGGTGCTCCATGTCCACCACGTGGGCGATCCCGAAGTCCATCAGTTTCAGCACGCCGTCCCGGCGCACCATCAGGTTCTCGGGCTTCACGTCCCGGTGGATCACCCCCCGCTCGTGGGCGTGCGCCAGGGCGTCGGCCACCGAGGCGATGGCCAGGGCGGCCACCTCGGGCAGCATCGGGTCGTGGCGGGACAGGAAGGTGGACAGGGGCTCGCCGTCCACGTACTCGACCACCAGCACCACGTGGTCGGCGCCGGCCTCGGAGAAGTCGTAGACCTCCACGATCCCCGGGTGCTTCAGGCGGGCGATCACCCGGGCCTCCCGGGCGAACCGGGCCCGGGCGTCGGCCTGGGTCAGCAGGTGGGGATGGAGCACCTTGATGGCCACGGGCCGGCCCAGCACGCGGTCGTGCCCCAGGAAGACCGTGGCCATGCCCCCGCGACCGACCTCCCGGACGACCTCGTATCGTCCCAGGTACGTCATCCCCACCCCTTCCGAACCCCTCGTGGAACGCGGCTCCGGCGTGGAGGATACCACCGCCACGGCCCGGGGAGTCCCGTTGCGGCGACGGGAGGTGCCTCGCCGGCCGGTCGTCGGCCACCCTGGCCCTCCAGGGAACCGATGGCATACAATCCCGCCAGGACCGGGGTGCCCATGACCAGGACCCGCCAGCTGCTGGAACTCCAGCGCCGCCTCTACGAGGCCAACGAGCGGCGAATCCGGGAACTGGTGGCGGCCCCCCGGCGGTTCTCCCGCCAGGACCTGGACCGCTACGAGGAGGACCTCTCCCGGTCCCTGCCGGATCGCTGCGATCCCTCCACTCCCCCGGCGATCCGGGCCGCGATCCGCCACGCCCGGGTGATCCTGGTGGGGGATTACCACACCCTGCGCCAGTCCCAGCGGGGCTTCCTGCGGGTGATCCGGGCCACCCGGTCCCGGCGCCTGGTCCTGGGCCTCGAGTTCGTGTCCGCGCGGTACCAGAGGGCCGTGGACGACTATGTGGCGGGGCGGATCGACGACGAGGCCTTCCTGCGCCGGACCCGCTACACCCGGTCCTGGCCCTCCTACCAGGTGTGGCCGAACTTCCGGCCGATCTTCGAACTGGCCCGGCAGCGCCAGGCCCGGGTGGTGGCCCTGGACTGCCCCCCCGAGGAGTGCGGCACGGTGTGGTCCCGGTCCGCCTTCGCCGCCTGGCGCATCGCCGAGACCCTCCGGGAAACCCCCGGGTCCAAGATGGCGGTCCTGATGGGAGAGGCCCACCTGGCCCCGGACCACCTGCCCCGGGAACTGCGACAGGCGATGGATCGACTGGGGGTCCGGGGCGACGTGCTGGTGATCCACCAGAACCTCGACGAACTCTGGTTCCGGATGGTGGCCCGGGGGATCCAGGACCGGGTGGACGTAGTGCGCCTGGGGGAAGGGCGCTTCTTCATCCCGGTCAGCACCCCCATCGCGGCCCAGGCCTCCTTCCTGGCCGCGGTGGCGGGGGAGGAGGCCGGGACCGTCGAGGATGGCGCCGGGATCCGCCGGGAGTTCGGGCACTACCTGCGGATGCTGGCCCGGTTCCTGGGGGTCCGTCCCGGGCGAAGCCTGGCCGGAGTGACGGTCTGCGGCCCGGGAAACCTGGAGTCGGTGCTGGCCCTGGAGTCCCGGGTGGACCCGGAGACCTTCCGGCTGATCCGCCGGCAGGTGCTGGCCGGGGAGTCCCTCTGCCTCCCGGAGTGGGGGCTCGTGTACCTGGCCCAGACCGGCCCCACGCACCTGGGGGAGGAGGCGGCCCACTTCCTGAAGGTCTCGTTGTCGTCGGGCAGCGTCCCGACCGACCCGGTGGACTTCCTCTACGGCCGGATGATCCACGAGGCCCTGGGCTATCTGGGGTCGAAGGTCTTCAACCCCAAGCGGAAGCCCCCGAGCCTGAAACTGCTCCGCAAGAGGCGCCGCCGGGAACCGGGGGACCCGGAAGAGGCCGCCGCGATGTCCGCACCCCTCAGCGTGGCCGTGCATCTGGCCGGATGGCACCGGGCCCGGGACTGGCGGAAGGACTTCCGGCGGGACTCCTTCGACCGGTACCTGAAGACCCTGGACGTGGTGGACGGGGTGGGGGACCTGGGGCCGGAGATCCTGGGTCCCCTGGTGCACCTGCTGGGATACGACATGGGCGAGCGGATCTGGACCGCCTTCCGGAACGGGGAACTGCCGGTGGGGAAGATCCGGGACCTGTTCCGGGCCGACCTCGAGGCGCCGGGCGTCGCCTTCGACCGGTGGCACCGCCTGGCCATGAGCCTCCGGTCCGTCCGTCCCCCCAGCCGCTTCTGAACGCCCTGGGCGAGAAAGAGGCCCGGCCTCCCGGGAGGCGGCGGCCCCTGCAGGATCAGGACTCCCCGCCGTCTGCCGCCGCGGCGCCCCGGTTCTCCACCTCCCAGACCGTCCAGCCTCCCGGGCCCTCCCACCGCCGGATGACCCCCGGGACGACCGGCACCTCCCCCAGGGCCTCCCGCTCCCGGGGACCGTGCAGCAGGTACCGGATCCCGGCCGCCTCGAGGAATCCCCGCCGCTGGGCCTCCGTGGCGGGCCCCTGGTAGAACCAGCGCACCAGGCGGTCCTTCTCCCCGAACCGGGTGCTCAGGAACCACTGGCCCACGAAGACCGGCTGGCCCGACTGCCCCGGGACCCACAGGGCCGTCCGGGGAAGACAGAGGACGCCCCCCTCGGGCATCGACGCCAGGGCCTCCCAGGCCTCCCGCTCCCCGGGCAGGGGGACCAGGACCTCCCGGGTCGCCGGGTCCCGGAAGTCCCGGGCCAGCCCCGCCCAGAACGAGGAGGACGACGCCAGCACCAGCACGATCCCGGCGACGGTCCGGCCCCGGATCCCCCAGGATGTGCGCCCCGCGATCCGGATCGCCCCCCGGGCCGCCAGCAGGCCCAGGGGCACGATCATCAGGGGCTGGAACTTGGCCCCGGTGATCAGGGGATTCGCCGTCGCCAGCACCCCGAACAGGGCCCAGGCCCTGATCCAGCAGAAGCCCCGCTCCCCCTCCCGGTCCCGGCCCAGTCCCGCCAGGGCCAGCAGCACCTGGGGGCCGCAGGCCAGGGGCCACAGGTGGGGGGGGTAGGAGAGGCGCCAGAGGCCCACCTGGTCCGTGGACCACCGGTAGACCGGGTCACCCCGGGCCCAGACCAGGAAGAGGGCCACCGCCGCCGGACCCGCCAGCACCGGCAGCCTCCGGAGGATGGCCCCCGCCGGCGAATCGGATTGCATCGTTCCGGGAAGGTCCTTCAGGGCGATGAAGGCCACCAGCAGCCCCTGGAAGATGGCCGTGTAGGGGTGCATCGCGAACAGCAGGGCGAAGAGGGCCCCCCGGACCAGCCAGGTCCCTGGACCTGCCTCCCCGCCGGTCCGGATCTCCCGGGCGATCCAGGCCAGCAGGATCCAGAGAGGCCAGGTCCACACGAGGACCGCCCCGTTCCAGAACAGGCTGAAGTTCCAGGGATTCCTGGCCCAGGAGGACAGTCCCGGGTCGCCCCAGAGGTCCAGGGACGCCCCCCACCGGACCCAGACGTCGAGCCCCCCTCCGAACAGCACCAGGGCGAAGGCGAAGAGGCGCTGTCCCCGGGAAGGGAACAGGGCCCGGATCAGGCCCCCCAGGGCCAGGACGACCCCCGCCGCTCCCGCCAGCCGCACCAGGTGCCAGGCCCAGGGAACCGGCAGGGACGTGAGCCGGTGGATCCAGCCGACCAGGCCCAGCGTCAGCATCAGGAAGCGGCCGTCCTGGGCCTCGGTGGTGAAGAGGTTTCGGGACCAGGGTCCCCCGCCCTCGGCGGCCTGCCGGACGAAGGAGAGGTAGGCCGCGTGGTCGGTCGGCAGGTGGGGATACGGCAGGGCGTCCGGATTCTGCAGGACCGGAAGGAGGGTTTGCCAGGCCTCGGCCCAAAGGAAGAGGACGGCCAGGGCGGCCGGCAGTTTCCAGTCGCCCCGCATCAGCGCGCCCCCTCCCTGCCGTAGCGCTGCCGGCAGTAGTCCCAGGCGCCGGGGCGCGGGCTCGCCCGGACCAGCACCACCCGGCGGGTCCGGGAACCGTCCCCGGAGGTCCAGGTCCCCGTCTCCCAGCGGGCGACCTCCTGCTGATCGAACCCGGGGTCCAGGCGGTCCCGCCAGGAGTCCGGGACCAGCAGCAGGTCCGGTCGGCGGCCGAGGATGTAGCAGGATCGGGCCTCCTGGTTCCCCGCGGACCAGGCGATCCGGTGGTCGTTGAGCCCAAGGAGGTCCAGCACCCGCCGGTCCGGGGGCAGGTGGAAGCGGAGGCTCCCGGCGGCCTCGGCCCCGACGGTCCCCCCGGGCGCCAGCATTCCGGCCACGGCCAGCGCCGGCATCGTGTGGACCTCCCGGACCTCCCGGCAATGCCCCTGGTAGGATTCCCGCTGGTCCCTCCATCCGGGCCACGAGGCCGCGATCAGGCCAAGGCCCAGCACCGCCGGCAGTCCCCGGGAGACCCGCGGGGCCCGGAGGCGGCGGACCAGCGCCTCGGTGCCGACCGCCGCGAAGGCCGCCAGGGGCATCAGGAACGGCAGCAGGTACCGGCTGTGGAAGAAGCGCACCGACGGGCTCAGGGGATGGATCCCCATCACGAGGCCCAGGGGAACCATCACCGCCAGGAACCGCACCGCCGCCGTCTCCCGTCGTTCCGGGTCCCGAAGGACGGCCCGGAGGCCCAGGACGGCCACCCCGGCGACCAGGGCCGCCCTGAAGGCGCCCTCCCCGGCCAGCCAGACGTTCCGGAAATGGGCGAGGGAGTCCCGGAACCCACCGCCCGAGAAGGCCTTCACCGCAAAGGTGTTCGGGAAGGGGTGCCCGGACACCCCCAGGCACCAGGCGCCCCAGGACAGACCGGCCAGGGCCAAGGGCAGCGCGACCCGAATCGCGGGTTCCCTGCCGCGGCGGACGGCCACCCAGACGAGGACCAGCCCCCCGGGCACCACCGCCTCGGGCCGGGCCCAGAGGGCCAGGGCCCAGAGGACGCCGGCCAGCCATCCCGGATGCCGGATCGCGCGGTCCACGGCCAGCAGCAGCAGGGCCGTGAAGATCGTCACCTCCATGCCCGACAGGGACGCGAAGATCCACCCCGGGGAGGACCAGAGCACGAGCCCCGCCGTCCCCCGGGCCAGGGTCCCTCCTCCGAGGCCCTCGACCCACCGGGCCAGGGCCCAGGCGGCCAGCACCCCGAAGGCCAGGGACAGGGCCTTCACCGGCAGCACGGGCGATGCTCCCAGGGCGTCGCAGGCGGCCAGCACCGGGGTCTCGGCCAGGACCCAGAGCGGGGACGAGAAACCAGCCTCGGGCTCCCCCGGGTTGTACGTGAAGGACCCGTCCCGGAGCAGGCCCCGGGCGTAGTCCAGGTGGATCCAGGCGTCGTCGAGGGGGAAGTCCGGGGGCCCGTTGTCCGGGGCCCAGAGGAATCCGGCAGCGGCCAGGGCCCCCAGGATCCCCGGCACGGCCACGGCCCCGATCCTCGGCAGGCATCCCCGGTTCATCACCGCACCGCCGTCCGCGACGGACCCCGATCCTGGCCCGACCGCCGCCGTCCCGCAACCCTTGACCCCCAGGGCGCGGTGTCTGCAGGACCGTGCCGGTCCCGGCGGATCTTCCGCAGCAAAAATTCCCGGGACCCGACTCCCACCCGAAAACGGTCTCTTGTTGAAACGAGGAGGTGTATTATCTCTTCTCGGATTGTGGTGCTTGAAAAACTTTCGCAGGAGACGTCTCTTGGGAGCTCCCCGGAGAAGGTGGATCGTCCTCCTCGTAATGGGATGCTTCCTGGGGATCCTGGCCGCCGAATTCAGCGCCATCTCGATTGTCCAAGAAGAGGCCGAGGCGGCGGCCCATGCCACACTGGCGAACGTTTCCGAGGTGACCACCGAGAGCCTGGCCCGGTGGATGCAGCGCCGCTCCCGGGACTTGTCCCGGGAGGCCCGAAGCGGCCTGGCCGACCTGATCGACCAGGGGGCCATCCGAGGCGAAGAGCCCTGGCGATCGCTGCTGGTCCACCATCTCCAGGTCTTCCGGGAGACCTCCGATTTCCGGGAGGTCCTGGTCCTCGATGCGAATGGGGCGCCCCTCTTCGGCGATTCCACTGCCGAGAACCCGGCCGGTCCCGAGACCCGAGCACTGGCGGCCCGGGCCCGGGAGGCCGCCGAGGCGGTCCGGAGCGACTTCTACCGCTGCCCCGACTGCGGAGGGCTCCACCTGGAATTCGCACAGGCCATCCGCGATCCCGAGGGTCGGGTCCTGGGGTTCCTGTCGGGGCGACTTTCCGCCGAGGATCTCCTATTCCCGCACCTGCTGCGATGGCCGACGACCTCGGAGTCCGCGGAGATCCTGCTGGTCCGGGTCGAGGGCGATGAAGTGACCTTCCTGTCCCCCCTGCGGCACCGACCGGAGGTGCCTGCGGGATCGCTGCGGTTGCCGGTGGCCCGGTTCCGGCGGACAGGCGGAATGGTCGGTCCGGGACCCGAGGGCCCCTGGCAGGGGATGGACTACCGGGGAGAGGAGGTGCTGGCCCATGCGCGTCCCGTCCCGGACACGCCCTGGATCCTGATCGCCCAGATGGACCGCACCGAGGCCCTTGCCCCGTCTGTCCCCGTCCGGCGAAACATAGAAGCCCTCGCCCTGCTGGCGATCGCCTTCGCGGCAGCCATCGGGATGTGGGTCCATCGCCTGGGCCACGCCAGGATCCTCCAGGGCGCCCTGGAACAGGAACGGGCCCTGCGTCTCGAACTGTCGGAGTCCGAGGCGATCCTCCAGGGGATCGGGGACGGGGTGATCGCCACGGACCGGGAGGGCCGAATCCGCCGCATCAACCCGATCGCCGCAGAACTGACCGGCTGGTCCCCGGGCGAGGCCTTGGGACACCCCCTTGCCGACATCTTCCGGATCCGGAACGAGGAGACCGGCGCGCCGGTCGAGAACCCGGTGACCCGGGTGCTGGCCACGGGGAAGATCGTCGGGCTGGCCAACCATACGGAACTGGTGGCCCGGGACGGCACCGCCCGGCCCATCGCCGACAGCGGCGCACCGGTGCGGGACGATCAGGGAAATCTCTGGGGCGTCGTGCTGGTCTTCCGGGACCAGTCCGAGACCCGGGAACGGGAACGGAAGGCTCGGGAGGTCTCCGAGCGCTTCGAGCGGTTCTTCATGGGGCTCCGGCACGGTGCGGCCCTCGGAAGACTCCCGCCTGGCACCACCGACCCACTCGACCTGCGCTGGGTTGCCGTGAACCCCACCCTCGCCCGGCTTCTTGGGAGAACCGTCCAGGAGGTCGAGGGCTTGCGGCCGGCCGACCTGTTGGGAGAGGCCTGGTCTCGTTGGGTGGACCTCTGCCCCCACCTTGACGACCAGAAGCCGATCGTGATCGAGGAGGACTGGCCCCTGGACCCGGAGAGGCGGGTCGTTCTGACCCTGTTCCGCACGGCCCCCGGAGAGTGCGTCACCCTGGTCGAGGACGTGACCGATATCCGGAGGGCCGAGCGGGAACGCCAGCGCATGGAGGCCGTGGCCGCCCAGCAGCAGCGCCTGGAGGCCGTCGGCACCCTCGCTGCCGGGGTCGCCCACGAGATCAACAACCCCGTCCAGGCCATCTCGAACTACGCCGAGGTCCTGGCCAGGCATCCCGACGATGCGCAGATGGTCCGGGAGTTCGCCCCGGCGGTGGGACGGGAGGCGGAGCGTATCGCCGAGATTGTCCGGAGCCTGCTGGGCCTCGCTCGCCAAGGATCCGACGGCATCTCGACGGTCCGGGTGGACCACGTCTGGGAGCGGGCCCTGGTCCTGGTCCGGACCCTGCTCCAGAAGGAAGGCATCGTGGTGCGGGTCGAGGTCGCCCCGGACCTCCCGGTGGTTCGATGCCGTCCCACCCAGGTGCTCCAGATCCTGATCAACCTGCTGGTCAACGCCCGGGACGCCCTGACCGATTCCGCCCGGGGTCCGGAAAAGGCCCGACAGGTGACCTGCCGGTCGGAGGTCGTCGTCCTTGGCGACCGGAGGATGATCCGGTTCGAGGTCCGGGACAACGGCCCGGGCATTCCGGACGACGTCCAGAAGCACCTGTTTCAGCCATTCTTCACGTCGAAGGGTCGGGAACGGGGAACGGGGATCGGGCTCTGGTTCAGCAGGCGCATCGCCGAAGAACACGGGGGAAGCCTCCGGTTCGAATCGACCCCCGGTGAGGGAACCGCCTTCTTCCTGGACCTGCCCCTCGAGGAGGAACCCGATGGCGAAGGTGCTGGTGGTCGATGACGAGGAGGGGATCCGGCGCACGGCTCCGATCCTCCTGGGCGAGGACGGCCACGAGGTGCGGGTCGCCCGGGACGTGTCGGAGGCCCGGAAGGCCCTCCAGGCCGAGGATTTCGACGTCGTGCTGTCGGACATCGTGATGCCGGGGCCGAGCGGCCTGGACCTGGTCGCCGAGATCCGGCGCCTGCAGCCCCATGCGACCATCGTGCTGCTGACCGGGCAGCCGAGCGTCGAGACGGCCACAGAGGCCTTGCGGCTTCGGGCTCACGACTACCTGCCGAAGCCGGTCCGTGGGGAGACGCTGCGCCGGGTGGTCCGACAGGCCGCCGAGCGGGCCGACCTGAAAAGGGAAAACGCCCGCCTCCGGGCAGACCAGATGCGGCACCTCCAGGATCTCGAAGAGCAGGTCGCCCTGAGGACCGCGGAGATCCAGACGTTGCTGGATCGGGAAACGGCCCGGCTCGACCAGGCCCGGCGCATGCTCGAGGCTACCGCCGAAGCCTTCTCCCGGGCCATGGAACTGCGGGACCCCTACACGGCAGGACACCAGCGCAGGGTGATGGTCCTCGCGAGGGAGATCGGAAGGACGCTTGGCTGGTCCGAGGACCGGCTGCGCCTGCTGACACTGGGAGCACTGCTCCACGACCTCGGCAAACTGAAAGTGCCCGCGGAGATCCTGGCGAAGCCGGGTCGGCTTTCCCCGGCCGAGTTCGAACTGATCCGCCAGCATCCCGTGGCGGGCTGGGAGGTCATCGCTCCCCTGGATTTCACCGGGCCCGTCGCATTGATGGTCCGCCAGCATCACGAGCGAGCGGACGGCAGTGGATACCCCGACGGGCTGAATGGAGAGGAAATCCTGCCCGAGTCCAGCGTCCTCGCGGTGTCAGACGTGATCGAGGCCATGTCGTCCCACCGGCCGTACCGTCCCGCCCTGGGCATGGACGCGGCCCTGGAGGAGATTCGCCGCGGATCGGGGCGGCTCTACGACCCCGAGGTGGTCCGGGCCGCCAACGAGGTCCTCCAGGGCGGCTTCTCCTTCGAACAGGCGGCCTTCAGTCCCCAGGGATAGGACCCCGGCTGCATGATGGATCGCCCTCAGAGGGGCCGGACGTCCAGGGATCCGCTGCGGAGCGCCCGGATGCCCTCCAGGGCCGCCAGCGCCCCCTCCAGCGTCGTGATGCAGGCCACGCCCATGCTCTGGGCCGCCATCCGGATCGACGCCGCGTCGGATCGCCCCCGGCCGCCTGCCGGGGTGTTCAGCACCAGGCCGACCTTCTCCCGGCGCAGCAGGGCGATGGCATCCTGCCGCACGGTGCCGTTCGACTCGCCCAGCTTCGCCACCGGCCGGGCCTCGACCCCGAACCGGGCCAGGAAGGCCGCCGTTCCCGCCGTGGCGTGGACCACCAGTTCCAGGTCCTTCAGCTGGCGGGCCAGTTCCCCGGCGCCCTTCCGGGCCTTGTCCCGATCGTTGAGGCTCACGAAGACCGGGGCATCTTCCGGGAGGTGCTGGCCGGCGGCCCGGAGCCCCTTGGCCAGGGCCAGCCCGAAGGAGGGCCCGGACCCCATCACCTCCCCGGTGGAACGCATCTCGGGACCCAGGATCGGGTCCACCCCCAGACGCAGGAACGGGAAGACCGGCACCTTCACGAAGACCCGGCCCCGGGCATCGGGGGCCGGGGGGGCGATCTCGGAAAGCGTCCGGCCCGCCATCAGGCGCGCCGCCAGCCTCGCCCAGGGTGCACCGGAGGCCTTGTGCAGGAAGGGGACCGTCCGGCTCGCCCGGGGATTCACCTCCAGCAGGTAGAGGTCCCCGTCGGCCCGGGCGAACTGGAGGTTCATCAGGCCCACGGCATGGACCTCCCGGGCCATCTGCCGGGCGATCCCGATCATCCGGTCCGCGTCCTCGGGCGGCAGGCGCTGGGCCGGGAAGACCTGGATCGAGTCCCCGCTGTGTACTCCCGCCGGCTCCACGTGCTCCAGGATCCCGCAGGGACCCACGTCCTGCCCGTCGCACAGCACGTCCAGGTCCAGTTCCAGGGCGTCCTCCAGGAACCGGTCCAGCAGCAGTGGCGAGTCCTCGGTGACCCGCATCGCCTTGTCCAGCCGCTCCCGGAGTTCCTGCTCCTGGAAGACGATGGCCATCCCCTCGCCCCCCAGCACGAAGGAGGGCCGCAGGATCAGCGGGAAGCCCAGTTCCCGGGCGGCCTGCAGGGCCTCGTCGCGGCTCCGGGCCGTGCGGCTCTCGGGGATGCGCACGCCCAGCCGATCGCAGAGTTCCGCGAAGAGACGCCGGTCCTCGGTCAGGGCGATCCCCCGAGGCGAGGTGCCCAGGATGGGGACTCCCGACTCCTCGAGACGCGCCGCGACCTTCAGCGGCGTCTGGCCCCCGAGGCCCACGATGACCCCCCGGGGCCGCTCCCGGCGGCAGGCGGCCATCACGTCCTCGCGGGTGATGGGCTCGAAATAGAGGCGATCCGCCGTGTCGAAGTCCGTCGAAACGGTTTCCGGGTTGCAGTTGTAGAGGATCGGCCGCAGGCCCTCGTCCCGCAGGCCCTCCACCGCCGACACGCAGCAGGTGTCGAATTCCAGGCCCTGGCCGATGCGGTTCGGGCCGCTCCCCAGGATGATCACGCCGGTCTCCCCGAACCCCTCTCCCTCGGTGGCGACCCCGTAGGTGCTGTAGAAGTAGGGCGTCTGGGCCTCGAACTCCCCGGCGCAGGTGTCCACTCCCCGGAACGCCGGGTCCGGCCGCATCCGGTCCATCTCCTCCTCGGAGATCCCCGCCGCCTCGGCCAGTTCGGGATCCGAGAGGCCCAGGGCCTTCGCCTCCCGGACCAGCGTGGGCGACAGCGTCCCTCCCCGGCAGGAGGCGACGCCCGTCAGGCCGTCCACCATCTGGGCGATCTGGTCCAGGAACCACGGATCCCAGGCCGTCGCCCGCTGGATCGCCGTCCTCGGCCAGCCCCTGCGGAAGGCCTCGACGATCCGGAACAGGCGATCCGGCGTGGCCTCCCGGAGCCCCCGGGACAACTGGTCGTCGCTCCAGGCCGCGCAGGGGCCCATCAGGCGGGGATTGCGGGTCTCCAGGCTCCGGACCGCCTTGCCCAGGGCCTCGGCGAAGGTCCGCCCCAGGGCCATCACCTCGCCGATGGACTGCATCCGGGTGGTCAGCACCGCCGGGACCCCCGGGAACTTGTCGAAGGCCCAGCGGGGCATCTTCACGCAGACGTAGTCCAGCGACGGCTCGAAGGCCGCCACGGTGGTCCGGGTGATCCGGTTCGGCAGCTCGTCCAGCGTGTAGCCCAGGGCCAGCAATGTGGCCACCCGGGCGATGGGATAGCCGGTGGCCTTCGACGCCAGGGCCGAGGACCGGCTCACCCGGGGGTTCATCTCGACCACGATCAGGCGGCCCGTTTCGGGATGCAGGGCGAACTGGACGTTCGACCCGCCGCAGGACACCCCGATCCGCCGCAGGATCCGCAGGGCCCAGTCCCGCAGCGTCTGCAGTTCCTTGTCGGTCAGGGTCTGGGCCGGGGCCACGGTGATGCTGTCCCCGGTGTGGACGCCCATCGGGTCCACGTTCTCGATGCTGCACACCAGGATGCCATTGTCGGCGGAGTCCCGGATCACCTCCAGCTCGAACTCCTTCCAGCCGACCAGGGACTCCTCGACCTGCACGCTGCCCACGGGGCTGGCCCGGATGCCCATCTCCAGGATCGCCCGGGCCTCGGCCTCATCCGCCGCGATGCCTCCCCCCTCGCCTCCCAGCGTGAAGGAGGGCCGGAGGATCACCGGGTAGCCTAGGTCCCGGGCCATCGCCAGGCCGTCCTCCACGGAACGCACCAGCCCGCCACGGCTGCACGGGAGCCCGATGGATTCCATGGCCCGGCGGAACTCCTCCCGGTCCTCGGCCATCCGGATGGACTCCACCTCGGCCCCCAGCAGCCGCACCCCGAACTCCCGCCAGATCCCCCGCTCCTCGCACTCGACGGCCAGGTTCAGGGCCGACTGCCCCCCCAGCGTGGTCAGCACCCCGTCCACCTGCTCCCGTTCCAGGATGCGCCGGACGACCCACGGCCGCAGGGGCTCCAGGTAGGTCGCGTCGCACAGGCCCTTCTCGGTCATCACGGTGGCGGGGTTCGGGTTCAGCAGCACGACCCGGAGCCCCTCCTCCTTGAGGGCCCGGACGGCCTGGACCCCCGAGTAGTCGAACTCGCAGGCCTGGCCGATGACGATGGGGCCCGAACCGATCACCAGCACCGTCCGCAGGGAGGGGTCACGGGGCACGGCGGGCCTCCATCGCCTCGACGAACCGGTCGAAGAGCACCAGGGCGTCCCGGGGCCCCGGGCTGGCCTCCGGGTGGAACTGCACGCTGAAGACCGGGCGGCCCCGGATCGCCATCCCCTCGAGGGTCCGGTCGTGGAGCGACAGGTGGGTCACCTCGGCCTCGGGAGGCAGGGTGTCCGGGTCCACGGCGAACCCGTGGTTCTGGCTGGTGATCCAGACCCGGCCGGTCCGGAGGTCCTGGACCGGGTGGTTGGTGCCCCGGTGGCCGAAGGGCAGCTTGAAGGTCCGGGCTCCCAGGGCCAGTCCCAGGATCTGGTGCCCCAGGCAGATGCCGAACATGGGCCGATCCGCCGACTGGAGCAGCCGCCGGACCGTGGCGATCCCCGAGGCGACCTGGGCCGGGTTCCCGGGGCCATTGGACAGGAAGACGCCGTCGGGCTCGTGGTCCAGGATGTCCCGGGCATCGACCCAGGCCGGAAAGCAGGTCACCCGGCATCCCCGCCAGACCAGGTTCCGGACGATGTTCCGCTTCATGCCGAAGTCGATGGCGGCCACCCGAAGCCCCAGGGCGGTCCGGCGGCAGGGGACCGGGCTCACCTCCCCCGGCTCCAGGGGCAGGGCCACGGGCACCTCGACGGTCACCCGCCGCGTCAGGTCCTCGTGGTCGATGCCGGGCCACTCCCGCAGCCGCCGCTGGAGCGTCGGGATCGGCGTCCCGTCGGTGGCGATCACGGCCTTCATCGCTCCCCGGCTCCGCAGCCGCCGGACCAGGGCCCGCGTGTCCACCCCTTCCAGGCCCGGGACCCCCTGGGCCCGGAGGTAGTCCTCCAGGCTTCCCTGGGCCCGCCAGTTGCTGTGCAGGCGCGGCCGGGACGCCACCACGAATCCCGCCAGGTGGATCCGCCGGCTCTCGACGTCGTCGGGGTTGACCCCGTAGTTGCCCACGTGGGGCACCGTCAGGGCCAGGATCTGCCCGCAGTAGGAGGGGTCGGTGAGGGCCTCCTGGTATCCCGCCATCGCGGTGCTGAAGACCGCCTCCCCGAACCGCACCCCGCGCCACCCGAAGGGGAGCCCGTGGAACACCGTCCCATCTTCCAGCAGCAGCACGCCGTCGCCGGTCCAGGGGGGGGCAGGCGGAGCGAGGTCCTTCACCCGAGCCTCTTGGCGGAACCCGGCGGAGCCTATGCGAAGCGCCCCTCCCTGTCAATGGGGACAGTCACCTTTTTACCCCACCCAACACGTTGTTTCCGATGAAGATTCCGTTGCAGAAAAGGTGACTGTCCCCGTTTTCGGCACCTTGACTTGGGGTGCCGTCCGGGGCAGCCTACCCGGGACTTCCACGGAGCGTGCCGATGCGGATCGCACCGTTCTGGGTCGCCGCCGCCCTGGTCCTGTCGGGATGCAAGGGCGCGGCCCCCGAAACCGTCTCCCCCTCCCCCCAACCCCAGGAGAACGCCGTGCAGACGACCCCTTCCGGCCTCCAGTACCAGGACCTCGTCGTGGGTACCGGCGCCCAGCCCGCCCCGGGACAGACCGTCGTGGTGCACTACACCGGCTGGCTGACCGACGGGCGGAAGTTCGACTCGTCCCTCGACCGCAACCAGCCCTTCCGGTTCGTGCTGGGCCAGGGGCAGGTGATCAAGGGGTGGGACGAGGGGCTCTCGACGATGCGGATCGGGGGGAAGCGCAAGCTGACCATCCCCCCGAACCTGGGCTACGGCGCCCGGGGAGCGGGAGGCGTCATCCCCCCCAATGCCACGCTGGTCTTCGAGGTGGAACTGCTGGACGTCCGCTGAGAAGGACCGCGAAGGAGATCCCGAGTCCCCGGGGCCCGGAAGGCCCAGGGAACGCCGGTCACATCCCGGCCGGCGGGACGTCGGGCGTGTCGTCCTGGTCGGCCGCCGGCGCGGCGACGCCCTCCTCCCCGGCCTCCTCCTCCAGGACCGGGTTCGCCACCACCAGGCTGAAGTAGGCCGACTCCTCGTGGATCATCTCGACCTTCCACCGCCGGATGCCCATCAGCCGGCCGACGCCCTTCTTCTTCAGGGTCTCGGTCTCCCGGTTCAGGGCCGACTCCAGCCCCGATCCCCGTCCCGCCTGGGTCATCGCGTAGATGGGCCCGCCGGGATAGAGGGTCTCCAGGTAGGGCGCCAACTGGGTGGCCTTCATCAGCGGCTTGATCTCGCTCTGGGTGTAGTAGGTCTCCCCGCGCCAGGTGATCAGCCAGGCGATGACGTCCTCCTTGCAGACCCGCTTGCCGTGGGACCCCAGGGCCTCGGGGATGAAGCCCAGCCCCATCCGGGTCAAGATCGGCGTGTAGGCCTCCCGGACCCATTCCTCCTGGGGCGCCGGCTCGCAGCGGTCGAAGTAGTCGTCGAACAGGTACTTCACCGACCAGGACGGCGACAGCATCGGCATGTACCAGTCCAGGCACCAGAGCAGCAGGGCCAGGCCGACCCCCCAGAGGCCCCGGAAGAACCATCGCCGCAGGCGGGGGTTTCCGAAGGCCATCGCGATCATCAGTGCCGCGGCGACCCCGACCAGCACCGGCACGAACCGGTCGTACTGGAGCGCCTCCACCTGCAGCAGGGACCGGATCACGGGGTTCGTCTTCCGGTAGAAGGTCGAATCGGCCCAGGTCTTCTGGGACCCCGTCGCCACCGGGGCCTCCTCGTCGGTCGGCGGGTGGTCGGGCCAGGGCCGGTCGTACTTGTAGGTGAACATGTTCCGGAACGACTGGGGCTCCGTGGCGATGGAGTATCCCACGGCCACCACCAGGGCCGCCCCGGCCACCAGGGCCAGCCGGGAGGACCAGCCCCGGTCCGACAGGACCTCCTCGACCGACAGGGCCGCCAGCAGCACGAAGGGAGGCACCGCCGGGAAGATGTAATGATGGAACTTGGTCGCCGACAGCGTGAAGAGAACGTAGGAGAAGAAGGACCAGATCAGCAGGAACAGCCGCATCCGGGACCGGGGCGACGCGTCCCGCAGCCGCAGCCGCGTCAGGTCCCGCAGCACCAGCGGGAGCATGCCGACCCAGGGGAACGTGGCGATGGCCCCCCACTTCAGGAAGTGCTCGAACGTCCCGGTGTCGATCTGGTGGACGCCGGCCCCCAGGCGGTTGAAGTGGTCGTGGACCAGGAACCTCGTGTAGAAGGCGTTTCCGTGCTTGGCGAACATCCCCAGATACCAGGGAAGCATCACCAGGCACAGCATCAGGACGCCCCGGAGGATCTCCAGGCGCTTCAGGGCCTTCCATTCCCCGGTGAGGAGCAGGTAGAGGGCCAGCAATGCCCCGGGAAGCATGAAGCCCAGCAGGCCCTTGCCCAGCGTGGCCAGTCCCAGGAACACGTAGGCGGTCCACAGGGCCGCCCGGCGCAGCCACCGGTCCTTCGACGCCTCCGTAAAGAGGGTCCCGGCCTTCCACTCCCGGCGCAGGGGGACCCCGATCAGGGCCAGCAGCACCGCCGTCACCACGAAGTAGAGGGCCGTGTGCACCCAGCCGGTCTTCTGGACCAGGATCCAGGCCCGCATCACCGGCCCGAACCGCTCGTAGGCCCCCTCGGGCTCCAGGTCCAGCCCGATGATGATGAACTGGGGCACCGCCAGCAGCAGGAACCACCCCACCGCCAGCAGCATCCACCCCAGGAAGGCCCGGTTCGAGGCCTGGAACCTCGGCCCCAGGTAGGCGTTCAGGAAGAAGAGCAGGCCGATCGTCATCGTCCCGACGAAGGGCATGTCGGTGACCGCCTGGCGGGACAGGAAGAAGTACAGGGGCGTGGTCAGCAGCATCCCGGCGGCCACCAGGCCGGTCCGCCGGCCGAAGATCCGGGAGAAGGTCACGTAGGCGAAGAAGACCCCCAGGCTCCCCAGCAGGGCCCAGGGGAGCCGCACGGCCCACTCCCCGACCCCGATCAGCTTGAAGAAGAGGATCTCGCCGTACATGATCAGAATGGGCTTGCTGAAGAACCACTCGCCGGTCTTCGCCTCGGTCCCGATCTGGTCCTTGTATCCCCACCACGGCGACAGCAGGTCCCCGATCTCGTGCATGTAGCGGGCGACCTCGCCGTAGTGGGTCTCCCAGCAGTCCCACAGCCCGAAGGATCCGGCGAAGGTGACCAGCACCGCCAGCGCCCCCAGCAGGACCCCGGCCCGGACCCACCCCTCGCGGGGCATCGCGGGAGGAGGCGGGAGAGTGGCCGGGTCGTCCACCAGCAGCGACGGTCCGTTCCGGGGATCCTCGTTCGTCGTCATCGCCAACACGGCCTCCGGTGGCGGAAAACGCGCGAAATCTACAGGTTTCCCGCCATGGGGTCAAGGACGGGTGCGCGGCTCCCCGCCGGGTCCCAGCCCCTCCCCCGGGGCGGCCGGATCCGCTTCCGGGGCCTTCCAGGCCGCGATGTTCCGTCCGCGAAAAATACCTCGGAGGCCCCGCCGTCGAACCGGTGACTTCTGCACGGCCCCGGACGGGGCGGGAGGAAATGCCCATGGAACGGTTCCCCTGGAGGCCCGTGATCGTCGCCGCGCTGATCTCCCTCGGCATCGCGGATCCCGTCGAGGCCCGGCCCCATCGGCCGCGGCCCTTCGCGGCCCCGGCCTTCGTGCCCTCCGGGGGATTCCTGCTGCCCGACGGCGTGTTCTACGTCCGGCAGGGCGGCATGGAGGTCTTCTGGGCCGACGGCTGCTACTGGACGCTGGACCCCCGGTCCGGCTGGTACCGGGCCTGGGACTGGAACGGCCCCTGGGTCTTCGTGGAGCCGATGTGGGTGCCCCGGCAGGTGGTGGTGCTGACCCATCGCCCGGGATTCCACGGCCCCCGGGGGACCTGGTACCCCTGGGCCCGGTGGGAACGGCACCACCGGGACGTCCGGCCGCCGGCGCGCTACGAGCCCTACCGGAGGGATCCGGTGCCCCGGCGGGACGACCGGTGGGACCGCCGCCGCGACGGCCCCGACCGGCGGGACCGGCGCCACCGCTGACCCTCTTCGCATCGCCCGGACGGCCCCCGGGACCGTCCGCTCCCTTCAGGCCCGGCGGGGCCTGGGAATCCCGTAGCGCTTCAGTTTTCCCTGGAGGGTCGTGGGCTTCAGCCCGAGCAGCGCCGCGGCTCCCCGGGGGCCGTGGATGCGGCCGCCGCAGGCGTCCAGCGCCCGGACCAGGATCCGCCGGGCCTCCTCCTCCCAGGTCCCCGGTGCCACGGCCGGCGCGGGTCGGCCCCCTGCCGGCCCCGGCCCCGGCGGTTCCGGCCCCGGCGACCCGGGCAGCACCAGTTCCGGCCCCGGGTGCAGGATCAGGGCCCGCTCGACCAGGTTCTCCAGTTCCCGAACGTTGCCGGGCCAGGAATAGGCCTCCAGGGCCTGCCAGACGGCCTCGGACACCCGGGGCGGACGGCGGTTCATCGCCTCGGCGTGGCGCTCCAGGAAGGCCCGCACGAGGGGACGAATGTCCTCGGGACGTTCCCGGAGCGGCGGCACGAAGATGGGGACGATGTTCAGCCGGTAGAAGAGGTCCGCCCGGAAGGCCCCCACCTCGACCAGCGTCTCCAGCGGACGGTTCGTGGCCGCGACCACCCGGACATCCACCCGGACCGCCCCCTGGCCGCCGACCGGCTGCACCTGCCGTTCCTGGAGCGCCCGGAGCAGTTTCACCTGGAC
>Ga0302250_1000614_pt1 | contig 32622 bp, 26 predicted proteins | sample AAG_RA_Asp_MG_FD_193536 | JGI IMG/M metagenome (GOLD analysis project Ga0302250, IMG submission 193536) | Enriched activated sludge microbial communities from anaerobic digester in WTTP, New Holstein, Wisconsin, United States - AAG_RA_Asp | ecosystem: Engineered > Bioreactor > Anaerobic >...
CCGCGCTCATGCCCGAGATCTCCGCCAGGGCGGCCTCCAGCAGCACGAAGACCTCCAGGGCGCCCTGGACCAGGGAGTCGGGGGCCAGGGGATGCAGGCCGGCGAAGCCCGCCAGGGAGGCCATGTCCTCGCAGACCTTGGGGTTGTACTTCATCGTGCAGGACCCCAGGGGATACATCCCCAGGTCCACGGCGTAATTCATCCGGGACAGCCGCGTGAAGTGGCGCACCGCCTCCAGTTCCGAGACCTCGGGAAGCGGCAGGGGGGACGATCGCCGCAGGGATTCCGGGAGGTCGTCGGCCTCCGGGGCCTCGCCGCACGGGAATTCCACCCCCCGGCGCCCCGGCGATCCCCGTTCGAACACCAGGGGTTCCTGAAGTTCCAGGCCGCTTCGTGCCGCCATGATGCGCTCCTGTTGATGGGCTGTCGAGGGACCTCCCGGAAACGGATCTACTGGGCCGGCGGGGGAGCCGGCTGGGCCGCGGGGGCCGGGGCGGGTGCCGCAGCCGGGACGGGAGCCGGGGCGGGGGCCGCGGCTGGCGCAGGTGCCGGCTGGTCCAGGCCGGGGATCAGGATCTCGACCTTCCCGTCCTTCCGCAACTGCTCGACCAGTTCCCGACGGGCCTTGAAGGTGTTCCGGTTCCGGAGGCTCTCCCGGATCTGGTCCTGGACCTCCTCGAAGGGCTTCACCCGCTCGGCCTTCCGGTCCGTCACCTGGATGATGTGGAACCCGAAGGGTGTGCGCACGGGCTCCTTCGACATCTCACCCGGCTGCATCGCGAAGGCGGCCTCCTCGAACTTCGGCACCATCACACCGCGGCGGAAGAAGCCCAGGTCCCCGCCCTTCTCCTTGGACATCGCGTCGTCGGAATGGGTCCTGGCCACGTTCCCGAAGTCCTCGCCGCCCCGGACCTTCTTCAGGGCCTCCATCGCCTTCTTCCGGGCCGCCTCCACCTGGTCGGCGGGGGCGTTCTCGGCCACCTTGATCAGGATGTGCCGGGCCTGCACCTGCTCCGGCTCGGTGTACATCTTGATCCCGGTCTGGTAGGCCTGCCGCACCTCCTCTTCCGGGACGTCCAGCCTGCCCAGTTTCTGCAGCAGTTTCGTCAGCGCCAGGGAGGACCGGAGCCGGGCCCGGATCTCCTCGATCGTGGTCTTGCCGTGGGTCAGGTAGGAGTTGAACTGCTCCTCGCTCTTGAATCGGCCCCGGTACTTCTCGAACTCGGCGTCGATCTCCGCCTCGGTGACCTGGATTCCCTGCCGCTGGATTTCCTGGGCCAGCAGTTCCTCCTCGACCAGCCGGTTGACCACGTTCTCCTGGATCTTCCGGAGGCGGTCCTCGGGGATCTGGCGGGTGCCTCCCTGGGTGATCTTGTTCATCTCGGCGTCGAAGGCCGCCCTGGGGATCTCCTTGCCGTTGACCCGGGCCACCGGGCCACCTTCGACCGCCGCCGGCTTCTCGGCCTTCGGAGCCTCCTTCTTGCAAGCCACCGGCACCGTCAGCATCATCGCCAGCGTCCACCAGAACCACCGCTTCATGGAACACCTCCTGCAGGCCCGAAAGCCAGCGGATTCTAGACCGAAGGGGGAGTCAAGACAACCGTTCCCGACAGGAGACACGGGAGATCCCGGGGGTGGTAGGATTCCCATGCCGAACGAGGAGCGGCCATGCAGGACTCCCCCTGTGCACGATGCCGATTCCGGGCCCGCTACGACCAGGATCCCCGGTCCCTGCTCGGCCGGCTGTGGCGCTGGCATGCCGGGTGGTGCCCCGGGTTCCGGGCCTACCTGAAGTCGCTTCCCGTCGAGGAGCGGCAGGCGCTGGCCGATCGCTACGGCCTGTCGAAGTACCGGTAGGGAGAAGACTGGGAGACGGTCGCCGGATCGCCTCCCAGGGGTCCCTGTCACCGGACCGACGGGAAATCGTCACCCGAAGGACATGGAGTCGCACTATCCTGGGGCGGGTGGTTCCCCGGCGGAACTCTCGCCGGAAGGAGACGGGAATGACGACTCCCCGACGATGGAAAGCGGCGTGGACCCTGGCGGCCGGAATCGCCCTGCTGGTCCTGCCCGCCGGGGGCTGCGGCACCGAGGGCGGCTGGTCCCGGGAGGTGTCCCGGCGGGTCGGGGAGGTGATCCGGGCCCACGAGGACCAGGTCCATGTCCCCGAGGGGAACCGGGCGCCGCCCGTGGCCGTCTTCGACCTGGACAACACGCTGATCTGGGGGGACATCTCCTTCGCGTTCCTGGAATTCCAGGTCCGGACCGGGAGGTACGGCTTCGACCCTGCCCGGGCGGAGGACCTGCTTCCGGCCGAGGCCCGGGAGGCCTTCGCCCGGATGGCCGCGGCCGCCGACGAGGCGGCGCGGGAGGCCGCCCGGCAGGACGCGGTGTACCACGTCCTCCGGGGCTACGAGGAACTCTGGGCCTCCGGGTGCGAGGTCGCCGCGTGTGCCTACCTCGTCCGGCTGCTTCGGGGCCTGACCCCGGAGCAGGCGAGGCAACTGGGGCGGGAGGCCCTGGAGTTCGCCCTGGAACAGCCCCGCTGCCTGCGGCGCCACGCCCCGGCCACCGGAGAATGGGAATCCATCGTCGAGGAGACCGGCATCCGGATGCGTCCGGACATGGGGCGGATGGTCCGGCGGCTCGGGAATGCGGGCTTCGAGGTCTTCGTGGTCTCCGCGTCCCCGAAACCCGCGGTCGAGGTCGTGGCCGAGCGGTACGGCATCGCGCCGGACCGCGTGATCGCGGTGACTTCCGAGGTCGCAGGCGGCGTGCTGACCGACCGGGTTCTGGAACCGGTGACCTACGGTCCAGGGAAGATGGCGGCCATCCGACAGCGGATCGGGCGCGTTCCGGCGGTCGCCTTCGGGGACGCCCGGACCGACTTCGAGATGCTGGTCGGGGCCGAGGCCGCGGTGCTGGTGGACCGGGGGGATCCGATCCTTTCCGGGGAGCTGAGGCAGCGCGGCGTGCTGATCCAGCCCCTGTTCCCGGGGGAGGGGCCGCTGCCGGCCTGCGAAGCCCCGGAGGCCGCCGCGTCGCCGCGGCCGTGACTTCCCCTACCGGCCGTCCGATTGGCCGGTCATCGGGACGAAGCGGACCCCCATCAGGACCTCCCGGTCGTACCCGGTCCTGGTGCGACGGATGCGGACCAGGTCCTGGACGCCCTCGCCGATGGGGGCCACCAGCACCCCGTCCACGGCCAGTTGCTGCAGCAGGGCCGGGGGCACCTCCCGGGGCGCCGCGGTGACCAGGATCCCCTGGAAGGGGGCCTCCTCGGGCCAACCGAACCATCCGTCACCCACCCGGAGCCGGACGTCCCGGTATCCCAGGTCCTCCAGGGTCCGGGCCGCCTGCCGGGCCAGGGGTTCCAGGATCTCGATCGAGTGGACCCGGCCCTCGGGCCCGACCACCTCGGCCAGCACGGCGGCCTGGTAGCCCGACCCGGTCCCGATCTCCAGCACCCGGGCCCCGGGTCCCACGCCCAGGGCCTCGGTCATCGCCGCGACGATGTAGGGCTGGCTGATGGTCTGCCCCTGGCCGATGGGCACCGGGTGGTCGTCGTAGGCCTCGTGCTGGAGGCCCGGGGGGATGAAGCGGTGCCTGGGGACCCGTTCCATCGCCGCGATCACCCGGGGATCCCGGACTCCCCGGGCCGCGATCTGGGACTCGACCATCCGGCGGCGTTCTTCCATGCGCTCCTCCCGGGCAGCGGCCCCGGCGGTCTCCGGTCCCCCGGGAGGCCGGTCCCGGAGATGGCACCGGGGGAGGCCCAGCAGCCCGATCCCCAGGGCCAGGATCACCCGTCTCATGACGCTCCCGCCTGCGGGTCCGGAGTCGCCCGGACACCCCGCAACCGGGCCATCGGGGGCAGGGGCCCGCCCACCAGGGGCCGGAGGTACCGGAGGAACTCCTCGGTGACGAACGACCGTTCCCGATCCAGGAAGGCCTCGGGCATCCGCTGCTTGCCCTCGTTGACCCGGGTCAGGGGCACGTCCACGTACCGGATCCGGTAGGTCGGGCCCGGATCCCGTTCCATCGCCACCATGCGCCCGGTCTTCCCGGCCACCGCCAGCCGGACCGCCTCCCGGCCCGCCTGGAAGGCCTCCTCCCGGTCCACCTCCGACACCCGGTCCTGACCCGCCATCTGGAGCGACTCCACCACCTGGAACTCCCCTCGCAGCCCCAGTTCGTTGCAGAGGATCGTCTTCAGCACCATCGCGGCGCTGCTCCCCCCGGCGGCCCCGAACTCGGGGTTGCCGAAGCGGTCCCGGACCGTCGTGCCCGATACGGGGTCGCCGTTCTCCCAGGTCACGCCCTCCCCGACCGAGACGGCCACGAAACCGAACCGGGACAGGCACCGCTCGGCGTCCCGGAGGACCCTCTCCCGCGACAGGGGCACTTCGGGGACGTAGATCAGGTGGGGCGGGTCGCTTTCCTGCTCCCGGGCCAGGGCCGCCGCCGCGGCGAGCCACCCGGCGTCCCTGCCCACGGCCTGGTAGACCAGCACCGGGTCCACCTTCTGCATGTCCCGGGCCAGGCGCCCGCCCTGCTGCATCGAGAGGGCGACGTAGCGCGCCGCGGACCCGTAGCCCGGGGTGTGGTCCGTCCCGAAGAGGTCGTTGTCCACCGTCTTGGGGATCCCGATGCCGAAGACCTCGTGGCCCTGGTCCAGGCAGTACCGGACCACCCGGTGGGTGGTGTTCTGGGAGTCGTCGCCGCCGATGTAGAAGAAGTAGCGGACGTCGAAGCGCCGGAACACCTCCAGGATGCGCGGCAGGTGATCGTCCTGGACCTTCAGGCGGCAGGACCCCAGGGCCGAGGAGGGGGTCGTCCGGAGCAGGGCCAGCGTCTCGGGATCCTCGGATCCCAGGTCCACCAGGTCCTCCTCCAGGAGGCCCTGGATGCCCCAGCGCATGCCCAGCAGCCGCCCGATGCCCGGGTGCCGTTTCGCCTCCTCGATCACCCCCGCCAGGGAGGCGTTGATCACCGCCGTCGGTCCCCCGGACTGCCCGATCAGCAGGTTTCCGGCCATCGCGTCCTCCGTGCCGCTCCCTGCCCAACAACTATCGCACCGGGGCTTTTCGGGCAATGGCCCTTCGGGGGTTCCGGGGCCCGTGAAGAACCGGACCTGCGAGCGCGGCGAGGGGCCCGTCGCGTCCCCGTCGCCCGGGGGTCAGTGGTCAAGACAGTCCGAGTAGGGGGTGGCGCAGGCGCCGGCCAGGGCGGCCCTCTCGCAGGCATCGAGGGGCAGCACGGGGCTGTCCGGAATGCCGGATGGGCATTCCGCCACCAGGCACTGGCCCAGGGGGTCCAGCCAGATCCTGGCTTCGAGGGAGGCTCTTCCCACGCAGGCGATGCAGGCCTCGAGGTCCTGGCAATCGTCGATGCAGGCCACGACCTGGGCGCAGGTCCACTCCCCGAAGTCCCAGCAGCGCAGCGTCTCGGTGCGACAGGCGTCCGCCTGGGCTCCCTGCTCGCACTCGTCGCACTCCCGGGGTCGCGGCTCCTGCTCGCAGGCGGGGCACTGGTCCCGGATGCATCCGAGGTAGGCGTTCATGTCCGCCTGGGCCTCGGGAGAGGCCTGGTTCCAGCACAGGTCCCCGCAGTGGTCCGGACAGGGGCTCTGGTTATCGCAGCACTGCTGGAAGCAGGCCTGCAACTCCTTGCAGTCCCGGATCGCGTAGGAGACGTCCTCCGGGCCGTCCGCGGCATCGAGATCCGTCGCGAACCCGTCTCCCGGGGCATCGTTCGGCGGAGGCAGGTCCGGGTTGCCCGGGTCGGGTCCCGGTCCCGGGTCGTCGGGGCGGGCATCGGGGAGGTCCGCCGGTGCGGCCCGGTCCTCCGGGGCATCCGTCGGGGAGGCCGCGTCCCCGGGGCCGTCCGGCACCCCTTCCGGCAGCCCGTCGGTTCCCGTCGCCGAGTCCTCCACCGTTCCGGGCACGTCGGCATCCGGGTTCCCTCCCGGTCCCGGATCCCTGCCGGCCGTGCCTCCTGCGCATCCCAGGGCGAGGATCATCCCCGCGAGCCACATCCGCCCGTCCGGTCGCATCGCTCCCTCCTTCCCAGTTGCCCGGCTGCTGCCTTGGAACTGGCCGCAACCCGGATATTTATAGCGTTCCCGGCGTTCCGGAGTGAAATGGACGGCCGCATCCCGGGGATCCCTGGATCCCGCAGGAGTGCCATGGAATCCCCGAACAGTCGGGAACCAGTCCTATCGAAGCCCACGGGAACGGAGGTGCTCGAAGAGTCCCCCGGGGTCGTCGGTGATGATCCCGTCCACGGCCATTTCCAGCAGCCGGTCCCAGTCCCGGGGGTCGTTGGCGGTCCAGGGGATGACCCGGATCCCGGCCTGATGCAGGACCCGGACGTCCGAGGCCGTGATCCACTGGTGGTGGGGCGACAGGATCGAAGCCCGGGCATCCCGGGCGACCGCCACCAGGTCCACCGGCCGGTCCTGGTCCAGCAGCGCCGCCAGGGGCACCTCGGGCATCCGGGCATGGAAGGCCCGGAGCACCCGGTGGTCGAAGCACTGCACCGTGACCTGCCACCGGACCGGCGAGGACCGGATCGCCTCGGCCAGCAGCGCCGCCAGGCGGTCGGGGTCCGGACCCAGGTCCGGCCGTCCCGGGACGGTCTTCAGTTCCAGGTTCAGCCGGACCGGCACGTCCCGGAAGACCCCGGCGATCCGCGCCAGGGACAGGACCTCCTCGAGGGTCGGGATCCGCTGTCCCGGCACGGCCTGCTGTCCGGGAAACCGCGGATTGGCCCGGGACCCGCAGTCGAAGGCCCGGACCTCCCCGAGCGTCAGCGACCGGATCGCCAGGCCTTCCGGGGGCGGCTGGCCGTCGGGTCCCAGGCAGAGGTCCCGGGGCACCCACAGGTCGTGGATCACCACCAGCCGGTCGTCCCGGGTCACCGCCAGGTCCATTTCCAGCACGTCGGCGCCGGCCTTCAGAGCGAAGTCGAACCCCGCCAGCGTGTTCTCGGGCCGGAGGGCCCGGGCCCCCCGGTGTCCGTGTACCTCGACCTTCCGGGGACCCGGCGGCGGCCCAGGGACGTCCCGGGTGACCTGCCTCGGGGCGGCGCACTGCACCAGGATCCCCGGCAGCAGGAACAAGGGCCATCGCCTCATGGCGGATTCCTCCCGTTTTTCCCGCCTCCCCGGTCCCGGTCGCCGGCATTTCCCGGGCGATCCCCGCCTCCGGTCCCAGGCGGATCCGGACGGTCCCGGACCAGGCTCCGGGCCAATGCCAGGGCCTCCTGCCGATCCCGCACCTCGCCCCGGAGCTGGGCATCCTCGATGGCCCTGAGGATCGCCGCCACCTCCGGTCCCGGGACCGCGCCGGACCGGATCAGGTCATGGCCGTCGAGGAGACGCTCCGGGAACAGGTCCTCCGGGCCCCAGAGGGCCAGTCGATCCCGGGCTGCCCGGAGGGGGTCCGGGGACGGCCTCGGGTCGGGATTCCAGGCCTCGGCCACCGACAGGGCCGCCGGGAACTCCGGCCGCCGGACCAGCCGCTTCTCCCGCGCGACGTCCCCCATCGGCAGGCCCTGGAGGTCCGCCGCCGCCTGGAGGGTGGCGGCCACTTCATCCCGGAGAGCCGTGCTGCGGCGAAGCCGCCCCAGCATCTCCCGGGCCTTCCCGGGCCCGGACGGGAGCAGCGCCCCGGCCCAGAGCCAGGACAGCGGCCGGCCCCGGAGGCGCTCCAGGGCCTCGGCGGTGGCATCCACGGGCCCCTCCCACCCCGGCAGCACGACCGGCAGCAGGCCCGACCGGTGGAGCAGGCGCCAGCCCAGGCCCGGGCGATCCGACTGGAGCAGGCGCCCCAGTTCCTCGGCGATCCGTTCGGGGCTCACGGTGGCCACGGAGGCTGCGCAGCGGACCAGGGCCTCCCAGGTGGCCTCCTCGATGGCGAAGCCGGTCTTCGCCGCGAACCGGATCGCCCTCAGCGGTCGCAGGTGGTCCTCGGCAAAGCGGGCCTCCGGGTCCCCGATGGCCCGGATCCGCCCGGCCCGGAGATCCGCGATGCCCCCGACGAGGTCCTCCAGGCGTCCCGAGAAGGGGTCCAGGGCCAGCCCGTTGATCGTGAAGTCCCGCCGGCGGACGTCCTCGGCCAGCCCGCGGAAGCGCACCGAGTCCGGCCGTCGGCCGTCGCTGTATCCCAGGTCCTCCCGGAAGGTCGCCACCTCGTATTCCCGGCCTTCCAGGCGCACCCGCACCACCCCGAACTGCACCCCGACGGGGATGTTCCGGGGGAACAGGCGCCGGACCTCCTCGGGGAGCGCCGAGGTGGCCACGTCCCAGTCCTTCGGGGACCTTCCCAGCAGGAGGTCCCGGACTCCCCCGCCGACCAGCCAGGCCTCGTGGCCGGCTTCCCGGAGGCGCCCGACGACCTTCCGGGCACCCTGGAACACCGGGTCCTCGGCGGGCAGCGCGAGGGGGAATCCCTCCCCGGCGGGGGAGGTGGCCTCGGGCTCCGGATCGGGGGTCTTCACAGGGCCTCTCCGGCCACGACGTCCAGGCGGTGGGGGCTCAGAGAGACCGACAGGCGCCCCCGGCAGCGGTAGAGTTCCCCGTCCAGCGTGTAGTCCCCCCGGAGGGACAGGCGCCGTCCCGCGGGGACGTCGCGGATCAGGGGGTGGGGCCACTGCCACAGCAGGTGCGGCAGCAGCCGGACCAGTTCCCGGGCGCTCCGGCTGCGGATCAGCCGGGCCGCGAACCCCTCCCCTCCCGGCGGCACTGCCAGGGACCAGATGGCCCCCCGGACCAGTTTCAGATCGATGGTCGCGGCCACCACGGCGGTGACCCCGGCCACCTCCTCACCGTCCAGCACGATCGGTTCCGAGGGGTTCGAGGGGTGCAGGCGCCACTCGTGGGCCTGGAAGAACCCGTTGCCCAGCAGCGCCCCCAGGCTTCCCTGCCCCAGCAGTTTCAGCAGCCCCCCGTAGCCCGACCCCAGTTCCTCGCAGAGGGCCAGGGCGTTCCGGACCACCTCGCTGCCGAAGACCATCCCGTAAAGGGATTCGTGCCGCCCCTCCTCCCGGATCTCCATCAGTCCCAGGGGGCGGGTGGGCACCTCGTCCAGCGGGGACCCGGGATGGCGGGCCAGGAAGCGCCGCACCGTGCGGACCGGGCTCCCCTTCGTGCCCATGGCCCGACTGGCCATGTTGTAGGTCCCCCCGTTCAGGAACAGCAGGCGGGGGAACCGGCGGACGCCCCGGGCCACCTCGCCGCCGATCTGCCGGATCAGGGCGTTGATCACCCCGTGGATGGTCCCGTCCCCCCCGTTGATCGCCAGCACGTTGATCCCGCGCCCCAGCAGCGTGCCGACCGCGTCGTCCACCTGGTCCCGGGTGACCGTCATCACCCCGTCGAGTTCCGAGGCCAGTTCCCTCTCCAGCACCCCGTGGGTGAAGGGGAAGCGGTGGTTGTGCTGGGCGGCGGGGTTGGTCAGCACGCCGAGCCGGACCGGAACGGCCGGGTCGGCCCGGATTTCGGAGAGGGGGAGGGCGGGCATCGGCGGGTGTCCTGCCGGCCTACTGCCGGGTGCCGTAGAAGGTGCCGTCGGGCTGGTAGTCGTAGGTGCCCAGGGTCAGCGTGGCGTCCCATTCGCAGGGGGCCGACTTCTTGCCCAGGGCGTCATAGCGCATGTCCTTGTTCGTGTCGAAGATGGCGCAGGGCTTGTCCGCCGGGGTCCCGATGTTGAAGTTGTCCGGCGTGGCGTCCAGGCCCGTCAGGAAGCCCCGGACGTACTGTGCCCCCGTGGTGATCAGGGCATCGCAGGCTCCCTCCACGAGGTTCTGGGCCAGGACGCCCCCGGTCTGTCCCACCACGTTGGTGGCGAACTCCTCGCAGCAGGTCCAGGCCCTCAGGCAGGCCTTGCCGGCCAGCAGCGCCCCGATCATGGCCTCGAAGGAGTCCACCGCCGGCAGGCCGTCGGACCCGTCGCCGAAGATCTGGGGCAGCAGGATCTTCTCGAGGGCGAAGTCCACCAGGGCGCCGTATTTCAGGTTCACCTTGTGCTTCGCGATGTGCAGCCCGGTCCCCTTGTTCACCAGCTGCACCTCGAGGTCGGCGGTGATCGTGTTCTCGACCCCCGGGAGGGAGGAGAGAGAGAGGCTGATGGCCCCGCACTGGTCGTCGGTGGGCGGGCAGTCCTTGCCGAGCGTCCAGCGGAGCACGACGGTGTGCCAGACCTCCCGACAGCCGCCGAAGGCCACCAGGCCGTTCGCGTCGGGCTCCTTCGAGCAGGTCATCGTGGACTGCAGGCGGAACTTCTTCAGGATGTCCCCGATGTCCTTGCCCGTGAAGTAGATCTGCTCGCACAGCTGGGGGTTGTCCGGGTACGGGCAGTTGCTGACCAGCAGTCCCACCAGCAGCGCGTCGGCGATCTGGCGGATGATCTCTCCAGTCGAGGTCAGTTTCGTCGGGTCCGGGTGCGCCGGGTCCTGGAACACCCAGTTGCAGAGGTCTTGGAGCGCGCTGCCTCCCGTCCAGAGGTTCGGGTCGCACATCAGCAGCAGCACCTCCCCGGTGGGGCTCGAGAAGAACCCGATGATGTGGTTCACCACGGTGGCCACGTTGGGCGGAAGGCCGCTCACCATGTCGAAGGTGCTGTCGATGTCGTAGGAGCCGACCAGTTTGGGCGGGATGTCGTCCAGGGGGCACTCGACGAAGGTCCGGGCCCCCAGTTCCACCCGGACGTCGTCCACGCACCCGTAGGCCCGGGACACTCCGGTACCACCCTCGGAGGCGAAGCATCGGACCGTGTACGTCTGGGAGGTCTCCTGGCCCTCGGCCAGTCCCGGGAGTTTCGGGAACTGCACGGTGGTCAGCAGCGACACGGGCCCCTTCTTGTCGGTGGCCGTGACGCTCTGGTCGTCCACGGGGATGTCGGCGCAGTTGGGCTTGCCGTTCGCCTGGTTCTTGTAGATGTACACCGTGCCCGAGTTCACCTGCGGGTACTGCCCGCGATACTGCGCAAAGCCCACCACGAGGGGCACGATCTCCTTGCCGGCCACCAGGATGTTGAACATCAGGCAGTCGTCGCCCAGGCAGGCCTTCACCTTGCAGTCGCCCTGCTTCGTGTCCTGGGGGCTGCGGACCTCCACCGCGGCGATGCCGTCGTCGCCGGTCGAGGCCCCGGAGACGTCCAGCACGCACAGGTCCTGGGCGTCCTCAACCTCCTCGAAGGTGATCCATTCGCCCTTCACGGCCGCGTCGCAGGCGGTCACCTTGACCCGGATGTCCCGGGCCCCGTTGAAGACCAGCTGGAAGTGGTAGCCTTCCACCGGGAGTTCCATCTGGTCGACGTAGTTCAGCATCCGGGGGCAGCCCTGGTCGGTCCCGAGGTCCCGGGGTCCGGGGTCGCCGGGGGAGTTGTCGTAGACGATGTCCCGGCTTCCATAGTCCGGCTGCCAGGCATCGGGCGTGGCCGGGGAACCGCCACCGCAGGCCGTGACCAACGCTGCCAGAAAACCCGTCCAAGCAAGGGCCCGTTTCATGACTCCATCCCCGCTGCGAGATTCGTGCGCCACCCGTCGGGCAGACGACGGATCCATTCTAGCAGAAAGGACGCTCGCCTCCAACGGGGATCTTCGGCGGACGTCGCGGTGTCCGGGTCCTTCGGGATGCCGGCCGGGCAGGGGCGGTCTTGAAGGGGCGGTTCGAGTATGATACAGGGCACCGGGCGCTGGTCGTCCTTTGGAGGCGGCGGGATGGCGGTGCGGAAGTTCCTGCGAGGCAAGATTCACCGCGCGACGGTCACCGAGTCCGACGTGGACTACGTCGGGTCCATCACCCTGGACCGGGACCTCCTGGATGCCGCGGGGCTTCTGCCCCTGGAGGAGGTCGATGTCTGGGACGTGACCAACGGGGCGCGCTTCTCGACCTACTGCCTCCCGGGACCGCGGGGCAGCGGCCAGGTCTGCATCAACGGGGCTGCGGCCCACCTGGCCCACGTGGGCGACAAGGTGATCGTGGCCGCCTACGGATGGGTCTCGGACCCGGAACGGGGATTCCATGACGTGCCCGTGGTGATCCCTGACGAGGCGAACCGGGTGGAGCGGGTGCTCCACTACCGGGCCGATCTCGCAGACGGATCCTTCCGGGTCGAGGAATAGGACGGCTTCAGGACGCCGGCGAGGGCGCCGACCGGGAAGGGGGACGGGGTGGGCTGGTTTGGCGGACGGGAACAGCAGGAGGCCAGGAGTCGCATCCAGACCCTGGAGGCCGAACTGGAGAAGGTCGGCCGGGAACTCGAACAGGCGCGATCGCGCCGGGCCGAGGCGGACCGGGAGAGGGACCGCCTGAAGCAGGAACTGGATGCGGCCCGGAAACAGGCTGCTGACGCCGTCGAGGCAGCCGGCAAGGCGCGGTCCTCCCTGGCCAAGGCCGAGCAGATGGTGGCCTGGCTGGAACAGAAGCGGGCCGAGGCCGCCGGCGCCCTGGAGGAGGCCGCCCGGGCGAGGGACGAGGCCCTGGCCGCGGCGAGGGAGTCCGGCCGGGAGGCCGAGGAACTGCGGGCCCGGCTGGAGGGACTCCAGGGGGAACTGGATCGGCTGCGGCTGGACCGGGCGGCCCGGGAGGCCGCCCCGACCCCGGAACCCGACCCTCGTCCCCGTCGCCAGGAGGCTCCCGCCCGGCCTTCGGATCCGGAGGAACGGGCCCGGTGGTCCGCCCAGGTGGACGATCTGAAACGACGCCTGGCAGAGACGGAGGAGCGCCTGCGGGTCGCCCTGCGGAAGGCCGAGCACAACCGCCGGGCGTGGCTGGTGACCCAGTCCCAGCTGGACCTGGCCGAGGACCGCATCTGCCTGCTGACCACCGGCAAGCCGCGCCCGGTGCTCCGGGAGCCGCCGCCGGCATCCGATGGCCCGATGGTCGCCGAGGAGGTGGAGGAGGACCCGGACTCCCAGAGCCCTGGCGAGGGGGAAGGCGGGGTCGCCGGGTCCCCGGACCAGGACTGAATCCGGCCGCCCACCGGTTCCCTCCCCGGGCCTGCGGGAGGTTCCCGTGGAGATGCGGATCGACAACCGAGGCCAGCCCTACCGGATCCGCCCGGCCCGTCCGGACGATGCTCCCTGCCTGACCAGCCTTCTCCGGGAGATCGCCGCGGTGGACGGCTTCATCCTGTTGACCCCCGAGGAGGTCCAGGAGGAGCCGTCCACCCGGGAGCAGGACCTCTCGGTGGCCAACCGGCGCGGAGGCCGGTGGGTGATCCTGGTGGCCGAGGGCGAGCAGGGCGTCTTCGGCATGGTGACGCTGAAGGCCGTGCCCCTGCGCCGGTGCGCCCACGTCTGCGAGCTGGGCATCGGCATCCGGGCCGAGGGGCGAGGCCGGGGCGTGGGCCGGGAACTGATGCGGTCCGCGCTCCAGGAGGCGGTTCGCCAGGGGTTCCGGAAGGTGCGCCTGATGGTGATTGAGTCCAATCACCGGGCGATCCGCCTCTACCGGCAGGAGGGGTTCGTCGAGACCGGGCGGTTCGGGGAGGAGGTCCGGGTGGGACGGGGATACGAGGACCTGGTCGTGATGGAACGGTCGCTGCCATGAGAAGCGGTCTTCGGGGATGGATCGCCGGGGCGGCGCTGGCGGCCGCGCTGTCGGCGGGCTGCTCGGGGACGCGCCTGTGGACCGGGACCTTCCGGTCCACCGAGGCGAGGCCCCTGGCCGGAGTCCCGGGCATGGAGGAGGGCGTCCACCTGGAACTGGTCATCGGGCACTTCGGGCCGGACCTGGCGGGGATCGTCCGCTTCTTCCGGGACCCGGAATTCCTGCAGCCGGTTCCCGGGGCCTGTCCCTGCCAGTACCTGCTGGAGGGGCGCTACGAGGACGGGGAACTGATCTTCGCCTTCCCCTCTCCCTCGCCCTGCTCGGCCACCTCCGGGACCATCCTGGCCGCCCGGCTCGCCGGGTCGGACAACGGGGACCGCCTGGAAGGGCCCCTGGGACTGGACCTCCGGACCGCCGCGGCGTGGACCTTCCGTCGTCGCCTGGATGCCCAGGACCTCACGGACCAGGACAAGGAATGCATTCCCGAGGCCGCGGGCGACGGCCTCCAGGCCGGGCCGGACGCGTTGTCCAGCCGGGAGGAGGACCGGTGAGGGAACCGGGCCGGACCGCGCGGATCGGCTTCCTGCTGGCGTTGCTGTCGGGGCCCGGAGGCTTCCGGGCCGCCCTGGCCCAGGGGACGCCCTCCCGGCAGGTCGAACCGCTGCCCCGCCGCCTGCTGGTGCTGGTGCTCCCGTTCCGGGACGACCGGCTGGATCCCGAGGCGATCTTCGTCGAGAAGCTCGAGCCCTCCCGGGAGGAGGAGGGGGACCTGCCGGCGGCACCCGTCCGGGAGATCCTGTCCCGGGAACCGGAACTGCAGGTGATGTCTCCCATGGAGGCCCTGGCCGACGAGGGCCACGGCGACGAGACGCTGGCGATGGTCCGGGGGCTGCTCCACCTGGGACAGGAGCGCTACCGGGACCTCCGGGTCCAGGAGGCGATTCCGGTGATCCGCCAGGGAATCGCCATCGCCCAGAAGTCCCTGCTGGACCTCCGGGCCCCGGCCCTGGTCTCGGACCTCCACCTGGTCCTGGGGCTCTGCCTGGTCGAGACCGGGGACTCGGCGGCGGCCCATCAGGCCTTCCGGGAGATGTTCCGGGTGACCCCCGGCCGACGCTTCCGGTCGGGATGGTTTCCGGGGAACGTGGAGGCGGCGATCCGGGGGGCGGCCCGGGACTTCCTGGCGGCCCAGGCCGGCGGCATTCCCCTGGGCAGCATCGATCGCCTGGAGGACCTGCTGAGGCGGACCCGGGCCTTCGCGGTCATCAGCGGGACGATGCGGAGGTCCGAGGCCGACGGGTCCCCGCTGTTCTCCCTCCGGGTGCTGGAGACCTCGACGGGTGCCGGGCCGCGCCTGGCCCTGGCGGTCCGGGAGGACATCCCCTGGGATGCCCCCGAGGAGGGCCGGGAGAGGCTCTCCCGGGCCCTCGGGGCCTGGCTGGCCTGCACGACCCTGCCCTCCCGGCGGCCCGAAGTCCCCCGGCTGCCCGAGGTCTTCCTGGACACCACCGGGGCCTGGTCGGCCTGGCTGAAGGGGCCCACCCGACGGATCTTCCACAACGCCGGGTTCGGGGTCGGCCTTTCCTGGCAGGTGCTGGAGGGGCTGGACATCTTCGGGGGCCTGAACGTCACCAACTCGTTTCCCGATGCCTTCGGGGACCTGCTCCGGGACTTCTGGACCGTGCGGCTCTCGGCCGGCGTGGGATACTCGGTGCGCTTCGGCTGGGGGCGGGTCTACGTCCACTCGGGCCTGCTGTTCGACTACCTGAGCGACTTCGCCTCCACGACCGACCCCAACTGCAAGTTCTGGCCCGACCGGCCGGACCGGTGTCTCACCTCCCGGGTCCAGCATCCCCGGTGGATGCTGGGATGGATGGTCGCGCCGGGGGTCGAGGTCCGCCTGGCCGGCCCCCTCCAGTTGATGGTCCGGGTCGGCCTCGGGGCCCATTTCGTGTCCAGCGACTTCTCCAACACGCTGAACTTCCCGATCCAGGTGGAGGTCGGGCTCGGCTACGCGTTTCCCGTGAAACGTTGAGATCCCGGGAGAACGAGCCCTGCCGGTTCGTTCCGGGTCGGGATCAGCGGGACAGCAGGTGGGATCGGACGGCCTCGGCCCGGGCCTTGATGGCCGGGTCCGACTCCTGGGCGATCAGTTCGTTCAGGAAGTCCACCGCCTCGGGCCGGCCGAGGCGCCGGATGCCCTCGAGGGCGGCCAGGCGCACCTCCGGATCCTCGTCGAAGACCCCCTTCAGGAGACCTTCCAGGGCGTCCTTCTCCCCGGTTCCCGCCAGGGCCTCCAGCGCCGCCAGCCGCACCGACCTGTCGGGGTCGATCACCAAGCTGGAGACGGCCATCAGGGCCCGTCGCTCGGGGATGCCCGCGACCACCCGCAGGGCCAGGATGCGGACCCCGGGATCCTTGTCGTAGAGCAGGGAGGACAGGAAGGGGAAGTTCGCGGCCCCCTCCCCGGGCTGGAGCAGGTCGATCCACGCCTGCACGGCGAGGCGCCGGATCTGGGGGTCCCGGTAGGATCCCAGGCGCTGGAGGGCGTCCCGGGCGGCCGGGATCCGTCGGCCGGCGACTCCCTGCACGGCGACCCGGCGGACCAGGTCCGACTCGTCCTCCAGTCCTTTCAGCAGCACCGCTTCCGCGTCGGCGCCGGGGGCCCGGGAGGCCGCCGTCATCGCCGCGGCCCGAAGTTCCGGGTCCGTGTCGTTGGCCAGGGAGAGCAGCGACGCGGCTCCCCGCTCGTCGGAGACCCGGGCCAGGGCCTGGGCCGCCGCCCTTCGGATCCCGACGTCGGGATCCTGGAGCCGTCCCTGGAGCAGCGCGACGGCCCGGGGGGGAGGGGGAGACCCGCCCAGGGCGTCGGACAGGGCCCGCATCGCCAGGCGCCGCACGGTGGCGTCGGGGTCCTCCAGACGTCCCATCAGGGCGTCCAGCGGCAGCGACCCCAGGACCTGCACGGCGATCTCCTCGGCCAGGACCTTTTCCTGGGGCGAGGTGGGGGCGGCCAGGATCCGTCCCAGCAGGGCCGGGTCCCGGATCGACCCCAGGGCCCGGAAGACGGCCTCCCGGACCTCGGGCTCCTTCCGGGAAAGGGCCTCCAGCAGCAGCGCTGAGGCCTGGGCCGACCGGATGGCCGCCAGGGATCCGGCGGCCCGGGCCGCCGAGGCAGGACTACCCCGGGCCAGCAGCCAGGCCAGTCCCCGGACCCGGAGGTCCGCCGGCGCCTCCTCGGCCAGGCGGTTTGCGAAGGCCTCCCGGGTCGGCAGGTCCACCGCCTCGTCGGACAGCAGCGCCGCCAGGGTCTCCCAGGCCTTCAGGCCCAACAGGGCGTTCCGAGCGGCCTCCCGGACCCTGGGACCCGGGGCCTTCAGGGCCGCCGCGATGGCCGGGGCCACGGTGGCGTTGCCCGATCGGGCCAGGCGATCCAGCGCCGGGATCACCACGTCCTCCCGGGAGTCCTGGATCGCCTCCATCTCCAGCAGCACGTCGTACTTGTGGACGCCCCGGGCGGCCAGCAGTCGGACCGCGGCCAGCCGGACCGCCTGGTCGGTGTCGGTCTCCACCAGGCGTCCCAGCCGTTCCGGCACCTTGGGGTCGCTCTCGCCCTCCAGCATCTTCAGGACGGCCAGGCGGATGCCCGGGGACGGGTCGTCCAGCAGGGCCAGCAGCCGGTCCGCCCGCCGGTCCACCGGCAGGTGGGGCATGGCCGCCAGCACCCCCAGCCGCACAGCCTCCCGGGAGTCCCGGAGGCCGCCCAGCACCCGGTCCATCAGGGCCCGGTCCCCCTGGGCGATGCGCTGGGCGAAGACCTCTCCCGGAAGGACCTCCTGGGGAGAGACCTGCACCAGGGCGTCGGGGACCTTCCGGGGGGGCAGGGCGTCCACCCACGACACCACCAGGGCGAAGACCGGCACCCGGATCGCCGAGGGGTCCAGGGGGGCGGGCTGGATCGCCGGGGCCAGCAGCGACCGGACCCCCAGGGACCGGAGGGTGTAGAAGACCTCCCCGGCGACCCGGTCGTAGTGCCCCTTCCGGGCAGGATCGAGGACCAGGGTCACCTGGAGGGTCTTCGGGAAGTCGGCGCCGAGGGACAGGGAGGCCTGTCCGTATTCCTCGGGAGCCCCCTTCTTCAAAAGGTCGAAGGCCGCCAGCACCGCCTCGGCTCCCCGGGTCGGGTCGATCCGGTCCAGGGGCCTTGGAACCAGCACCGGAGTGCTGACGCCTCCCTGGTTCACGGAGGTCGCCTGGAACAGCATCGGCACGGTGTCCAGCGGCGCCCCCAGCGCCGCCCCGGTCCAGGCCCAGGTTCCCAGCACCATCGCCCACCACCCGGCGGTTCGCGTCATCGTGGCCCTCCTCCCCAAGGGGCGGCGAATCTTATCATGGCCCTTCCGGGTGCGAAGGCCACGCCTGCCCTTGGCGTTGGTCCGCCCGGTGGGGTACGGTAGGGAACCGGTCGGGATTCCGGGGGAAGGTTGGTGGGCACGCTGGCCGGAGTGGTGGGTGTCGTGGCCTGCCTGCTCGCCCTGGGAGAGGCGGCGGCCGGGGCGCTGCTTTCCCGCCGATCCACCGGGCCGGCGAGGTTCCAGCGACCCCTGGTGGTGCTGTTCTGGACGCTGTCCCTGGGAACCCTGTCCCTGGGAGTGGCCTACCTGCGGTTCCGCGCGGGCATGCCCTTCGAGGGGGCCTGGCGGGGGGCCTTCACCGGGATGTTCTCCCTCGCCGCCGGCCTGCAACTGGTCCTGGAGTTCCTCCGCCCGGGGGATCGCCGCAACCTCCGGCTGGCCCTGGCGGGCTACGGGGTCACCGGGGTCGTGGCGGCCCTCGGATGGTGGACCGGATTCTGGTTCCGGCAGGTGACGTCGCTGGTCCCCTTCGCCTTCGATCGGGGTCCAGGCTTCCTGGCCCTGCTCTGGGGAAGCGTCGTGGTCCTCGCGGCCATCGGCTGGCTGGCCCTGCGGGGATGGCGCCGCCTCCGGAACCCGGACCGCCGCAGCACCGTCTGGCTCGCCTGGGGCCTCGCCGGGACCTGCGGGATCGCCGCCCTGCTGCAACTGGCCCAGATGGCGGTGCCGGTCGATCCGTTCTGGGTCCTGCTGGCCGCGGCAGTCGTGCTGGTCACCGTGCCCTGGCAGGTCTCGGCCCGGGGGATGTTCGTCTCGTCGGTGACCTGGGGCCATCTGGCCCTGGTGGCCCTGTGGTGCGGGGGACTGGCGCTGGTCCAGGGGATCCTGTTCCGGGTCCTGAGTCCACCGATGTCGCCCGCAGTGGCGCTTCCCGTGACGCTCCTGACGATCCTGGTGGTGGGCTACCTGGTCCTGCCCGCCTCCCGGCGCACGCTCGATTCCCTGGACGCCCTGCTGCTGGCCCGTCGCCAGGGGAAGCGGCTGCTGGAGTCGTTCCTGGCCCGCTTCGGGACGACGCTGGACGTGGATCGCATCGCGGCCGAGACGGCCGACTTCCTGGTCCGGGACTGCGGCTTCTCCTGGGCGAGGTGCTACGCAGTCACCGATGACGGCCGGTTCCGGGAGGTGCCCTTCACTGAAGGGGCGGAGACCCTGTCGGCATTGGAGTCCCGGGGCATCCTGCCGCTGGCGTCGTCGCCGTTGTCGGTGTTCGAGCCGGCGCCCTACGGGCTGCCTTCCGAACCGGGGATGGAATCCGTGCTGAGAAGGACCGGGGCCCAGGTGGCGATGCTGCTGGCCCGGGAGGGGGAGGTCTCCGGGCTGGTCCTGGCGGGACCCCTGGCCAGCGGCGCCGAGGTCGAGGACCGGGACCGGGACCTGCTGCGATCCCTGGCGGCCCACCTGGCGGTGCTGTTCCAGAATGCCCAAAACTTCCGGTCCGCCACCACCGACAGCCTGACCGGGCTGCTCCAGCGGGGATACCTGGTGAAGCGGCTGAGGCAGGAGATGGACCGGGAGGCCCGGCATCACCGGGGCCTGTCGGTGATGATGGCGGACATCGATCATTTCAAGGAGGTCAACGACCGTTTCGGACACCCAGAGGGGGACCGGGTCCTCCAGGAAGTGGCCCGGCGTCTCCGGGAGGGGCTCCGGTCCACGGACCTCGCCGGGCGCTACGGGGGCGAGGAATTCCTGCTGGTGCTGCCGGACACCCCGGGAGATGCCCCCCGGCGGGTGGCGGAACGCCTTCGGATGGCGATCCAGGCGTCCCCAATCGGCCTCGCCGGGCGCGTCACGATCAGCATTGGCGTCGTCCAGTTCCAGGGCCAGGCCTCCCCCGAGGCCTTGATCCAGCAGGCGGACCTGGCCCTCTACCGGGCCAAGCGGAACGGCCGCGACCGGGTCGAGGTCCATCTTCCGGCGGCCGGGAACCAGGCCGGCTGACCGGCTGCCGGATCGGGACCCTCGGCCACGAGGCTCCGTTCTCCGGGGACCATCCAGGGGCCGGAAGGAGGCGCCTCCGGGGGCCAGGTCACCCGGGATCCGGGGGGCAGGTCCAGGGACGCCGGGTGGTCCGATGGGTTGGTCGCCACCAGCAGGAAGGTCCCCGGGGGACGTCGGAACCCGGTCCCCACGAGGGGCGGCGCGATGCCCAGGCGGCCCGGCAGGTCCGGGTCCGGCGTCGCCCCGGGAAGGGCCTCGGCCAGGACCCGGAAGGCCCCCGCCGCGGGCTTGTCGCCGGCCGTGGGCCAGGCGATGCCGAAGAAGCCCTCGGAGGCGTCGGGGTCCTCCACCGCTTCCGGATCCCGCCAGTCCAGGGAGGCGTACCACCACGCGGCCTCCACCCCGAGGACCGCCGCCCCCGGCAGGAACCGCACCAGCCGCTCGGCCTGGCCCTCCAGCGTGGTCGCGGTCATGTAGGTCCCGCCGGTCGGCCACCCGTACTCGGTGATCCAGATCGGCAGCGTCCGTCCCCGGGACGAAAGCCAGTCCCGGGCCAGGGAGACCATGTCCAGGGCCCCTTCGGCATCGACCCAGTAGGGGTGGAACGACAGGGCGTCGGCTGCGGCGAGGACCCCCGTTCGTTCCAGCATCTCCAGCCAGTCCAGCGGCAGCAGCGAGAGGCCCGCCACGGCCACCGGCACTCCCGGGGCGGCCTCGCGGATCACCGGGATCGTCGCCGCGGCCAGCGTCCCGAAGTCCTCCGGGGACCCCTTCCAGAAGGTCGGCAGGTTCGGCTCGTTCCAGACTTCGAAGCCGAAGGCCCGGGAACCGTAGCGCTCCGCGACAGCCCGGACGTACCCGATCCAGCGGGGCAGCGCCTCCGGCGGGATGGAGGGTCGCGGATCCCCGGGCTGGTGGAGGGACGGGTGGTCGTAATCCAGCACGATCAGGACCCGGATCCCGCGGCGCCCGGCCGCGTCGAGGTACCGGTCGGGCCAGGAGAAGTCCAGGCTCCCGTCGGGGCGGGAGATCCACTCCCAGAAGAAGCCCTGGCGCACCACGCGGACGCCCCAGGCGGCGATCCGGTCCCAGTGGGCCTCGGACGGGTCGGCGTCCAGGGGGCACATCCCCGCGATTTCCCCGGGGACCGGCCGTGGCAGGGGGATCTCCCCGCCGGGATCCTCCAGGTCCGTGCCTCCCGGGTCCCCTCCGGCATCCCATCCCGGGTCCCGGGCCTCCTCCGGCGGGAGGTCGGTCCCCGGAGGCCGGTCGTTTCCCTGGTCCATCTGGAGGTCCGGCCCCGGGAGGTCCGCCTCCCCGCGGTCGTGGGGGCCCGGATCCCCAGACGTCTGGGCATCCCGGATCCCCGGCACGTCCGGCGTTCCCGTCCCGCCGGAATCCCCGCAGGCCAGGACGAGTCCCGCCAGGACCAGCAGCGCGATTCCCGTGGCGGCCTGACGGCGGCCCGCCGGATCCCTTCCTCGTGCCATTCCCCTCCTCCGCTGGCGGAACTCGGCCCTCGGCCGTGGTCTTCTCCCGGGACTCCGGGGGGCCGAGATGCCGGGTCAGTACCGGGAAACCGCCAGGACTTCAAGGGGCCATGGGACCGGGACCGGTCCATTCCGGGTCTGGAGTCGGGAGTCCGGTCCCCGGCCAGGGACCGGCGATGAGAGCCCCGGGCTTCAGCGGGAACCCGTCCGGATCCCCTGGACGAAGCGCAGCACCTCCTCGGCGTGGCCCGAGGGGTCCACCGATCGCCATTCCCGCAGCAGGGTGCCGTCGGGGCCGATCACGAAGGTCGATCGGTCCACCCCCAGGGCGGTCCTGCCGAAGACGGACCCCTCCTTGAAGGCCCGGTAGGCGTCGTGAATGCGCCCCTCGGGGTCGGAGATCAGGCCGAAATTCAGGTCGTGCTTCTTCCGGAACTTCCGGTGCGACTCGGGGCTGTCCCGGGAGACGCCCAGCACGACGGCGCCGGCAGCCTCGAAGGCCGGGGCCAGATCCCGGAATCCCTTCGCCTCGATGGTGCACCCCGGGGTGTCGTCCTTCGGGTAGAAGTAGAGCACGACGGTCCTGCCCCGGAGGTCCTGGAGCGCCACCGGATCCCCATCCGCCAGGACGCCCTGGAAGAGGGGGGCCGGTTCCCCGACCCGGGGAGCCGCACTAGACTGGGCCAGGGCCGCCGGGGCGCCCAGCGTGCCGGCGGCGATCATCGACAGGGTCTGTCGCAGCGACATGATGCCTCCTTTTCCGAAAACGCTTTCCGAAAATAGGCATCCCGCGGGTCGGCGCAACCCGGGTCAGGGGTCCTCGAAGACCACCGCCTGGAGGGGATCCCGGGGCCACACGAAGCCGGCCTTCGGCGGCATCGAGTTGTAGACGGACTCCACCTGCAACACCGCGGCTGCGAGGGGCCCGACACCCCGGAAGGGGCGAAGGAACCCCCGGACCAGCACGCTTTCCATCGCCAGGTTCATGGCCAGCAGTGCCGCCGGCGAACCGGGGCCCGACCGGGAGCCGAGGGGCACGGTGGTGCCGGCCACCAGGACCCGGCCCGGCCCGGCGCTGGCCGCCGCCACCATCGGCAGCACATCGGGCCACCCGTCGGGGCCCCTGACGGCCAGGAACTTCAGCCCATCCATCCGGTCCAGGAGACCCCGGGTGAAAGGAGTCAGGGCCTCCGGAGTCCGGGATCCCGCCGCCAGGGGGGCCAGGGTCCGGGCCAGGATCGCCCCGGCCACCAGCCGAGGCATCGACACCGGTTCGGGTCCGTTGCAGGCCACCAGGTCCAGGTAGTGGACCGTGTGGATCCCGAAATAGGAGTTGTAGCGGAACAGCGGCTTGCGGTTGTACGAGTCGAACTCCTCCCCCTCCCTACGGGCCCCGGTCCACCGGGCCCGCCCGCGCCAGGTGCGCTTCCCGAGGTCCATCACCAGGAACCCGGCCCGGGGATCCCGCCGCAGGTGGGTCTTCGACAGGCCTTCGCAGAACTGTCCGAAGACCAGTTCCCGGGGGCCCCGGGACTGGAGGCTCGTCAGCAGCGTCAGGTGCGGTTGGCCTTCCGGATCCAGCGTGGCCAGGAAGGCCAGTTTCGCGTCCTGGCACAGGGCCTCCTGGTCCCCGGTGGTGAAGTGGTCCCGATCCATCGCCGCCTCCCGGGCCCGAGGGGCCCCATGGCTCCCGTTCCCCGCCGCCTAGGACTCCCGCCTTCCCTGCCCCGCCAGGTGCACGATTTCCGGGCGCACGCCCGAGGCCCGGGCCGCCGCCGCCAGGGCCTCCAGCCGGTCGGGGGGCTGGAACGACGTCCCCTCGAAGGGCCACGGTCGGCCCAGTCGCCGGTACTGGTCCCGGCACAGGGGATTGAAGGGACACAGGTCCCAGCGGTCCACCGCGTCCCCCAGGTCCGCCAGCAGGCGCCCGATCCCCAGCAGGTTGGCCTCGTCGTCGGTGGCCCCCGGGATCAGCGGCGTCCGGACCCACAGGGAACCGTTCCACCGACCCCCGCGCCGCCATTCCACCAGCCGTCGCAGGTTCCGGATCACCACGGCGTTGTCGGCGCCGGTCCAGTGGCGGTGGGCCGACGCATCCAGGATCTTCAGGTCGTAGAGCACCAGTTCCGAGGGCTCCACGACCGACCAGAGGGCCTCCTCGGCCACGGCGCCGCAGGTGTCGACGGCCGCCGGGATGCCCGCGGCGGCCAGTGCCTCCGCCACCGCCCGGACGAAGGGGGCCTGAATCGCCGGCTCGCCGCCGGAAAGGGTGACGCCGCCGCCGGAAGCCACGAAGAAGGCCCGGTCCCGGGCCGCCTCCCGGGCCAGGTCCTCGGCGGTCCACCAGGTGCCCAGGACCTCCCGGGCTCCGGTGGGACAGGCCTCCACGCAGCGCCCGCAGGCGGTGCAGAGGGCCGGGTCGGTGCCCCGGGGACAGACCTCCCGGCAGGTGCCGCAGCCCATGCAGCGGGCCGGCTGCACGACGATCTCCGGATCCGGCCGGATGCTTTCGGGGTTGTGGCACCAGGCGCAGTGCAACGGGCAGCCCTTCAGGAACAGGGTGGTCCGGATCCCGGGACCGTCCTCGGTGGACATCCGCTGGATCGACAGCACCCGGCCCTTCATCAAGCCCTCCCCCGGGGTCACCAGTTCCGGTGGCTCTCCCGGGCGATGATCTCGTCCTGCAGCTCCCGCCCGATGGACGTGAAGTAGGCGTTGTACCCGGTCACCCGGACCAGCAGGTGCCGGTAGGCCTCCGGGTGGCGCTGGGCGTCCCGGAGCATCCCGGGGTCGATCACGTTGACCTGGAGCGCCGTGCCGCCGTTCTCGACGGTTCCCCGCAGGAAGTCCCGGAACTTCCGGCGGTGCTCCGGGTCCCGGAACAGCGCCGGGCTGAAGGTCATCGTGTGGCTGGCCCCGTTGGGCAGCAGGTTGCAGTAGTCCCTGAAGTCGCCGTCGGGGCGCCGCCCGCCCAGGGCCTTTCCGACCGAGTTCACGTTCGCCGTGGGGCCCTTCGTGTCGGCGCCGTTGGAGGGACAGATGGCGTTGGACAGGAACTGGCCCCGGGGGCGACCGTCGGGGCTGGCGGCCAGCAGGTGGGCGTCGCCGATCCAGTAGTTCCAGGACAGCATCCCCGGGCGGACCTGCCGGCCCGTGGACCGGGTGCGATGGCGCCAGGCCTCCTCGGTCCAGACCTCCATCACGTGGCGGGCCATCGCGTCGGCCTCGTCGTCGTCCCGGCCGTATTTCGGCGCCCGGAACCTCGCGTGGGCCTGGAGCCTCTCGTGCCCCTTCCAGTCGTCCCGGAGGGCCTGGACCAGTTCCGGCAGCGTGGCGAGGCGCTGCTCGAAGACCAGGTGGCGGACCGCCAGCAGCGAATCGACGGTGGTGGCGAAGGTGACCGCCTCCAGCGTGACCAGGTCGATCTCGGCCGCCTGTCCCTCCGTGATGTCCCGTCCCTTCTCGGCGCAGCCCCGGACCATGCAGGACAGGTAGGGGGTCGGGCAGAAGCGGGCGCGGATCGCGTCGGACCGGTCGTAGAGTTCCACGGCCCGGCGTACCAGGTCCCGGGTCTGGGCCTCGTAGGCCCGCAGGAAGGATTCGAAGTCCCGGAAGGCCTCCACCGGGCCCGTGTCGGGGCCCAGGCGTCCCGCCGGGCAGGGGCGGCCGGTGATGGGGTCGTCGGGGGGGTGCAGGTCGAAGCCCCCGGTCAGGGCGAACTCCACCGCCTTCAAGAGGTTCAGGTTGATGTCCACGGTGCCGGAACGGTCGTTGCCGACCATCGTGTTCTCCAGGCAGCCGACCGGGGCGTAGTCGTGGACGTTCCCCTCGTGGATCCGGTCCTCCAGGCCGGCCCGGCGCGCCTGCCGGATCAGGCCCGCCATGGACCGCTCGTCGAAGTTCAGCAGGAAGGGGGCCCCCTGGCTGCGGGCGATCATTTCCACCAGGCGATCCAGCAGCGCGTCGGGGCTGCCCCGGTGCAGCCGGACGTTGGGCTTCGGTTCCAGGATCGGGGACATCTCGTCGATGACCTCCAGGAAGGCGAAGGTCAGGTCGTTGGTCAGGTCCCGTCCCCCTTCCCCCATGCCCGACAGGGTCAGCAGTTGTCCGAAGCCCGCGGTGATGCCCTGGTTGCCGCCGACCCGGATCATCGCGTCGTAGGCCGTGTTGCAGTGGACGAAGAGGCAGCGCAGCACCTCCTTGCCGAACTCCCGGGGCATTCCCTCGGCCAGGGACCGTTCCCAGAAGGGGCGCAGGTACTGGTCGATCCGCCCGAAGGAGACCCCCGCCCCCGGGTAGTTCTCGTCGGACAGGATCAGCATGTGGTTCAGCCACAGGGCCTGGACCGCCTCCCAGAAGTTCGCCGGGGGTTCCCAGGGAACCCGGCGGAGCATCCGGGCCATCTCCCGCAGTTCGTTCGCCCGCTGGACGGTCCGGGCGCGGGAGGCGGCCTCGGTGCAGGCCTCGGCGTACCCGGCGGCCACGTCCCGGGCCATCGTCGCGGCGATCACCATGGCCCGCAACTGGGCTCCCTCGGGTCCCTCGGCCCGATCCGCGGGGAGCCCGTCCAGGCGGTGCAGCAGGTCGGCGTGGATCCCCTTCCACCCGATCCGAAGCAACCGTTCGTGGTCCGGGATCAGGTGGCCGCTGGTGGCTCCGGCGTTGCCCTGGCCGTGGAGGTGGAAGTCCAGCAGCGCCTGCCGGACGCCCCGAGGTCCCAGGACCAGCCGGTCCCTCTCCTGCGCCTCTTCGCGGGTCCAGCACCGGGAGGCCAGCAGGTTGAACCGGGACCCCGCCAGCAGCGACCCGGGGAGGATCTCCTTCGGCACGTGGCGCGCCATGGCCTCCCGGACGAACCAGGCCCGCCGCTCGGGCAGGCTCCGGGACCAGAAATTCCCCGGGACCGGGATGATCCGGGCCGCCTGCAGGGCCGAGGACCGGAAGGGCTGGAAGAAGGCGTAGGTCTCCGGGACGATGTAGTAGGACAGTTCGTCGAAGACGACGTCCCAGGGGGTCCCGGTGGTGAAGCACAGGAACTCGTTGTTCCAGGGGCGGCCCACGCCCTCGAAATAGAAGTCCCGGAGGCGCTGCACCCTCGGGGACAGCCCGTGGGGCTGCTTCAACGTCGTTGCCGCTTCAGCCATCGCTGCCTCCTTCGGTCCGGTCCGGGCCGGCCGGTCCCGGGGTCCCCCGGTCTCCCGCCCCTCCAGCCAGGATCACCCTCGTACCCTCGTCGATAAGGTCCGCCATGGCCCGGGCGGCCTCCTCGGCATTCCCGGCGGTTACCGCCTCGACGATGAGCCGGTGGCCCCGGCGGACTCCCGGGACCACCTGGGGGTCCCGGAAGAACTCCCCGGCGAGGGTCCTCCAGGCGGGCCCGAAGGAGTTGATCACCATCGGGAAGAGGCGGTTGCCGCTGGCCATGGCCAGGGCGTGGTGGAACCGGAAGTCCAGTTCGACCCAGTCCTCCCGGCGTTCCGGTCCGGTGCGGTCCTCCCGGTCCAGCAGGTCCCGCAGTTCCCGGAGGTCCTCTCCGGCGCGAAGGCGGGCCGCCTCCCGGGCGACCTGGCACTCGATCAGGGACCGGACGGCCTGGGCCTCCCGGAGCCAGTCGGGGTCCAGTCCTCCTTCCTGGAACCGGAAGAGGGCCTCCAGGAACGCCAGGGATCCCGACCGGCGGACGTCCAGCACCTCGGTCCCCAGGCGGGGGTGGACCCGCACCACGCCCCGGGCCTGCAGTTCCATCAGGCCGTCGTGGACCACCGGCCGGCTGACCCGGAGCCGGGTCGCCAGTTCCCGTTCGGGGGGAAGGAAGTCTCCCGGCCGCAGCCGCCCGGAGAGCAGCATCCCCATGAACCGCTCCAGGAAGACCTCGCGGAGCGGCACCGACCGCAGCGGGGCCAGGTCGAGTTCCGTCATCGGCGCCTCCCGGGGAAGGTCGCTGGTCAGACCAGCGACCAGTGTAGAGAGAACCGGACCCGGAAGCAACCGGTGCGGCCCGGTGCCGGGATGCCGGGTTCCGCCGACCCCGAAGGGTCTGCCGGATGGCGGCCCGGGGACTCCAGCGTCGCCCGTTTCGGGTATCCTTGACCGCGCAAGGAGGTCCCGATGTCTCAGAGGATTCTCTTCGCGGGCCTGCCGGGCACCGCCCCGCTGGCCTGGGTGCCCACCCTGATCCCGTTCCTGGCCGAGGTGGATCGATCCCGACCGCTCGTCCGGGGGGTCAAGGAATGGCTCCGGATGCGCAACCTCTTCGACCCCGGGTCCTGGGAGATCCTGATGGAGATGCTGGAGGTGCGGCTCGGGGAGCCGGTGACCCTGGGGCGGACCGCCCGGGACCTGCTGGAGGCCCCCGACGACGGGGCCGCCCGGGCGGTGCTGGCCCGGCGCCTGGTCGAGGAGAACCCCCTGCTGGCCCGGTACTGCCTCCAGGCCCTGGACGTGGAGCAGGAGGGGAGGCTCCACTCGACCAACGAGTTGTTCCGGATGATCTCCTCCTATGTCTATCCGGGCGAGAAGCCGACGCTGGTCTCCTTCCGGGCCTGGGTGGACTGGGCCGTGGCGGCGAACCTGCTGAAACTGGTGGGAATCCGCTGGGCGCTGGGGGAAGGGGCCCGGGAGGTCCTGCCGCGCCTGAGAGCCCTCGACCCCGAGGAGTTCCTGGAGGAGGAGCGGCTGGCCCGCCAGGGGCCGGCAGCCGCCCCGGCCGGGGAGGAACCGGAGGATCGGCCGCTGGAGGCCGGACCGGCAGAGGGCCCCGCAGGGGAGGACCGGGGAGGTACGGCCCCCGGGCTCCCGGAAGAGGCGGTTCCAGCGGCGCCCGGCGGATCGACGGGAGACGGGCCCGGGGCCCCAGAGGCCCCGGGAACCCGGGGGGAGGGAGCCCGGCCAGCGGGGCTTCACGAAACCCGGCCCAGCACACCGACCGTCCCTTCCCGGGATCCGGCCGTTCCGCGTCTGGTCCCCCGCCCGTTCCCGGAGGAGGCGGCCCCGCGACTGGTGCCGCCGGTCCTGGACCTGGAGGCGACCCGGAGGCTGCTGCTCGCCGCCCGGGACCGGGACCCCGGGCGCCCGGCGCCGCTGGCGGTCCGGACGGGCCTGTCGGAACCCCTGGAATCGGCCTTCGGGGCCCTGCTCCTGTCCCGGGGGATCTCCCCCGAGGAGGTCCGGCGGGGGATGGAGACCGTCCGGGGCACCGGACTGTTCCGGGAGGCCGCCGCAGGGACCTTGACCCTGGCGGCCCTGGCGTCGGCGGAGGCCGGGGCGGCCGACGAGGGGACCGTTCGGGTGCTGGCACTGTTTCCGGCCCTCCCGCGCCTCCAGGCCGGCCTCCGGGACCCGGGCCTGTTCCGGGGGGACGATCCCCGGGAGTGGGCGGAACGGGTCTGGCGGCGCCTCTATGCGCCCCGGGATCCTCTCGCGCCCTTCTGGCTGGCCCGGCTGCTCCTGGGCCAGGGACGCCTGGAGGAACGCCTGGCCCCGGTGTCGGTCGTCCCGCACTTCCAGGTCCGGGAGAACGCCTTCCGCATCGGGTTCCTGGACCGGATCCACGCCGCGGCCTTCCCGGACCTGGCGGAAGCGGCGGTCCGGCTGGCCGAGGGATTCCCCCCGGACCCGGCGGAGCATCCCCTGGAGCGGGTCCACGAGGGACTCGGATGCGCCTTCCGCTGTCCCCGGGCCCTCGTCTGTCCCCTCTCCTGCCGGGAACGCCTGGAACTGGCCCCCGGGAACCCCGGACGATGACCGGCATGACCCAGACGATGGTCAGCGGGCGCGTGACGCGGGTGCTCTATGCGGACCCCGGGGAGTCCTACACCGTGCTGGAGGTAGAGACGGACCAGGGTCCGGTGGTCTGGACGGTGCCGATGGGGGGCCTGGCTCCAGGCCAGGAGGTCCAGGGTCTCGGTTCCTGGAGGACCCACCCCCGCCACGGAAGGCAGTTCCGGGCCGTGTCGGTCGTCGTGCTGCCCCCGTCCCGCCGGGAAGGCCTCCGGGCCTGGCTCTCGTCGGACCAGGTCCCGGGCATCGGGCCCCGGCTGGCGGACCGCCTGCTGGAATGCTTCGGGGACGACCTCCCGTCGGTGATCGAGGCGGGGGTGGAGGACCTGGCCCGGTGCCCGGGCGTCGGGACTTCCAAGGCGTCCCGGATCGTCGAGGCCTGGAGGCGCGAGAAGGCCCACCGGGAGACCTTCGTGCTGCTCTGCGAGATGGGCCTGACGCCCTCCCAGGCCCAGCGCCTGATCCGGGCACACGGACCGGAGGCCCCTGCCCGGGTCCGCCTGGACCCCTGGTCGATGGCCCGGGAAGTGCCGGGCATCGGCTTCCACCGGGCCGACGCGATGGCGGCCCGGATCGGCATCGCCCCCGACTCGCCCCTCCGGCTCCGGGCGTCGGTGATGCACGTGATGGGACAGTCGATGGAGGAGGGGCACCTCTTCCTGCCCAGGGACCAGGTGGTCCGGAAAGCCTCGGACCTGACGGGACAGGCCCCGGTGCTGCTGGAGAAGGCTCTGGACGGCCTGGTCGCCGGGGGGGACCTGATCCAGGAGCACGCCCCCGAGGGGGCCCTGGTGTACCTGGTCTCCCTCCACCGGGCCGAGGTCGACGCGGTCCGCCGCCTGGCGCTGCTCTCGGAAGCCCCGGTCCTCGATCTGCCCTTGGAAGCCGCCGCCGAGGCCGCCCCGGGGCTGGCCTCGAGCCAGAGGGAGGCCCTGGGGACGCTGTGCTCCCATGCCGTCGCGGTGCTGACGGGGGGACCCGGGACCGGCAAGACGACCCTGGTGAAGGCCCTTTGCGGCATCGCGGACCGGAGAGGCCTCCGGATGGCCCTGGCGGCACCCACCGGCCGGGCGGCGATGCGCCTCCGGGAGTCCACCGGGCGGGAGGCCCGGACGCTGCACCGCCTGCTGGAGTTCCATCCCCGGGAGGACCGGTTCCTCCGGGACGAGTTCCATCCCCTCGAGGTGGACTGGGTGGTCGTGGACGAGTGCTCGATGCTGGATGCCTGGCTGCTGGACCGGCTGCTCCGGGCGCTGGCCCCCGGGACCCGCCTGACCCTGGTGGGGGACGCGGACCAGATTCCGCCGGTGGGTCCCGGGGACCCCTTCCGGGCGATGGTGCAGTCGGGCGTGCTGCCGGTGGCCTGTCTCCGGGAGGTCTTCCGCCAGGGAGAGGGGTCGGGGATCGTCCGGGCGGCCCGGGACATCCTCGAGGGGCGCGAACCGGCTCCCGGGGACGATCCCCGGTCCGCCGGGGACGACTTCCACCTGGTGATCCGGGAGGACCCCGGGGATGCGGCCCGGATGGTCGAACGGCTGGTGGTGGAGCGGATCCCCGCCCGCTTCGGCCTGGATCCCGCGACCCAGGTCCAGGTGCTGAGCCCGATGCACAGGGGGGAGTGCGGGACCGAGGCCCTGAACCGCCGGATCCGGGATCGGCTGAATCCCGGGGCCCCGGGGCGCCTGGCTCCCGGGGACCGGGTGGTACAGGTCCGGAACAACTACGACCTGGAGGTCTTCAACGGGGACATCGGCCGGATCGAGGAGCGGACCGGGGACGGGGGGATCGTGGTGCGGTTCGAGGACCGCCGGGTTTCCTACGGTCCCGAGGAGGCCGGCGACCTGGCCTGGGCCCACGCCCTGACGATCCACAAGTCCCAGGGCAGCGAGTTCCCGGCCGTGGTGGTGGCCCTGTCCACCCAGCACTGGGTGATGCTCCGCCGGGCCCTGGTCTACACCGCGGTGACCCGGGGCCGGAGGCTGGTGGTGCTGGTCGGGAGCCGCCGGGCCCTCCGGGCGGCGCTGGACAACGCCCGCCAGGAGCCACGCAACACGAGGATGCTGCAGCGGATGCAGGCGGCGATGTCCGGACCCCGAGACGGAGTCACAGGAAGGCCGTGAGGGCCTTCAGTCCCTCCAGGTCCCGGACCTCGGTCCGGAGCCAGGGGACCTCCCGGACCGGGATGTTTCCCAGGGCCTCCCGGGCCTCGGCGATCCGCCGGGCGTCCTCCCGGGACCGCTCCCAGTCCTCCTGGGCGCGACGGCCGGTCTTCCGGGCCAGTTCCTCCCGGGTCGACTCGTCCATCCAGCGAAGCGCCGGGGAGGCGTGGAAGACCGACCGCAGGGTCTCGACCCCGGCCGGTTCCCGGGCACCCGCGGCGGGGCACTCCGCGGGCGGCCAGGTCATCACCCGGTTCACCAGCAGGGCCGTCGGCCGGAGTCCCCGGGTCCGGATCAACTCGGCGGACTCCCGGACCCGGTCCGCCATTCCCGGCGAGGGGCGGGCCACCAGCAGCGTGGCGGTGTCCGGTCCTGCCAGCAGGGCCTTCACCCGGCCCAGGCGATCCCGCAAGTCCCCGAAGAGGGGCGAGAAGGCCAGCAGGAAGTCCAGCACCGCCAGGAAGGTGTCCTCCCCGGCGAACCGGCCGATCCCCCGGAGGAGCCACCGCCGTCCCTTCAATGCCTGGAGACCCAGCCGAGAGAGGCCCGAGGAGGCCCCGACGAACAGGCGGAACGAATCGGAGTCCAGCAGGTCCAGCAGGCGGTCCGGGGCGTCCAGGAAGTCCAGGGCATGGCGCTCCGGCGGGGTGTCCAGCACGATCCGGTCGTAGCGTCCCGACTCGGTCACCTGCAGCAGGCGGTCCAGCGCCAGGTACTCGTGGGTCCCCGACATCCCCGCCGCGGCCTTCCGGTAGAAGACGTTGCCCCGGATCCGCCGCCGGTCCTCCTCCGAACGGATCAGCCGGTCCACCAGCCGGTCCAGTTCGTGGCGGGCCTCCAGGACCATGGCGTGGAGGGACCCGGGTCCCTCCAGGGGGACCGGCTCCTCGCTTCCCGGCTCGTTTGCCAGTCCCAGGGCGGTCCGGAGGCGGTTGGCCGGGTCCACCGTGACCACCAGCACCCGCCTGCCGGCCAGGGCCATCCGGAGGCCCATCGCGGCGGCCAGGGTGGTCTTTCCCACCCCTCCGTCCCCCAGCACCACCACGATCCGGGGACGGGCGGATCCCTCCCCGGGATCGGGGGAATCGTCGATGAGCGTTTCCAGGCGCATCGATCTTCCACGGGAGGGTTCCGGCCGGGGGCCCCGGCCGGCCCGGATCAGGGCGGGTCGTCCTGGCAGAAGGTCACCAGCAGGGCATCCCGTTCGACCCGCTGCCCCTCTCGGACCCCGACGGCCTCGATCCGGCCGTCCCTCGGGGATCGGACCTCGTCCTCCA
>Ga0302250_1000616_pt1 | contig 32515 bp, 21 predicted proteins | sample AAG_RA_Asp_MG_FD_193536 | JGI IMG/M metagenome (GOLD analysis project Ga0302250, IMG submission 193536) | Enriched activated sludge microbial communities from anaerobic digester in WTTP, New Holstein, Wisconsin, United States - AAG_RA_Asp | ecosystem: Engineered > Bioreactor > Anaerobic >...
CCTCCCCGAGCAGCCGGGCACAGACGGTCGAGTCCACGCCCCCCGAGACCAACAGGAAGACCGACCGGGTCCCGATGCGCTCCCGGAGGTCCCGGACCAGGTCGGCCCTCCAGGCCTCGGGCGTCCAGGTGGGGCGGCAGCCGCAGATCCCCAGCACGAAGTTCGCGATCATCCGGTCCCCGTGCAGGGAGTCGTCCACCTCCGGGTGGAACTGGAAGCCGTACCGCTTCAGGGTGTCGGAGGCGATGGCGGCGAAGCGGTGGGGCTCCCCGTCCTCCCCGAGGCGGGTCCACCCGATCTCCCGGAACGAGGGCCCCACGGCCACCACGGAATCGAAGTGGCTCTGGAAGACCTGGTCCCCCTCCGGGACCCCCTCCAGCAGCGGATGGGGATCGCCGGATCGGTGGAGGCGGGCGGCCCCCCACTCCCGTCCTCCGTGGATCACCGTCCCGCCGTAGTGCTTCGCGATCTCCTGGTGCCCGTAGCAGAAGCCCAGGATGGGGACCGGGAGGTCCAGGATCGCCCGGTTGAAGTCCTCCCCCTCGCCGCAGGAGGCCAGGGAGGGGCTTCCCGACAGGATGACCCCCCGGAATCCCTCGAAGCGGTCCAGGGGGTCCTCGGGTTGACGGATCTCCGCGTGGACGCGGAGTCTGCGGACCTTCGTCGCGATCAGGTGGGCGTACTGGCCTCCGAAATCGACCACGGCAATGGCATCGTGCTGCATCGGGGCTCCCGGTGGTGAGAGAACGGCCTTCCCGGCGCCAGGGGCCCCCCTTGATACCCCATTTCCCGCCTTCCGAAAAGTCCCCGGAGGGGGTCACAGGCGGAGGCGCTCCTCAATGTCCCGGAGGACTCCCTGGAGCGACTCGTCGTGGGGGAGGACCTCTTCGATGGCCTGGAGGCCCGCGACGATGGTCGAATGGCTCCGTCCCCCCAGCAGGTGGCCGATGGCCGGGAAGGAGGCCCGGGTGTACTTGCGGATCAGGTAGATCGCGATCTGCCGGGGCAGGGAGACCCCCCGGTGGCGCTTCGGTCCCTTCAGGTCCTGGATCGAGAGCCCGTGGATCTCGGCCACCACGCGGAGGATGAACTCGGCGGTGACGGGGGTCCGCTTCCGGCCGGGGCTCTCGGTCACCATCCGGCGGGCCAGGTCCACCGACAGCGGGACCTTCCAGATCAGGGAATGGGCGGTCATCCGGTTCAGGGCGCCCTCCAGTTCCCGGACCGAGTCCCGGTAGTGCTGGGCCAGGACCCGGGCCGCCTCCACCGGGAGGTCCATGCCCTCCGCCCGGGCCTTCTGGAGCAGGATGCGGACCCGCAGGTCCTCGTCTGGCTGGGGAATCTCCACCGCAAGGCCCCACTGGAAGCGGCTGCGCAGCCGATCCGAGAAGTCCGGGAGACTCTCGGGGGACCGGTCGCTGGTGATCACGATCTGGCGCCCCGACTCGTAGAGGGCGTTGAAGGTGTGGAAGAACTCGTCCTGGGGGAACTCCTTCCGGTGGAGGTACTGGACGTCGTCCAGCAGCAGCAGGTCGTACCGGCTCCGGTAGCGGTGCCGCAGCAGGTCCAGGCGCTGGTTCTTGATGGCGGTCATCACCTCGTTGACGTAGGCCTCCCCGGTCACGTATCCCACCTTCCGGTTCGGGTGTTCGGCCCGCACCCGCTGGGCGATGGCATGGAGAAGGTGCGTCTTGCCCACCCCCACGGGGCCCCAGAGGAAGAGGGGGTTGTAGGCCTGGCCGGGGCGATCGGCCGCCATCCGGCACGCCGCCGCGGCCACCTGGTTCGTGGGCCCTTCCAGGTACGTCTCGAAGGTGAACCGGGACACCAGGCGCACCGGCGATTCTTCATCGGGTCCGCCGGGCGCCGGGGCCTCGACCGCCGCAGCCTTGCCGGGGATGTGGAAATCCACCCCCACCGGCTGCCGGGCCGTGTCCCAGAGGGCGTCCTGGATCTGGTCCAGCAGGTTGTCCCGGATCCACTGCCGGGAGAAGTCGTCCGGGACCTCGAGCACCAGGTGTCCGTCGCCGTCCGTCAGGGCCCGGATCGGCCGGATCCAGGACTCGAACTGCCCCGGGTCCATCCGGTCCTTCAGCAGTGCCAGCGCCTTGTTCCAGAGTTCCGACATGGAAAACCCACACTCCTTCCCCACACCCGGGGATCCGCTTCCTTCCTGTTGGAAAAAGTGGCGGGTTGTGCCCGCAAGGGGGGAAGGTAGCGGAGAAGAACCCCGCGTTCAACCGGCCCGATCCGGGGTTTTGGGAACATCAAGAAAAGCAAATGGTTGGCGGTACGGGACGGGCCGGTGGAGGTGCCATTGCCATTGATCCAACCCTCCACATTTCTTCGATTCCACTGGATTCGTTCGGGATTTCATTGGGTTGCGGATCGCTGGCGGAAACCGTCCGTCGGCAAAGGATTTTCCCGGCGGCTTCAGAGGGCCTCGGGGGGAGGGGCGCAACGGCCGTCGGAGCAGGTCTCCCCCGGGTCGCAGTCCCCGTCCGAAAGGCACGGGAACGCCACTTCCAGCACGGTGGGACAGCCGGTGGAACAGGTGCCGCCTCCCGACGTGACGACGGTCCGGGTCTCGATCGCCGGGATGCCCTGAAGGGCGAGGTAGGCGTCCAGGCGGGCCTGGCGTCCCGCGGGGCCCTTCAGGCAGAATGCTCCGTCCGCGGCGCCGGCCTGCCTGTCCAGGTGCTGCTTCAGCCCGCCCCGGAGGTCCGTTTCCCACAGGTCCAGGACGGCGCCCGAAGCGGGCCGGCGGCCCCGGGTCACCCGCGCGGTGACGCAGGTGGCCGCGGGATCGGGCCGGGCCCAGACCCAGAGACCCGTGCGGACGGCCGCGAAGAAGATCTTCGGTCCCGCCTCGACGCGGCCCTCCGCCAGCCGCTCGGCGGTCCCGGTGATCGGGTCCACCAGGAAGAGGTCCCGGGTCCCGGAGGAAATCCCCGGGAAGGCGATGTCCCCGTACCGGCAGAAGGCCTCGATCCCCACCCCGGGGTCCGGGTTCGGCACCCCCCGGTCCAGGTCGAACCAGACCGCGGCCAGGGGTTCCAGCCGGGTGTCGGCCGAGGGGGAGGAAGCCGGGGTGCGGGGAAGGGGGATCGTCCAGGCGTCTGGGTGGTCCTCCCCGGGGTTCCAGGAGGGATCCCAGGTGGCCACGGCGACCCGGACGGTTCCTTCCAGGACGGACCCGTCCTTGTCGTCGGCCAGGGAGTCCCGGCGGAAGCGCAGCGTGCCGTTCTGGTCCTCCACCAGCGCCTCGTTCTCCCCCGCGGGGATCCGGATCTCCACGGTCCGGGCCGGCTGGGCCATCCAGGTCACCAGCGTCGATTCCTCGCCGGGAAAGGCCCGCAGGGTTTCGGTGACCGGCGCGAATCCCTCCCGCACGAACCGGACCGCCGTCTCCTCGGAGCCTCCGTCCGGGGCCTCGGGCAGTCGGGTGGCCAGCCGGAAGGACCCGTCGGGGCCCGTCAGGGTGGAGGCCCCGGTCCGGGGGATCTCGACCCGCACGCCCTCCCGCCCCTGTTCCGTGCCGGGACCCGTCCACACGCGGCCGGTCAGCACCAGCCGGATCCCGTCCTCGCCTCCGCAGGCCAGGGGCAGCAGCACCAGCACCAGGGCGACTCGAAGCCGGACCATGGACGCCTCCTGAGCGGTCTCCGGGGAGAAGCATAGGGGAGATTCGCCGGAATGTCCCGGGTGCGGCCGGCGCCGGATCCGACGGATCCCCAACAGGCAGGCGAGGATGCCAGGCCACCCCGCGGGGGACCCGGCGCCGGCCCCCGCGGCGCAACCGGCCTTCCGAGGCGCCGGGGGATCCGGCGGGCCGTCGCCGGCGGCGGGGTCCCCGACGGGCTCGGAGGCGTCGGCCGGGAAGGCCTCTTCCCGCGGATCCGATCCCGTGTCCGGAAGGTCCTGGAAGGCCCCCTCCGGGAGGTCCTCGGGGCGATCTTCCGGGGGGACTTCCGGGACGCCGCCCGGATCCTCCGGCCCGGGGAGATCGGGCGGGGACTCCTTCAGGCACGCCGGCACGTCCACCGCCGGGTCGGCGTGGACCAGCCACAGCAGGAGCGCCCCGGCTCCGAACCCCATCATCGGGACCGCCCCCTCGTAGTCCGCCGTCGTCTCCTCGTAGAGTTCCGCCGGCAGGTCCAGGTTGGCCCGGGTCTGGTCCAGCACCCACCGGGCGATCCCGTCGGCCTCCCGGTCCCGCCCGGCCCGGCGCAGGGCCTCGGCCACCCGGAGGTCGATGAAGACCCACTCCTGCCGGTCGTACCAGTCCCCGTCGTCGTTGCGCCGCAGGCCCGGCGGCACCGCGAGGCCCTGCAACAGGGCGTCCAGGGTCCGGGCCGCCACCTCCCCCGACGGGGACAGGATCCCCCAGAGGAAGGCCTCCACGACGGCCGCGTCGAGGAACCGCCCGGAAGGGATCTCCTCCAGCGATCCCGCCAGCACGCCTCCGGGGGTCACCAGCAACCGATCGAGGGCCCGGGCGACGGTCCGCGCGGCCGTCCTCCAGGATCCCGAACGGGGGTCGTTCATCCGTTCCCCCAGTTGCCATGCGGCACAGAGCCCCAGCACGGCGGTGACCTGGGTGTAGGTGAAGTGCTTCTCCCGGCCGTTCCAGTGGCGTTCCCAGATGGAGGAGTCGGGCCGGACCAGCCCGGAGGGCTGCACCAGGGATGCCAGGGGCGCCGCGACCCGGTCCCCGGCCCAGGGCCAGACCTCGGGCAGCAGGTCCGGGCGGCGGGCGGCGACCTCGGCCAGGGACCACAGGGCCAGCCCGAAGCCGTCGAACTCGATGTTGGGGCCCTCGAGGGCCGGATCCCCGTCCGATTCCTCCTGTCCCAGTCCGTAGTACCGGCAGACGCTGACCCCGTAGTCCCCTCCCACCTGTTCCCGGAAGGCTCCCGTCCGGGCCCGGGACAGGAACCGCACGGCCTCGGCGGCCCGGTCCGCGTGCCCCGTGGCGGAGAGGGCGGCCACGGCGTAGGCCTGGTCCCGGACCCAGGTGCGGTTCCAGGCGCCGGGGGGCAGGGAGGCCAGGATCTGGCCGTGGGGGGTTCCCGCTGGTCCGTCGGGCTCCCGGACCTGGCCCATCGCCAGCCAGGCGAGGGCCTGGCGGGCCGTCGAGAGGGAGTCTCCCCGGAGGTCGTCGGGCCATGGTGTCCTGCCGTGGAAGGCCCGCCAGAACTCCCGTTCCGCATCGAGGGGATCCCCGCCCAGCCAGTCCCGGATCGCCCGGGCCAGGGGCAGGGGGTCCCCGGCCTCGGACAGCCCCAGGACCACGGACACCGACGACTCGCCGCCCGGCGGGAGGGTCGGGAGGTCCCAGGCGAAGGCCGACACGGCATCGTCCTGCGGTTCGCCGGTTCCCGGGGCCCCGAGAGTGCCGTCCCGGGGAAACGACTGGTAGGGATTGGAGGGGCTCCAGGCCCGGACGTCCGGGGCCGGGAAGGGGACCGCCACCCCGGATCGGCCCGAGAGGACTCCCTGCTCCGCCAGGCAGGAGCAGTCGTCGTGCCAGGTGATGCGTTCCCGGTCCGAGGAGGCCTCGGGGGATCCCTCCCCGACGTGGAGGTTCAGCAGGAAGGCGGCCCGGGAGCCGGGGATCGGCGCCGTGCCCAGGTTGCGGACCGTCAGGTGGGCGACGATCCCGGCCACCGGAAGGGTCATCGGGGCAAACCATCGCTCGGTCAGCCGGATGTCCCCGACCTCCCGCACCACCGTGAAGATGCCCGTGCCGTTCTCGTAGGACTCGGTGACGGGGGACAGGGAGGGGTTCCAGAGGCCCGGCCCTCCCCGGGAGAAGCCGAAGTAGGCGTCCCAGAGGAGGTCCGGGGTCGTCCGGCCCGCGGCGGCCTCCCGGTAGGCATGGGGCCAGGCGTCCCGGAGGCGGGACGAAGGCCGGTCGAAGACCGCCGCGGCGAAGCCGTTGGAGAGGGTCGCCGAAGGCCAGGAGGCATGGGGCGTCCGGGCCAGGGACATCGCCGGGATCAACGCCAGCAGCACCAGGGTTCGCATGGTTCCCTCCAAGGGACGGGGCCCGGCCGGGAGGGGGCGCCCGGGGTGATCACGGGAAGGGGGTGCAGGCCGCCTGCCCGGCCAGGAAGGGGGACCGGCCGCATCCCCCGGTCCGGGCGTCCCGGCAGGACTGCCACTCGAAGTAGCCGTCCATGCAGACCTTCAGGTACACGTCCTCGCAGTCGGACACCGCCCCCTGGCAATCGGTGCCGGTGGGACCGCAGACCTCCGGCAGGTGCCGTTCCCAGAGATCCTCGGCCGTCACGTCCGGATGGTCGTTGATCCATCCCTGGGAACAGGACCGCCGGCTGTCGCTGAGGCCCGCGCAGTCCACCGAGGCCTCCCGGCCGCCCAGGCACCAGACCAGGCGGTTCTGGACGCACCGGGGGTAGGGGTTGCCGTCGATGTCCTCGGTGGCGGAGCAGGAATTCCCCCGGCCGACGCACTGGAGACCCGAGGCACCGTGGCCGCAGGTCAGGCCGATGGCGCCGCAGAGGACCTCCCGTCGTCGGCCGTCGTCCCCGCAGACGATCAGCGTGTCCCCGTCGCAGGCGTTCGACACGCACGTGGAGGCCACGCAGGATCCCTCCCGACAGGAGAGTCCCGCGGCGGAACAGTCCAGGTCGAACCGCCGCAGGATGCCCCGGACGCTCCGGCAGTCCTGGAGGACATCCCCCTGGCAGGACCTCCCGGGGGTCTCGCAGGCGGGCGGCGGAAGGCCGTCATTCCAGGCCGCCAGCAGGTCGTCGCAGGACCGGGCGGACAGCATCGCGTCGTAGCGGCTCTTCAGGAAGCGCCCCCAGGCCGCCTCCGCGCCGTCGATCACCGGGAGGGAATCCCGGGGGCCCTGGAACCACGCCTCCAGCAGGCCGGCATCCCCGGAGCACTCGGCCAGTTTCCCCAGGGCGACGTACTCCTCGACCCGGAACTGGGCCGTCAGCAGGCCCCCCCGGGTCGGGTCCGGCTCCCCTTCGCAGGCGGCCAGGGCCAGCGCCCACCCGATGGCCCACAGCATCCGTCGTTTCATCCGTCCTCCTCGACTCGAGGCCTGTTGGAGAGCCGGGGCCCATTCTACGGCAAAAGCGCCCGTCGTCGGGCAGAGATGCTGCGCCCCCGGGGTCCGGGTGCCCAGAAGGACCGGACAGGCCGAGCGGTCCTGCCGGCATCACCCCGATCTCCGGGCCTTGAAAAGCGGGGGCGTTCCCGGGAGGATAGGAGCCGTCCGGGAGGGGCCCATGGCGGAACGGGATGATCGGGCAGAAGGGCGATCGGACGAGGGGAGGGCCCGGATCGCCCTGGCGGCGGTGATGCTGCTCTGCCTGGTCGGCCTGGGCGTGTCCTGGGAACTGACCCGGGTGTGGTTCCTGTCCCGGACGGACCCGGACTATCACTCCTTCTGCGCCGTGACCGAGGGGATGAACTGCGAGACCGTGGCCCTGTCGCGGTGGTCGCTGGTCTTCGGCGCCCCGAACAGCGTCTGGGCGATGGCCGCGTACCTCTTCATCATCGGGCTGGCCGTGGTCGCCTGGCGGCGGCGGGGCCGAGGCCTCCTCTGGGGTATGGGGGTGCTGATCTCCCTGGCCTCTCTCTGGCTGCTGGGCGTGATGCACTTCGCCATCGGGTCCCTCTGCATCCTCTGCCTGGCCCTGGACGTGGTGAACTGGGCGACCCTGGCCTTCGCCTGGGTGGCGGTGCGTGCCTCGGGGTTCTCGGTCGCCTCGGCCCTCGGGGAGGACCTGCGCTTCTTCCTGCGACACCGGGCCGCCGGGGTCGCGCTGGCGGTGGCGGGCATCGGGCTGCTGGGGGGATCCTGGGCCTTCGGGCACGGACTGGTGCACCGGGTCCGGGGGGCCGCCTCCCCGGCTCCGGCCGGGGGATCGGGAGGGTCCTGCGGCGAGACCGGGGACCGGGAACAGGTCGTGTCCAGCGGCACGACCCCCGACGGAGCCTTCTGGATCGGGTCCGGGGATCCGGTGCTGACCATCGAGGAGTTCACCGACTACCAGTGCCCCCACTGCCGCCGGGCCCATCTCCGGGTCCGGCAACTGCTGGCCGGCGCCGGGGGGCGCATCCGGGTGATCCACCGGCACCTGCCCCTGGACAACCACTGCAACCCGGCCATCGATCGGCCCTTCCATCCCCGGGCCTGCGAACTCTCGATGGCGGCCCTCTGCGCCGGCCGCCAGGGCCGCTTCTGGGAGATGAACGACCTCCTCTTCCAGCAGGCCGAGGAGATCCGGCAGCAGGATCTCCCGGTGAGGGGCCTGGCTGAGCGCCTGGCCCTCTCGCTGGAGGAGTTCGACTGCTGCATGGGGGATCCGGCGACCTGGGACCTGCTGGCGAGGGACATCGCCGAGGCGAACCGCCTGGGCATCCGGGGCACGCCGGCCTTCCGGATCGACGGCCAGATCTACTACGGAAAGGTCCCGGACGATCGCCTGAAGGCGGCGGGAATCAACCCGCCGCCTCCGTGAACGCCGGGTTTCCCGGGGACCCGGGCAGGAGGAGACTTCATGCTGCCGTACGTGTTTCTGGGGGAGTGGATCAGCCCGCACCTGGCGTGGCTGAAGATCGGTTCCTACGGCGTCATGATGGCCATCGGGTTCCTGACCGCGGCCTGGCTCCTCGCCCGGGAACTGAAGCGGCGGAACATCCCGCCGGCCTACGCCGACACCATCATCCTGCTGGGCATCGTCGGGGGGGTCCTGGGGTCGAAGCTCGCCTACATGCTCACCGAGGCCGAGGAGTTCCACTGGGGGGACCTGCTGTCGGGGGCCGGGCTGACCTGGCACGGGGGCCTGATCCTGGCGGCGGCCCTGATCATCGGGTGGTTCGTTCGGAAGAACCTGCCCCTGCCGGTGATGCTGGACGCGGTGGCGCCGATGCTGGCCTCGGGATATGCCTTCGGTCGCCTGGGCTGCCAGGTCAGCGGGGACGGGTGCTACGGGCTTCCCTGCGGCCCCGATGCCGTGGATCGCTTCCTGTGCATGGCATATCCCCACGGGATCGTCCCGACCCAGGAAGAGGTCCACCCGACGCCCCTCTACGAGGCGGCGGTGAACTTCCTGCTGTTCGCGCTGCTCTGGAAGCTGCGGACCCGGATCCGCAACCCGGGCGTGCTCTTTGGCATCTACCTGGCCGGATCGGGGCTGTCCCGCTTCGCCGTCGAGTTCATCCGCCGTCCCGACGGGCGGCCCGACCGGATCTGGGGACTGCGGGACGCCCACCTGGTGGCCCTGGGCCAGGTACTGCTGGGGGTGATCCTGGTGGCCTGGTGGGGGATCCGGCGGGCTCCGGGGCTGCCGGAGTACGGGATCCTGGCTCCGGCCGCCGCCGCGCCGGCTCCGGCGGTCCGGAGGAGGAAGCACCGATGAGATCGGGCCTGTTGGTGTCCGGGATCCTGGCACTGACCGCCTGCAGGCCCTCCCCTTCCCCGCCGGGGGGCGCTTCCGGCCCTGCCTGGCACCTGGGCCAGCCGGTGATCGACAGCCACGTGCACATCGCCCCGAATCTCCAGTCCCTCTCGGTGGCCCTGGAGATCTTCCACCGGGTCGGGATCGACCGCTTCGCCGTGAAGAGCGGCGGCTTTCCCGGTTCCCCGCGGTACCAGGCCACGATGGCGATGCAGCGGATGCTCGGGGACCGGATGCGGGTCTTCGGCAACCTGGACTGGCAGTCCTACGACGGACAGCCTTCCTGGGTGGAGGCCCAGGTCCGGCTGCTGGAACAGATGAAGCGGGACGGGGTGGCCGGGGTGAAGGTCTTCAAGAACCTCGGCCTGACGGTCCGGCGTCCCGACGGGACCCTTCTGGCCCCCGACGATCCCTCCCTGGACCCCATCTTCGAGGCCTGCGGGCGGCTGGGCCTGATCTTCGCCTGGCACGTGGCCGACCCGGTGGCCTTCTTCCAGCCGCCGACCCCGGACAACGAGCGGTACGAGGAGCTGCAGATCGCGAAGGCCTGGTCGTTCCACGGCCCGGACTTCCCCTCCTTCGACTCCCTGATGGCCGCCCAGGAGCGCCGGATCGCCCGGCATCCGGGCACCACCTTCCTGCTGATCCACATGGGGAACCACGCCGAGGACCTGGACGCGGTGGACCGCCTGCTGGACGCCTATCCGAACGTGTTCACCGATACCTCGGCCCGGGTCCCGGAGTTCGGCCGCCACCCGGCCGGGAAGGTCCGGGCCTTCTTCGTGAAGCACCAGGATCGGATCCTGTTCGGATCGGACCTGGTGGTGGACCTCAACGGGGCGCTGCAACTGGGGTCGGTGTCCCGGAAGGATCCCTCCATCGAGGACGCGGTGGTCTTCTTCGAGCGGCACTGGCGGTATTTCGAGACCACCGATCGGCAGATCGACCACCCGACTCCGATCCAGGGACGGTGGAAGGTGGATGCCGTCGGCCTGCCGCCGGACGTGCTCCGGAAACTCTACGTGGGCAACGCGGAACGCCTGATCTGGCAGGCCCACCCGCTCCCGCCGGAGGTCCCGCCCGGAGGGTTCATCCCGTAGCCCATGGTGGCTTCGCTCCGGCCGGATTCACCGGATCCCGTCCCGGGACCGGGTGGCGGAGAAGCCCAGGATCCGGGCGATCGTGAAGAACACCGAGACGGCGGTGGCCGCCATCAGCAGCCCCAGGGTCCAGAACGCCTGCCGGTTGGCCTCGATCCGTCGATCCTCGCCCTTCAGGGACCGCTCGGCCACCATCACGGCCAGGACCTGACCCTCCGGCGTCTCCTGGTGGCAGGTCCGGCAGGCCGGCCGATTGAAGATGGGCCTCAGGACCACGAGCCGGGGATCCCGTCCCGGGGCGTGGCTCTCGGACACCACCACCTGCCGCTGTCGCACGGCGCGCTGCCACTCCTCGGGGGTCACCTCCTCGGGGATCCCGCCCGATGGACCCGGAGAGGCGGCGGGATCCTCCAGGAAACCGGCCGGAGCCCCGTCGGGTCGCAGCACCTCCAGCCGGGAGACTCCGGGCGCATGGCCGATGCGGGGGATCAGTTCCCGGGCCAGAGCCGGCTGTCCCCGGAGCATCGCGATCTGCAATGCGTGCTCCAGGGCCTCGGTGTGATCCAGCAGGGCGGCCCGCCCGATCCGGGCCAGTTCCTGCTGGTGGCGCTGGGTGCTGATCACCAGCATCGACCCGAACAGGGAGACGGTGACCAGGATCGCCGACAGCAGCACCGCGGCCCAGGTCCAGGTCTCCCGGTGGCGCTCCAGGCGCCTCAACCAGCGTTCCCGGAAGGACCAGGGCCGCACCGAGACGGGCTGTCCGTCGAGCCAGTGCTCCAGGTCCTCCGCCAGGGCCAGGGCACTGGGGTAGCGGCGGGCCGGGTTCTTCTCCATCGCCTTCTGGCAGACGGCCTTCAGGTCCCGGGGGACCGGGCGGTCAGGACGCCCTGCGGCGACGATCTCCGGGTCCGGCGGGTCCTTGCGGATCACGTCCATCAGCACCGCGAGGGCGTTGGGCCCGGAGAAGGGGGGCTGTCCCGCCAGCAGGTGGTAGAGGGTCGCCCCCAGGGAGTAGATGTCGGCGGGGGGGCCGATCTCCCGGCGATCCCCCCGGACCTGCTCCGGAGACATGTACCAGGGGGTGCCGATGGGCTGTCCCTGGAGGCTCTGGGCCCGGCCCTGGTCCGCCGAGATCGCCAGGCCGAAGTCCCCGATGTGGGGGCGACCCTCCCGGTCCAGGAGGATGTTGTCGGGCTTCAGGTCCCGGTGCACGATGCCGTGCAGGTGGGCGTGGTGGATCGCCCGGGCCGTTTCGGCCAACACCCGGACCCCCTGCCGCAGGGCGGCCTCGCCGCCTTGTCGCAACAGCGACGACAGGGACCCCCCCTCCAGGAACTCCATCACCAGGTAGGGCTGGCCCCGGTCCTCCCCGGCGTCGAAGACCCGCACGATGGAGGGATGGTCCAGGCGGGCCGCCAGCACGGCCTCGTTCTGGAACCGCCGGAGTTCGGTCGCCGAGGCCACCGATCCCCCGCCGAGGGTCTTCACGGCACAGATCCTCCCCAGGCGCAGGGCCCAGGCCCGGTACACGACCCCCGCCGATCCCCGGCCCACCTCCTCCAGCAGGTCGTAGTCCCAGAGGGGTCGGATCACCGCGCGGAAGGGATGGGGCGCCTGGATCACGAGGCGGGGGTCCACTTCGCCGCCGGTCCAGGGCTGGCCCGAGGCGGTGCGGACGTGCCCGTCAAGATAGCGGACCAGAAAGCCCGGAGCGGTGTCGGGGGGAAGGATGGCCCCGGTCGTGCCGCAGACGGGGCAGGGCAATCCGGGGTCCGGTCGGGTTCCACCGCACCGGGGGCATTGCATCCGGGTTCTCCAGGGACGGTGCCGGAAGAGATGATACCGAACCGGCCCGGGACGGAAAGAAGGCGGATGGACAGGCCTAGCCAGAAGAACGGGAACCGGCTAGGAAAGAGATTCTGGCGAATCGCGGGAGGAGCCTTCGATGTCCTGGAGGTCCTGGGGGCTGTGGATGGGGTGGGGCGGCGCGGTGCTGGCCGCCGGCCTGCTGCTGGCATGGTGGCCGGACGGTCGCCGGTGGGTGGCCGCCGCCCTGGTCGGGACGGCCGTCGGCGTGGGGGCCTCCAGAGTCTGGTACGTCCGCTGGTGGAGGCGGCTCCGGGATGGGCTGGAGCCCATCTGGCAGCGGTTGCGGGACCTGGGCGTTCCCCTGCCGGAGGACCCGGTCCAGAGCCCTGGGGAGATCCGGGCCCGGCTGCAGCGGGTGGGGGACTTCCTCACCAGCACGGTGACCCGGATGCGGGCCGAGAGCCGACTGGTCCGTTCGATCCTGGAGGCGATGCGGGAAGGGGTGATGGCGGTGGACCGGGACGGCCGGATCGTGCTGGTCAACTCGGGGATGCAGCGCCTCGGGGGCTTTTCCGGGAGCGCCCTGGGGATGGCTCCCGGGGAGGTGCTGGGGGCCTCCGAACTGGTGGAGGCCATCGAGGCCGCCCTGGGGGGGACGCCCCAGAGCCGGGAAGTGGCGACGGGGGGAACGAGCCCCCGGGTGCTGATGGCCAACGCGTCCCCCCTGGCCGATGGCGAGGGGGCGCTGCTGGTGGTCCACGACACCACCGAGACCCACCGGATCCACCAGGTCCGGCGGGACTTCGTGGCGAACGTCAGCCACGAGCTTCGCAATCCCCTGGCCACGATCCAGGGAGCGGTGGAGACGCTCCAGGGGATCTGGGAGGACCGGGAGGTTTCCGAGGACGAGCAGCGCCTGCTGGACTCGGTGGCCCGGCAGACCGCCCGGATGTCGGCCCTGGTGCGGGATCTCCTGGGCCTGGCCCGCCTGGAGAGCGGCCAGGAGACGCTTCGCAGCACCGTGGTGGAACTGGGGGAGTTCCTGTCGTCCTTGCTGGCGGTCTTCCAGGAACGGGCCGAGCGGAAGGGCGTCGTCCTGCAGTGGGACCTGGAGAAGGGGGGACCGCTGTCCTGCCTCGTCGATCCCTCGGCTCTGCACACGGTGCTGGGGAACCTGGTGGACAACGCCATCCGGTACTCCCGTCCCGGGGACCGGGTGCACGTGGTCGCCTCGGCCGGGGCCCCCGGGGAGGTCTGCCTCGAGGTGCGGGACACGGGTCCCGGGATCGGAGAGGCCCACCTTCCCAGGATCTTCGAGCGGTTCTACCGGGTCGATCCGGGCCGGTCCCGGGAGGAGGGAGGCACGGGACTGGGGCTGGCGCTGGTGAAGCACCTGGTCGCGGCGATGGGCGGGCAGGTCGCGGTGCAGTCCACCCCGGGCCAGGGAACCGTCTTCTCGGTGCGGCTGCCGGCGGGGTCCCCGGGGTCCTGATCCCCTCTCGGGGGAACCGCGCCATCGTTCCCGCTCGCCCCGGGCGGGGGTCGCGTCCTTCCTTCCGGTCCGCCATGCCGGAGGGACGACGTCCCGTTGCCTGGGAAGGACGGTTGATCGTACCCTCGCAGGCGATCCTCCAGGGGGTCCTTCGGCGATGGAAGCGGGCGTGGACCGGAAGCCTTCCCGGTGGCAGGGCATCGCACAGGTCGGCCTGGCGGGCACCACGGCGGTGCTGACGGTGGTCCTCTGCGATCTCGCCCTGGGGATGCTGGCCCCTCCCGTGCGACTCCGGGAGGTGGACGACGCGCTGGACGAGATGCGGGAGACCCGTCCCACGGTGCTGGTGGTGGGGTCCAGCCATGCCCGGTCCTTCGTCCCCGTCGCAAGGGAACTGGAGGACCTCTCGGGAGGCCGGCAGCGGATGCTGGCGGTGCCGGTGGAGTGGGGCAAGTGGACCTCCTACGAGTGGGTGATCCGCCACCGGATCTGGCCCGAACTGGACCGGCAGGGCCCGGCGGAGAGTGATCCGGACGGCCCCCGGTGGATGCTTCTGGTGACCGAGTGGTGGGACTCGACGGCCCTGGACCCGGGCACCGGCCGGATCGACATGAACCTGCCGGCCCGGTCCTGGACCTGGGCCCATTTCCTTCGGGACCTCGCCCGGAACGGGCTGACCCCCTACAACCAGAACTTCCTCCAGAAGGTCTGGCGGGAATGGTGGCGCGGGTCGGCCCTGGTGCAGGACCGGGGGTTCCAGCGGATTCCCGAGGCGGTGAAGGAGCGGATCCGGGGCCCCGAGACGGCTCGCAAGGAGGCCAGCCGCCAGCGGCGCCTGGCCGGCTGGCGGACGATGGTCGAGGAGGGGGAGGCCGCCCTCTTCGATCCGGGCCAGGAGGCGGCCTTCGACCGCATCGTGGAGGAGGTCCGGTCCCGGGGAATCCGCCTGGGCGTGATCCTCTATCCTCGGATGCCCGGGACGCTGACCGACCGGGCCCGGCAGGGGACCCTCCGCGTCTTCGCCCGGCGGATGGAGGAGCGGTGCCGCCGGATGGGCATCCCGTTCTGGGACCACACCACCGATGCCCCGCTGACGGACGAGGACTTCGCGGAGGACTTCGACCACATCCTTCCCGAGGGCAACCGGCGCCTGGCGCACTTCCTGCTCCAGGGCAGCCTTCGGTGGCTCTGGGACCCGGCGACCCCGGTTCCGCAGCAGGAGGCCCCATGAGTCTGGCCGGGCTGGAGATGGTCTTCTTCCTGCCGGCGGTGCTGCTGCTTCACTGGGCGGGGCCCCGGCACCGGCACTGGCAGAACGGGGTGCTGGCGGCGGCTTCAGCCCTGTTCTACTTCACCTGGAGTCCCCGGCTGCTATGGCTGCTGGCGGTCGCCATCGGGATCTCCTTCGGGGCCGGGTGGTGGCTGAACTCGCTGCCCCTGGAGGGACTGTCGGGCCCGGAGGCCGATTCCCGGCGCCGGAACAGACGCCTCATCGCCACCGGGGCGGTGCTGGCGGAGGTGGCGATCCTGGGGGTCTTCAAGTACGCGGGCTTCTTCACGAACTCCCTCTCCTCGGTCCTCGACGCCCTGGGCATTCCCGTCTCCTGGCCGGTGCTGCACCTGGCTCTGCCCCTGGGGATTTCCTACACGACGCTGATCCAGGTCGGCTACCTGCTGGAGGTGTACTGGGAGCGCACGCCGGCCTGCCGGGACCCCCTGGCCTACGGGGTCTTCGTCGCCTTCTTCCCCCAGTTGATCGCCGGGCCCATCGCCCGGGCCCGGGAGCAGTTGCCGCAGTATCAGGAAGCCCGGCGGCCGACCTCCGACGCCGTCGCGGCCGGGAGCCGCGAGTTCCTCGTCGGGTTCACGCTGAAGGCCTTCGTGGCCGACTGGGCGGCGCCGCACCTGGTGGACCCGGTCTTCCAGTCCCCCCTGTCCTTCGGGGCCGGGGCCGCCTGGGCCGGCCTCCTGGGCTACGCGGTGCAACTGTTCGGGGATTTCGCGGGCTACAGCCTGATGGCCCTGGGGGTGGGCCGCCTCTTCGGCATCGTGCTGCCGGTGAACTTCCGCCATCCCTACCTGTCCAGGAGCCTGGCCGAGTTCTGGAGACGCTGGCACATCAGCCTGAACACCTGGCTCTTCGACTACCTCTTCGCCCCGCTGACCACCGGCCGGTCCTGGTTCCGGGGGAAAACGGGGCCGGCCTTCCTGCTGGTCTTCCTGGTGTCGGGGCTCTGGCACGGGCCGACCTGGACCTACGTCCTCTGGGGGGGGCTCCACGGGGTCGCCCTGTGGGTCCACCATGCCTGGGACGAGACCTTCAAGGGACTCTGCCGCCGGGACCGGGCCTGGGTGGCCCGGCGGCGATCCCGGCCCTACCTGCTGGCCTCCTTCGCCCTGACCCAGGTCTTCTTCCTGTTCACGCTGATCCCGTTCCGGGCTCCGGACCTCGGGGTCGCCGGGGACCTGGTCCGGGCCATGGCCGGCGGAGGCGCCGGCGGGGCCCTGCCCGACGGGCTGGGGTTCCAGGGAGCGGCCGCGCTGGCCTTCTTCCTGGCGTATCACGTCGCCGAGTCCCGTCCGGGGCAGTGGGCCATCGGGCGTTTCGATCGCCTCCCCGCGCCGGTCCGGGGGATCGCCTACGGCCTCTGGGTGGTGTTCCTGGCGATTTACGTGCCGCTGGGGGCCGCGACGTTCATCTACGGGCAGTTCTGAGGGAATTCACGGGGAGGGGGACATGGACCGGACCGAGTTGCGGCGACGGATCATCGACTGGCTGGACGACCAGTACCACTTCGGGGAGGCCGAGCAGAAGATCGGGGGGGACGACGCCTCCTTCCTGGACCGGGGCATCCTGGACTCCCTCGGGTTCGTGGCGCTGATCGTCTGGCTCGAGGACCTCTTGCACCTGACCATCGATCGCAAGAACATCAACCGGGAGAACTTCGACAGCATGAACAAGATCCTGGACTACGTGCAGCAACGCCTCGCCGGGGGGCAGGCATGACCGATGGGACCGTGATCCACCGGCCGGACCCCCGCCGGGCGGAGGCCTCCCGGATGGCCTCCTTCCAGCGTCTCTGCGAGGAGCGGACCGGGCGGCGATTCGCTTCCTGGCCCGAATTCCATCGCTGGTCGGTGGAATGCTTCCGGGACTTCTGGCGCCTGTTCCTGGAATGGGCGGACCCGGCCGTCGAGGGGGATCGGCACCCCGTCTGCCAGGGGGACGACATCGAGACCGCCGCCTTCTTCCCCGGCCTGCGCCTGAACCATGCCTGGAACCTGCTGCGGCCCCTGCCGGGCCAGGAGGAGGCGACGGCCCTGGTCGCCCGGGACGAGACGGGCCGGCGGGTCGATTGGACCCGTCGCCACCTGCGGGAACGGGTCGCCGAGGTCGCCCTGGCGCTCCGGGCCCGGGGCATCGGCCCCGGAGACCGGGTGGTGGCCATCGCCCGGAACGACGAGGCGGCAGTGCTGGCCAGCCTGGCGGCGACAGCCCTGGGAGCGGTCTGGTCCTCCATCGGCCCGGACCAGGGACTGGACGCGGTGCTGTCCCGGTTCCGGCAACTGGACCCGGTGGCCCTCTTCGCCGCGGGGCACCGCTTCTACCAGGGCCAGCGGATCGACCTGCTGCCCCTGCTTCGCGAGGTGGTCCCCGCCCTGCCGACGCTGCGGGCGGTCCTGTCGCTGGACGATTCGGACCTGGGAGGCCTGGCCGCGGGCCGCCTGTCGGACCTGGGCCAGGGGGTCGATGGCGGCTCCTTCGACTGGCCCCTCTTCCCGTTCTCCCATCCCCTGTACGTGATGTTCAGCAGCGGCACCACCGGAGCCCCGAAGTGCATCGTCCACGGGGCCGGGGGATCGCTGCTGGAACACCTGAAGGAGCACCGGCTCCACTCGGACATGGGACCCGGGGACCGGCTCCTGTTCACCACCAGCGCCGGCTGGATGATGTGGAACTGGCAGGTCTCGGCCCTGGCCTCCGGGACGACCGTGATCGCCTACGACGGGTCTCCGACCTGGCCGGGGCCGGACGCCCTCTGGCGGGTCGTCGCCGAGGAAGGCGTCACCGTCTTCGGGACCAGCCCGGCCTTCCTCCAGTTCTGCCGCGAGTCGGGCCTGGAACCGGGCCGGACCCTGGACCTGTCGGCGCTGCGGGCGATCCAGTCCACGGGGTCCGTGCTCCACGGCGACCTCTACCCCTGGGTCCGGGAGGCCGTGGGGGATCTCCCGCTCCAGTCGATCTCCGGCGGCACCGACATCCTCGGGTGCTTCGTGCTGGGAAACCCCATGCTGCCGGTGGTGGAGGGACGCAGCCAGTGCGTGAGCCTGGCCATGGACGTCCGGTCCCTGAAGCCCGAAGGGGCCCCCGAGGACGGGGTCGGGGAACTGGTCTGCGGGAACCCCTTTCCCTCGCGACCGGTGGGGTTCCACGGGGATCCGGGCGGCGCCCGGTTCCACGCCGCCTATTTTGCCCAGAATCCCGGGTGGTGGACCCACGGGGACTTCCTCCGCCTGTTCCCCGACGGCAGCGCGGCGGTGCTGGGCCGCAGCGACGGCGTGATGAACATCCGGGGCGTCCGGATCGGCCCGGCGGAGATCTACGGGATCCTGAGGGATTTCCAGGAGATCCGCCAGGCGATGGCCCTGGAGCAGCAGGCCCCCGAGGAACCGGGGGGCACCCGCCTGGTGCTGCTGGTCCAGATGCAGCCGGACCGGGATCTGGACCGGCCCCTGGTGCTGCGCATCAAGCGGGAATTGAGCCGGCGGGCCTCCCGGGTCCACGTGCCGGCGGCGGTGGTGGCCGTGCCGGACCTCCCGGTCACCCACAACGGGAAGGTGTCGGAGAAGGCGGCCCGGGAGGCCATTCACGGGCGGCAGCCGGCGAACCTCCAGGCCCTCCGGAACCCCGGGTGCCTGGAACTGCTGCGCCATCACCCCGAACTGGGGGGGCGCTTTCCCCAGGCGTCGGGGGACGCCGGGGCACAGGGGACCCATGGAGATCGATCGCGCCGGTGACCCGGGGGCGTCCGCGGAGGACCTCCGGAAGGCCCTGGAGGAGACCCGGGCCGAGCTGCGGGAGGCCCTGCGGGTCAAGAGCGAGTTCCTGGCGGTCATCAGCCACGAGATCCGGACCCCCCTGAACGCCATTGTCGGGATGACCCGCCTGACCCTGGACACCCCCCTGACCGACGAGCAGCGGGAGAACCTGACGGTGGTCCAGGAGGCCACCGAGGACCTCCTGCGCCTGGTCAACGACGTGCTGGACATGTCCTGGAGCGAGTGGGGCCGCGGGGAACTGCAGGAGATTCCCTTCGACCTCCGGGTCGCGGTGGACCGGGCCCTGGACACGGTGGTCTTCCGGGCCCAGGAGAAGGGCCTGGAACTGATCTGCCTGATCGATGCGGAGGTCCCGGGGCGCCTGGTGGGGGACCCGGGGCGGATCCGGCAGGTGCTGGTGAACCTGCTGTCCAACGCCGTGAAGTTCACCGAGCGGGGGGAGGTGGCACTGGAGGTCCGCCAGGACCCCTCGGTGGCCCGGAGTCCCGACGAGGTGGGACTGCACATCGCCGTGGTGGACACCGGGATCGGCATCCCCCAGGAGCAGATCGCCCGCATCTTCGAGCCCTTCACCCAGGGGGACGGGTCGATCCGGCGCCGCTACGGCGGGACGGGGCTGGGTCTCTCGATCTGCCGGACCCTGGTGGAGCGGATGGGGGGGCGGCTGGAGGTGGAGTCCCGGCCGGGCCACGGGAGCACCTTCCACTGCCGGATTCCGCTTCGCCGACAGGCCGGGACGCAGGCCTCGGCGGCCAACCAGACGGACCTCCGGGGCATGCGGGTGCTGGTGGCCGACGACACCCCGAGCAACCAGTACGTGCTGAGCCGGATGCTGGCCCAGTGGGGCTGCCGTCCCGAGGCCGTGACCGGCGGGGAGCAGGCGCTCGAGGCGCTGGTCCGGGCCCGACGGGAAGGGAACCCGTTCCGGCTGCTGTTGCTGGACATGATGATGGAGCCGTGGGACGGCGAGGAGACCGCCCGGCGGATCAAGAACCACCCGGAGGTGCAGGAGACCTCGATCCTGGTGCTGACCTCCCTGGGACGCCGGGGAGACGCCCGCCGGCTGCAGCAGCTGGGCGTGGAGGGCTACCTGTTGAAGCCCGTCAAGCAGACCCAGCTGCTGGACGCCATCCGGCAGATCGTGGACCCCTCCAACGGCCGGCAACGCCCGATGGTGACCCGGCACACCGTGGAGGAGCGGAGTTTCGAGGGCGTCCAGGTGCTGCTGGTCGAGGACCAGCCCCTGAACCAGAAGGTGGCCATCCGGTACCTCCAGCGCCGGGGCATCCGGGTCGTCACGGCGGACAGCGGGGCCGCGGCGCTGGCGGCCCTGCGGGACCACCGGGTGGACCTGGTGCTGATGGATCTCCAGATGCCGGGGATGGACGGTCTCGAGACGACGCGGCGCATCCGGGAGGCCGAGCGGCAGGAGGGCCGGCCGAGGCTGCCGGTCCTGGCCATGACCGCCCACGTCCTCCCGGGGGACCGGGAGCGGTGCCTCGAGGCGGGGATGGACGACTACCTGACCAAGCCGCTGGACAAGGAGGTCTTCTTCCAGGTCCTGGGCCAGTGGCTGCCGATCCCGGGGGAGGGGGAGTCCGTCCGGGGATCCCGGGACAGCCTCTCGGGGGAGTTGCAGGCGGTCTGGGACCGCCACGGCGAGGACCCGGCCTTCTTCCGGGAACTGGCCACCCTGTTCCTGGAGGACACGCCCAGGAACCTCCAGGCCATGCAGCGGGCCCTGGACCGCCCGGACCCGGACCAGGCGATGCGGCTGGCCCACGCCCTGAAGGGGACGACCCGGACCTTCGGCCTGGAGAGCCTCGCGATGCTGTTCCTGCGGATCGAGTGGGCCTGCAGGGAGCGGAGGTTCCTGGAGGCCCGGGAGGCCCTGGCCCGGGCCCAGGCTCAGTACGACCGGGTGGAGCGGTCGCTCCAGGTCTTCCTGGAACGCCCGGGGGGAGGGGGATGATGCGGGTGCTGGTGGTGGACGACGACCGCCTGACCCGGCGGATGCTGGAGCGGTACCTGACCGACCTGGGCTACGAGGTGGTCACGGCGAAGGACGGGGCCGAGGCGCTGCGGATCCTGGAGACCCGGCGCATTCCCATCGTGTTGACCGACTGGGAGATGCCGGGGATGAGCGGGCTGGACCTGGTCCGCAGGATCCGGGAGGACCCCGAGGCCCCCTTCCGGTACCTGATCTTCCTGACCGTCCGGGAATCCCGGGAGGACCTGGTCGAGGGGATCGAGGCCGGGGCGGACGACTACGTCCGCAAGCCCTTCGACCGGTCCGAACTGGCCGTGCGGGTCCGGGCGGGGGAGCGGATCGTGCGCCTCCAGGAACGCCTGGAACGCCTGGCGGACACCGACTCCCTGACCGACACGCTGAACCGCCGGGGCCTCGAGCGATGGGTCCGGGAGCAGGAGGAGGGTCGGATCCGGGAGGGCCAGCGGATGGCCTTCGTGATGGTGGACCTGGACCACTTCAAGAGCATCAACGACCTCTTCGGCCACGCCACCGGGGACCGCTTCCTCTGCCAGGCCGCCCGGTGCCTGGTGGACCACTTCCCGCCGGGGGCCCGGGTGGCCCGCATGGGAGGCGAGGAGTTCCTGGCCATCTTCCCCGTGGGTCGGGCCGAGGAGGCGATCCAGGCCGCCGAGAGGGTCCGGGCGGCCCTGCCGGCGATGCCCGTGTTCCCGACGAGGGACGCGGCGCCGGTCTACCTGAGGGCGTCCCTGGGCGTGGCGATTCTGGAGGGCCCCCTGGATGCCGATGCCTTCGACCGGATGCTGCGGAGGGCCGACGCCGCGCTCTACCGTTCCAAGGATCTCGGGCGCGACCGGGTGACCCTGTGGGAGCCGGGCATGACCCCCCACGAGGGGTCCTGAGACGGTGCGCGGGTCCCGGTCCGGCGGGGCCGGTCCGGGGGAGGACCCCCGGGGGACGCGCTGGGGGTCGTCGTTGACAGGCCGGTGGGGCGGTGCTACCAGCCCCCCGGGACCGAGGAGGTCGTCAGATGCAGCGGGCGATCGGTGGGATCCTGGCGGCGTGGCTGCTGTTCGGGTGCCGGGGATCGGCACCGGAAGACTTCGGAAGGATGGCTCGGAGCGAGGCCGGACAGCGGCGCATCGCAGCATGGGTGGCCGATGTCTCCCACCCGATGGACCGGAGGGTCGATGCCCTGGTGACCGTGGCGGCCGAGGGGTTCCCCGGCCGGGTCCGGGGGATGGTCGAGGGGGCCCCGGACCGGGAGGCCCTGGCCGAGAGGACCGCGGCGGCGCTGGTGGAACGCCTTCCGCCGCGCTTCCAGGCCCCCGAGGAGGCCGCCTACCTCCGGGAAGCCCTGATGGCCGTCCTTCTCCACGTCCCCGACGATCGCCGCTTGCCGATCCAGCAGGCCCTGGCCCGCTGGGTCTTCGGGTCCCTGACCCTGGACAGTTCCGCCGAGGAGACGAAGCAGCAGGTGGAGCCTCGCCTGCCGATCCACCAGTTGCCGCTGCTGGGGCTTCCCGGGGCGAAGGGGGCCACGGTGCTGGTCCGCCACGGATTCTCGGCCGACGCGGTGGCCCGGTACGTCCTGTCCCAGCCGGACCCCGAGGCCCACCGGATGCTGCTGGAGGCCTTCCGGAGGCTCCACCGGACGCCGGACCTGGAGATCCCCGCGTCGCACCTGGAAGCCATCGGGGACATCCGGGACCCCTCGGCCGCGGTCTACCTGCTGGACCTGGCCCAGGATCGGAACCAGTCCTCCGAGATCCGGGCCATCGCGTTCAATGAGGCCGCGGACCTGATGGAGGACCCGGCCCTGGCGGCGGGGAACCGGGAGGCCCTGGCCGATCGGCTGCGGAGCCTGATGCAGTCCGGGGACCCGGACGATCGCTGGAGCGCGGCGAACTTCCTGTTCCGGCTGGAGGGGGAGTCGGCCCTGCCGGTGATCCTCCAGGGGATGAAGGACGACGGGGTCTGGCCCAACGCCACCGAGGACCCGATGAAATCGATGGTGGATTTCTGCAAGGGGACCTTCTGGAAGGGGGACGCGAACCCCGGGAAGTGGTCCGCCGTCCAGGGGATGATCCAGAGCGGCAACCGGGTGCACCGGACCCTGGGGCTGATCTGCCTGAAGGCGTCCCAGGACCCCTCCCGGGCGGGCCTTGCCCGGCGGTCCCTGGGATCCCGGGCCGACCTGTTCCCGGTCCTGGGAGTCCGGCTGCGGGAGGACGTCCTGGCGAAAAACGTCACGGAAGGCCTGCAGATGTTCGCGGAACTGGCCAGGGACGAGGCGGCGGGACGCCTGGACGCCGCCGACGCGAAGCGTCTCCGGTTCATCGTGCTGGTGAACCTGACCGACACCGGGCGGACTTACCGCCTCGCCGTGGCGGACCGGTTCAAGGCGGAACGGGCGCCGTGAACCGGCCTTCCCTGACCGCGGACGCCATGGATCTCCGGGAGGCGGGTCGCGGCTTCCTGTGGATCACGGGGGCGAAGATCTGGTTCCTGGTCACCGCGACCTTTTCGTCCCTGGCCTTCCCCCGGCTCTTCGGGGACCCGGTCCTCTACGGACAGTACCGGGTGGTCTCGGGGGTCCTGAACGTCGTCACGATGGTGATCATCGGGGGCACGGTCCAGGCCGTCTCCCGCCTGACCTCCGAGGTCGGCGCGGGCCCGGCGGCGGTGCGGAAGGTGGCCCTCCGGGTGGTGGCGGTCCTCTTCGTCCCGGTGGGCCTGGCGGGGCTGCTGGGCGCCGGGTGGCTGGCCCGGGGCCTGCTCCGGGACGAGGCCCTCGCCGGGCCGATCCGGGCCGCCTCGGGAGTGGTGATCGCCTACGCCTTCTACGCCGTGCTGGTGGGGGTGCTGAACGGGCGGCGGTTCTTCGCCCGCCAGGCGGTTCTGGACATGACCTTCAGCACCCTGAAGACCGCCTCGATGGTGGCGGTGGCCTTCTGGACCGGATCGGTGACCGGGACCTTCGGGGCCTTCGCGGCCTCGGCGGCGGCCGTCCTGGGACTGGCCCTGTGGGTCGGACGGGATCCGGGACCTCCGGGAGGGGATCGGGTCCCCACGGCCCGGGACCTGCTGCACTACCTGGTGCCCCTCGGGGGATACGCCCTGGTGCTGAACCTGCTGCTCCAGGCCGACGTGATCGCCCTGAAGGCATTCCTGGGCGCCGTCGCCGAGGGGCCCGAGGGAGTCGGGAGGGCCTCGGCGGTCGCCGGGATCTACGGGGCCGCCCGGAACGTGTCCCTGCTGCCGTACCAGGCGGTCATCTCGCTGACGTTCGTGGTCTTCCCCCTGGTCTCCCGGGCGGCCAGCGCCGGTCGGACCGAGGCCGCCGGGCGCACGGGATCGGGGGCCCTGCGCCTGGCCTCGGTGCTGTCCTTCGGCGCCGTGGCGCTGCTGGGGGCGGCTCCCGGGCCCCTGCTGGGGCTGCTCTTCGGGCCGGCCTTCCGGGACGGGGCCGACACGCTGCCGTGGCTGCTGGGAGGCGGGGCGCTGATGGCGGTGACGTCGGTGGGCAACGCGGTGCTGGCCTCCTCGGGTCGTCCCTCGGCCCCTCTCTGGGGCGGCCTGGCGGCGCTGGTGGTGCTGGCCCTGGGGCTGGGTGCCGGGCTGCCGTGGTCCGGCATCGACCCGGCCCGGGTGGCCGCAGGGTCGGTGGTGGCGGCGGCCCTGTGCGGGTCGGCGGTGACCGGCGTGCTGATGCGCCGGGCCTTCGGAACCCTTCCCTGGACGCGGACCTTCGGGGCCTCGGCCCTGGGGGCCCTGGGGGCGATCCTGGCGGCCCGGACCGTTCCGCTGGATTCGCCTGCGGCGATCACGGGGGTCGCGGTGCTGGCCTTCGGGGCGATCCTGATCGGGGGCCGGGGACTGGGCCCCGAGGACGGTCGTCTCCTGTGGCGGGCCCTGCGCCGGCGGACCCCCGGAGGACCCCCGGGGGCGTGAACCGTCGGCCGCGGCCCGGAGGGCCTGGAAGGCGCCCGAGTCGGGTCAGGGCCTGGGTTCGGTCGGGGCGCTTCCCGGCGGGTGTTCTCCCAGGCTCTTCCGGCAGAGGTGCAGCAGGAAGGCCCGGTCGTTTCGTGCCCGCTCGGGGTCCAGGCGGGCGATGCCCGAGGATCCGGCGAACCAGCCCGCCGGCAGAAGCACCAGGAGGACCAACGCCAGTATCCGGACCCGGGTTCGCCGGGCCAGGGCCAGGGTCGCGGCGACGGCCAGGGCCAGGAAGGCGGCGGCCAGCAGCAGCACGGAGCCCAGGCGGGGCAGGTCAATCCCGAGGCGCACGGGCACCAGGCACCCCTCCCGGGCCAGGGGAACCACCAGGTCCTGGAAGGGGTTCGGGAAGGACTCGGGCAGGTGGGGAAAGACCACCGTCGCGGTTCCCGTCATCATCACCGAGGCGGCCGCGAGGCCCGGTGCCAGGGCCCCAACCCAGGGCGCCCGGACCGCCAGCAGCGCCGCCGGGGTCACCAGCAGCGGCACCAGGGGCGTCAGGTGCCGCTGGCCCACCGTCCAGCCCCCGTCCCAGTACACCATCGAGGACACGAAGAGGACGGGCAGCAGGACCTGGACGATGCGAAGCACCGCCAGGGGCCGTTCGGTCCGACGGGCGTAGGTCCAGGTCCCGGCCAGGCCCAGGGCGGCGACGGGGGTCCAGAAGAGCAGGCCCTTGGAGGGGAGAAAGAGGCTCCCGGCGAAGGGGATCCACCGGGGTTTCCCGATGCCCATGAAGCCCTGGGCGTGGACGCTGGCGAAGAAGGGGTTGGCGACGAAGGAGTAGCCGGTCCGCCAGGGGGCTCCGAAGGCCGCGTCGTGGTAGATCCCCAGGGCCACCAGGGGCGGCAGGGCCCCGGCCAGCGCCGCGGCCAGCCGCGAGGGCAGGGGGCGGACCCGGACCAGGAAGAAGACCGCCAGGGGCAGCAGGTAGACCGCCGACTGGTACTCGGTGGCGACGGAGAAGGCCGCCAGGAAGCCCACCGCCGCGGCCCCGGGAAGGGAGAGGGGGCCCGGGCGGACCAGCAGGAGGGTGATGCCGAAGACCAGCACCGCCACCAGCTGGTGCCCGTAAAACAGCACCGTGTAGGGGAAGGCCAGCGTGCCCAGGCCGTAGGTCGCCAGGGCCAGGGCCCGGGCGGGGGGCGGGACCCCGAGGGACGCCATCTCCCGCCGCAACCCGAGGAGCAGCAGGAAGGTCGGCAACACGCCGACCGCCAGACGGGCGATCCGGAGGTCCGACGCGGGGTCCTCGGGGCCTCCCAGCGCCCGGCGCAGCGCCAGGGCGGGCAGGGCCAGCAGGGCGGTCCCCGGGGGCTTGTCGCTGAACCACGAGTCGGCCACCCGGGACTTGTCGTTGATGTCCCCGTGGCGGGCCAGGGAGGGGCCGATCTCCACGTCCCCCCGGAGGAGGGCGTAGGCGGTGTAGAGCCGGGAGAGCTCGTTCGCCGAGTGGAGGTCCGGGTACCAGGGGACGACCGCCAGGTGGGCGAACAGCACCAGTCCCAGGGCGGGCACCTCCCAGCGGCCGGCTCGACTCGTTTCGGACATCGGGTCCCCCCTCCCGGCCCCAATGCTAGTGGAAAGCCCCCCGTTGGGGGAGGCCCCGAAACGTGCTACGGTCGGATGGCCGGTTCCTTCGCGGAGGAGGCATGGGCCGGTTCCGGAGAGGGGCATGGTGGGGATGGATGCTGGCGGCCATCGCCTGCGGCAGCCCGTCCTCCCCGGGACCCGATGCCTGGGAGGATGCCGTGCCGGACGGGACGGTCCGGGAAACGGGCGGGGATCCGGGGAACCGGGACCCGGGGGGCCGGGACCTCGGCCAGGGCGCCGGGGGGGACCCGGGGAACCCGGGGGACGCCCTGGACATGCCGGAAGGGGGGACGGATTCCGAAGGGACCTGGGAACCGCCCCCTCCCGGACCCCTGGACGACCGCCTGCGACTGGACCACCTCCAGTGGGAGGGGACCCACAACTCCTACCACGTGGCGACGCCCGGCGGGCTGCCCCAGTGGGACTACACCCACGCCCCCCTGGAGGTCCAGTTGGAACGCCAGGGGGTTCGGCAGGTCGAACTGGACGTCCACTGGGACCCGGACCTCCAGGCCTTCACGGTCTTCCACATCCCCTACGCCGATCCGGGAACCACCTGCGGGACGCTCCGGGAGTGCCTCCTGGCCATTCGGGGATGGTCCGACGCCCATCCCTCCCACGCCCCGATCTTCGTCCTGGTGGAGCCCAAGGACGACGTGGACGACGTCCCGATCACGGGCCACCTCCCGGACCTGGACCGGGAGGTGCTGGAGGTGTTCCCGTCTCCGCGGATCCTGCGCCCCGACGATGTCCGGGGGGGCTGGGTCTCGATCCAGGCGGCCCTCCGGATCCGGGGCTGGCCGACCCTCCGGCAGGCCCGGGGCCGGGTGGCCTTCGTGCTGCTGGACGAGGGGGCCCACCGCCAGGCCTACCTGAAGCTGCACCCCAGACTCCAGGGGGCGGTCTTCTTCGCCCGGGGAGGGGCCGGGGAGTCCTGGGGCGCGGTGATGGAGCACGGCAATCCCCTCCGGGACGAGGCGGCGATCCGGCGGGACGTGGCGGCGGGGTACCTGGTGCGATCGGGGCCCGAGACCCGGGAGGAGGTGGAGGCGGCCCTGACCCTGGGGGTGCACCTGATCAGCACCGACCGCCCCGACGCGGTCTTCGGGGCTCCCTTCGCGATGGGGATCCCCGGGGGACGGCCGATGGGGTGCAACCCCGTGACCGCGCCCGCCGAGTGCACGGGGGAGGCGGTGGAGGACCTGGGCCTGGGCCCCGTGGTGCCCCGGGCCGGCCCCCTCCGGCCTGCGCAATGCCTCTGGGATCGCCTCTGCGACCGGGTCCTGGTGGCGGCCCACCGGGGGGATCACCGGCGCCACCCGGAAAACTCCCTGGGGGGGATCCGGGGAGCCGCGGCCATCGGGGCCTCCCTGGTCGAGATCGACGTCCGGGAGACCCTGGACGGGGCCCTGGTGCTGATGCACGACTCCTCGGTGGACCGGACCACGGACGGCAGCGGCAGCGTCTCGGCGATGACCCTGGACGAGGTCCGGGCGCTGCGCCTGGAGGGGCCCGGAGGAGACGGTCCCGAGGACCGCCGGGTGCCGACCTTCGAGGAGGCCCTGGTCCTGGCCCGGGAACTGGACATCGTGCTCTACGTGGACCAGAAGACCTCGGACACCGAGCGGGTGACGCAGGCCATCGACGACGCCGAGGCCTGGGAATGGGCCCTGGTCCGGGACGACTGGCCCGTGGCCGTGGCCCAGGGGAACCGGGACCCCCGCCTCCGGGTGATGCCCGCCGTGGACTCGGTCGAGGCCTTCGAGGCGGTGCTCGAGGGAATGCCCTGGGTCCGGATCGTCGAGGTCTCCGCCGGGGGGGTGGAGCCCGACCTCTACCGGGCCATCCGGGCCGCGGGGGTCAAGATCCAGCAGGACGTGATGGGCGGCGGGGATCTCTTCGCCGCGGTGGGGGACTACTCGGCCTGGGGGGCCTTCCTGCGGGCCGGCGTGCAGGTGCCCCAGACGGACTGGCCGGCGGTGCTGGGGCCCCTGGGGGAACTGTTCAACGAAAGTGGCGGATTCCCCGGCGAGGGCCCCCCGCTGGAGGAGGCGGATCCGGCCCCGTGACCTGCGGATCGGCACCGGCGGACCGCGACGTCCGGTCCCGGTGACCCGATCGGCGGGCGGACCTGGAACGGAGCCACCGTTCGAAGGAGGTCTCGCGATGTTCGATCCCCTGTTGAGCCCCGAGGGGAAGGCCCTCCGGGAGGAGGTCCGGGACTTCGTGAAGTCGGTGCCCCGGGACCTGGTGCTGGCGATGGACCGGGACGAGGTGCAGTTCCCGAAGGAGTTCCTGGCCGAGGCGGGCCGCAGGAACCTGATGGGGGCCCGTTATCCCCGGCAGTGGGGCGGCCGGGGGCTCACCTGGGTGGACACCTGCATGGTGATGGAGGAGGTGGGCACGCTCGGGTACATCTTCGCCTGCATCTTCGGGGTGGGGGCCGAACTGGTCTGCGACGCGATCCTGATTCACGGCACCGACGACCAGAAGGAACGGTACGTCCGTCCCCTGCTCCAGGGGCGGATCTTCGCCGCCGAGTGCCTCACCGAGCCCCGGGGCGGATCGGACTTCTTCGGGGCCACGACCCGGGCCGTGCGGGACGGGGACGACTGGGTGATCCGCGGCGCCAAGCGGTTCATCGTCGGAGGGGCCGCGGCGGACTACTTCCTGGTCTATGCCCGGACGGACCCCGAGGCGCCTCCCCACCGGGGCATCACCGCCTTCCTGGTGGACCGGGGGCCCGGGGTCGAGACGGACTACCTCTACGGCCTGATGGGCTGCCGGGGGGGCGGCGCCGCCCGGGTCCGCTTCCACGATGTCCGGGTGCCCGGACGCAACGTGCTGGGGAAGGTCCACGGGGGCGTCGAGGTCTTCTACACGATGATGATCCCCGAGCGCCTGGGCACCGCGGCGATGACCATCGGGGCGGCCCGGCCCGCCCTGGAGATCGCGACCCGGTACACCCGCCGCCGCCGGGCCTTCGGGCACCCCATCAAGGACTTCCAGGGGGTGTCCTTCCAGGTGGCCGAGTCGGCCATGCTGCTGGACGCCTGCCGGGCGATGGCCTACGTCACGGCCCGGGCGGTCGACGGGGGGGAGCCCCCGGGACGGGTCCGGCGCCTGGTCAGCGAGAGCAAGAAGTTCATCACCGAGTCCTGCCAGCAGGTGGCCCGCCACGCGATGCAGGTGATGGGGGGCATCGGCTACACCCGGGTCTACCCGGTGGAGCGGATCGTCCGGGACCTGGCCCTGGCCAGCATCTGGACCGGGACCTCCGAGATCATGAGCCAGATCATCGCGACGGAGTGGTACAAGGAGCGGGAGGCCCTAGAGCAGGCCGGCGAGACCCGGGACGTCGAGGGGGACGCCGAGGGCGCCGGGGACCTGGACGAGAAGGACTACGGCTGACCGGAGGGGCTCATGGTGGAAGGACCCACCGCGGCGGTGCTGATCATCGGGAACGAGGTCCTCTCGGGGCGGACCCAGGAGGCGAACCTGGCCTTCCTGGCCAGGCGCCTGGGGGAGATGGGGATCCCGGTGGTGGAGGCCCGGGTGGTCCGGGACCGGGAGGACGAGATCGTCGAGGCGATCCGCCAGATGCGGGAGCGGTGCACCTGGCTGTTCACCACCGGGGGCATCGGTCCGACCCACGACGACATCACCACCGCCGCCGTGGCCAGGGCCTTCGGGATCCCGGTGGTCCGGGACCCCGACGCCGAGGCCCGCCTGCGGGCCCACTATGCCCCCGGGGAGGTCACGGAGGCCCGGCTCAAGATGGCGGACGTCCCCCAGGGGGCGGTCCTGGTGGACAACCCGGTCAGCACCGCCCCGGGCTACCGCATCGGGAACGTCTTCGTGCTGGCCGGGGTGCCGGTCATCGCCCAGGCGATGTTCGAGTCCCTGGCTCCGACCCTGCAGGGGGGTCCACCCATCCTGTCCCGGACCGTCCGGTGCCGGACGCCCGAGGGGGTGATGGCCGGGGCCCTGGGGGGGATCCAGCGGCGGCATCCCGAGGTGGAGATCGGGTCCTATCCCTTCTTCCGCCGGGGGGAGGTCGGGGTCTCCCTGGTGGTCCGGGGGACGGACCCGGGGGCCCTGGACGCCGTGGTCCGAGAACTGGTGGAGATGCTCCGAGACCTGGGAGACGATCCGGAGGTCTGAAGGGATGGCGTCCCGAAGGAACCCCGCTGCCGGTCCGATTTCCCGCCTTCCGGGCAGGGCATCGCTGCCGGTCCTCTGCTGCCTGCTGGCGTGTGGCGGCCGGACCCCGGGAACTCCGGTTCCCGAACCGGCGCCGAGGCCTGTCCCGAGGCCGGCTCCGGCGGCAGCGTCTCCCGGGGAGGACCGGGCGGCCGTCGAGACCCCGTTGGAGGTCCCGGACGGCATGGTGCACGTCCCCGAGGGCCCCTTCCCGATGGGGTGCGACCCCGATCGGGACGGGCCCTGCGCCCGGGCCGAGACCCCCTCCCGGACCCCCTGGGTCTCGGGGTTCTTCGTGGACCGGACCGAGGTGACCGTCGATGCCTACCGGGCGTGCGTCGAGGCCGGGGTCTGCCCGCGCCCCGTGTCCTTCAGCCTGTGCAACTACGGGTCCCCGGACCGGGGGAACTTCCCGGTGAACTGCGTCACCTGGGACCACGCCGCGACCTACTGCCGGTGGCGCCAGGGGCGCCTGCCCACCGAGGCGGAATGGGAGAAGGCGGCCCGGGGCACCGACGGCCGGCCCTGGCCCTGGGGCCGGGAGGCCTACGATGCCGGCGGGGTCTTCCGGGCCAACCTGGGCGAGGGCTTCGCCTCGGTGCTCCGGTCCCGGGACCACTGGGAACTCGATGCCCCGGCGGGTTTCTATCCCGAGGGGGCGAGTCCCTGGGGGGCCCTGGACATGGCGGGCAACCTGGCCGAGTGGGTCGAGGACGGCTACCGGGAGCCCTACGACCCCGCGGACCTCCGGGACCCCCGGGTCGGGACGTCCCCCGAGGGACGCGTGGTCCGGGGCGGGTCCTTCCGGGACCCGGGCCGACGGGCCCGGACCTACGCCCGGGAGTTCCATCCCCCCGAGTCCTGGTACGACCACGTGGGCTTCCGCTGCGTCCGTCCCGCTCCCCGGTAGGGCCTCCTGCGGGACCGCCGGGATTTGACCGGGAGGGCCTGCTGCACCTAGTCTTCCGTGGAGGATCGGAGGTCGGAGGGGCGATGGGGCCGGGAATCGTCCGGGGAGCGGTCCTCCTGGTGATCCTCGCGGGGTCCCTCCCGGCGGCCGCCCGGGACCTGGCCGACGAGGTCCTCCGGGACGAGGGGGGCCGCCCGGTCCGGGTCTTCGGGGACCGGGAGGTCCGGGAGGTCCGGGAGGACCGGGCCCTGCACCTGCTCTTCGACGACGGCAGCGGCGGCACGGTGGAGGTCCGCGTCGAGGCCCCCGGGGCCGGCCCCGGCGTCCTGGAACGGACCGCCTCGTTCCAGGTCCGGTTCCTGGGCCCGACGGTCGGGGAACGCCCCGCGCCTCCCTGGGACCGGGTCGTCGAGGAGGTGGTCCGGGTCCTTCGGCGGAACGATCCCGGGGGACTCTCCTTCCCGGAGGCCCGGGCCCCGGGTCCCGATGACCATCCCCGGGGCCTCGTCTCCGAGCCCTTCCCGGAGATGCGTTCCCCCGAGGACCGCAGGCGCATGGCGCCGCTGGACGCCTGGATGCGGGGAATCGGGATGGCGCTGACGGCCCTCTTCCTGCTGGGCCTTCCCTGGATCCTCCGGGGCCTGGCCGGGGATCTCTGCCGGGGGTCGGCGGGTCGGGGCTTCCGGGTCGCGGCGGTGGCCCTGCTGCTGACGGGGCTGGCGGCCCGGCTGCTGGCGCCCCGCTTCCTGGCCATGCACTACATGGGATGGCAACTGGAGCACCAGGTCTGGGAGTGGACCGAGGTGCCCAAGTACGGCGCCGGGGCGCTGGCCCTCTACCGGTGGCTCTTCCTCGCGACCGGGCCCTCGGCCGAGGCGATGACCTGGCTGAACTCGGTGCTGGGGTCCCTGG
>Ga0302250_1000617_pt1 | contig 32489 bp, 36 predicted proteins | sample AAG_RA_Asp_MG_FD_193536 | JGI IMG/M metagenome (GOLD analysis project Ga0302250, IMG submission 193536) | Enriched activated sludge microbial communities from anaerobic digester in WTTP, New Holstein, Wisconsin, United States - AAG_RA_Asp | ecosystem: Engineered > Bioreactor > Anaerobic >...
CAAGGTTGAATCGGCAGCAGAGAAACTGCAGCGACTGAATCCGGATATCACGATAGAATCCATGCCGGTTGCAATCGACGACGGGAATATCGACCGGGTGACAGGAGGGATGCACCTCCTTCTCGATGCCCTCGATTCATATCCGGCCCGGTATCTCCTGAACCGTGTAGCATACCAAAAGAACATCCCGCTCATCCATGCGGCCGTAAGCGGGTTTCACGGCCAGCTCACCACGATAATCCCACGAGAGACCCCATGTCTTCGGTGCATAATCCCTCACCCTCCCGAAGGAGGTTCACCCCCGGTGCTCGGTGCCACTGCAGGAATTGTTGGAACCCTGGAGGCGCTTGAGGCGTTAAAGGTCCTCACCGGGATGGGTGATGTTGCGAAGAATATCCTGCTTGTGTGGGATGGAAGGTCAGGGAGGCTTGACCAGATTCCGGTCGGGAAAGACCCGGGATGCCCGGTATGCGGGATCAGGGGGAGAATATGTTGATTACAGTCCATATCAGAGCATTTGCCAGGTTTAGGGAGTCATTCGGGGATCGATTCGATGTTGAGGTTGAAAGTCCTGCCACGGTCCGGTCCGTCATGCTCGAGGTGGGGAAGAGGAACGGGCAGGGAGTCCGTGACCTGATCGATGATGGGGGGAATGTGAAGAAGTCCGTGATCATCATGGTGAACCGGGAACGGGTCACCGGAGAAGCCAGGGATGAACACCCTGTTCATGGGGGAGACGAGGTCGCACTCTATCCCCCGGTTGCAGGAGGGTGACGCAGCATGATCCGGGTTACCCGGGACGAATTTGATGCATCAGCCCTCCTCGAAGAGGCACGAAGCGGGGAAGAAGGCGCCGTGGTGAGTTTCCTCGGTATCGTCAGGAACGACGGAATAGACAGGATGGAGGTCGAGGCCTTCGAGGAAGTGGCAGAGCAGGAACTCTCCCGGATACGTGAAGAGGCGATAGCGAAGTTTGGTGTGACCCGTGTGGATATCATTCACAGGGTGGGCTCACTCTCTGTCGGCGACCGGATCGTCCTGATTGTCGTCGGAGCATCCCACAGGAAAGCCGCATTCCTTGGCTGCGAGTATATCATCGACCGGATCAAGGAGTCCGTACCAATCTGGAAGAAAGAGTATACTGCCGGGGGATCCAGGTGGGTCCCCGGCGAACATGAATGAGAGGAATTCGGCTTCTTCTGACAGATATTCCGATAGATGGATTGCCACTTCTCTCGGAAAATACCATTATTTCTTTCCCTGGTCTTTTCCCGATCCCCTGAACGCCAGGATTATCCCCGCCGCGATACATGCGGCAATGCAGGACCAGAGAGGGAATGGCACGAGAGGAACCTCAGGCTTTAATGCAACCTGAACCTCTGCGGTCTGGCCGGGGTTCAGGGTGAAGGTATTCGAGTAGTCCTGGTATCCGTTCAGGCGGAGCAGGATGGTATGCGAACCTGAAGGGAGCGAGGGGATGGTGAGGGGGGTGATCCCGACACAGCTGTTTTCGATGAAGATGTTCGCCCCGGACGGCTCTGACGTGATCTGCACCGCTCCTGACCCTGTGGATCCTGCCAGGGGTGTGAGGTTTGCACGCACGCTCGTGGTCTTTCCGGCCTGGACAGGGATGCGTGTCATGTAGTCCTGGTAATTCTGGAGCTTGAGGGTGACGGTATGCTCACCCGGTGAGATCCCCGTCAGATCCAGAGGATTTCCTGCCTGGGTAATGCCCTGGTATATCCCGTCAACCAGCACCGATGCACCCGCCGGGGTCGAATCAACATGGATATACCCTGTCGTTACCTCTTTCTGCACCTCGAGGGTGATGTCGAGTACAACGACCTGTTTCGGGCGGATCGTGACAAGCCCCGACCAGTCCTGGTAACCTACCTTTTTCAGAAGTGCAAAATGCGTTCCCGATTCGAGGTTTCCCACCGTCGTGGCGGTGGAACCCCTGTAGATGCCGTCAACGTAGACATCCGCAGCACCTGGGAGGCTCTTTACCTGGACGGTTCCTACCTCCGAAAGGGGTTTTAACACCGCATTCACAGTGATGCTCCCGCCCGGAGGGACATTGATGATGGAAACATACGGTCCGTATCCCGAGAGGAATCCCTGGACAAGGTGGCCTCCCGCACGGATATCCTTGTAGGTCCATGGTGCCTGCTGGCCTTTCCCGCCGTCAAGGGTAACAAGCGCTCCACCGGGTGACGAGGTGACAAGGAGCGTTCCGGTTGACTGGCTGGGTTCGAGATCCGCATAGACTTTGATGGTCTCGCCAGGGTTGGGGTTTGCCGTGTATTGCGCAGTATAGGGGTAGTATCCGGTTGCAGAGATGGTGATGGTGTGCTGGGGAGCCGATGCGCTTACCACGGGATAAGTGATTGGTGTGACTCCTATGAACAACCCGTCGAAGATTACGGGGGCTCCCGATGGACCTGATTCGATCAGGAAGAATCCCGTATCGCCTCCGACAGGCTGGGAAGCCTCGACCGGGAGTGCGGTGGCAAAGAGAAGGAATATGGCAAGAAGGATGGGAGCAGGGGCGTGTACTCGCATATATGCACTCCTGTTGTCTTCTTTCTACAAAAAATCATTGTGGCAGATCAGGGAGATTCTTCCGGGTTGATTGGCCCCTGCAGAGGATTTATGGAGCATGAGATTGCATATGAGATCACCTGGGAATCCGCGTGATCCTTGCTTCTCAGGGGGAACTTCCACACGGTGGCTACATCCTGGTAGCACCCGATGATACGAGCCCCCGGCGGACAGCATGATTCCTGTGTGAATGGATGAGGGAGATGCCATGCTGGAACGGCTGAATCAGTTCGAGAAGCTGATGTATTACATCCTTGTGGTGCTCCTTGCATTCGTCATCTTCGTCTCTGTAGTCGAACTTGTCATCCTCCTGCTCGGCGGCCTTTTCCTGGACCAGACTTTCAGACTGGACAACCACGAGATCCTGAACGTATTCGGGTTCTTCCTCCTGATCCTGATAGGGATTGAATTGCTGGATACGATCAAGGCCTACATCAAGAAGCAGGAGATCCATGTCGAGATAATCGTGCTCCTGGCAATCATCGCTGTCGCACGGAAGATCATCCTTCTTGATCCCTACTCCGATATACCCCTCTCGGACCTCACGCTCTGGGGCATGGGAGTGGTCGTCATCTGCCTTGCCGCATCGTATTACCTGATCAGGAAAGCGGGCGTCACAATCTAGGATGAGATCTGCTGCCATCCCGTGGCCGGGGTATTTTTATTAGTATTGCCCAATACTCAGTACAATCATGATGGTATCCCGGGATAATCCCTTCCGGCGTTATTCCTCCTGCATCCTCCTTGCATCATTTCTCCTTCTCCTGGCAATTCCGGCAACGGCAGCAGTGCAGGAGACCTGTTACCTCGGCCGGATCGCCTCCCTTTATCCCCTATCGCACACGATCAGTATCGATGTCGCGTCACAGTATTCATGCGATTATTCCACAGGAAGCCCTGCATGCGGATTTACCTCGATCATACCTCCCCATCAGATCGCGGTCACAACCCCTGTCGTGACCGGAACCGTGACCGGTGATGAAGTGTTCGCACTGTTCCATAGTGGCGACCAGGTGGTTGCCACCATCCTTGGCGGAGATGGCGGGAGCTGGATCGGCATCGCGCTCGTCTCACAGGGACAGGGAACGGAGGAATGGCAGGCAACCGGACTCTACGGAGATCCCAACACGCTCCCTGTCACCCTCGCAGGAGGATACAGGATGGAGTATGCCATCCTCCCCGATTGCTCGAAGTGCAGTGGATCGGTCTGCAGGGGCCTCACTTCACTTGTCACCGTGTGGAGTGGTGACGTAAAAGTTATCGATGATTTTCTGAATTCCGGCCACTCCCTCGAGTATTCCGGCAGGAATGATGGTTCCCGCGTGAGCATCCAGTACCTTTCAGGTGAAACACGGTCGACACAGTGTTCACAGGAACACGCTATCTCCGGGATCCAGCCTGTTTCATCATTCATCATCCATGTGGTTCCTCCCATCGGCGAGCAGGGCACTCCACGGACCATGACGCAACCCACTGCCGAAGAATTCAAGGCCCCCGCCACAACGCCCTCCACCCCTGCACCGACCCGTGCTCCTACCGGGGTTCTCCTCGCCGCAGGGGCATTCGCGATCATCGCACTGGGATTGCGACGGCAGGGTATTTGAGAGGGCGACATGATGAGAGCATGGGCATATCAATCCATATCCCGTAATGTTGAGATATGATCCAATCCCGCGGGCCGGAATACACACGAATCCAACAGGTTTGCAGAAGCCTTGAGGAAGCTCGCACCAAGGGAGAACTCGCAACCCTCCTCGCAAGGGAGATCTCACAATATTCGCTCTTTGACCTGCAGGTGATCATGGGCCGGATCCGCCATGAGATCCACCGCCTCCCCTCCACATACCGTAAATCTGCAGGCCCCTTTCTCCTCTCCCAGATCGTGGATGCCCACCACTCGCTCCTTACCATGTGCACCCGGGGGGATTTCCAGGCCATGACACGGCCCATCCCGACAAAGGATGTATACTTCTCCTTTTTAGCCATGATCCCAGAGGGGTGTTATGCAGGGGATATCCATGATGTGTACCTCCCCCAGTTCCACTCGCCGATGCACAGACTGTTCTATTACCTCCTTTCGGCATTCGTCATGTTCGTTCTCGAACAACCCGGCCATCCTGTCGGCACTCCGTTCCCCGGTGGAATGAGGGTTGAGGAGCGGGACGGGATTTTTATCTGTCCTGTGCGGGACAAGGAGAAAGAGGTCTTCTTCTCTATCTGTAATTTCTGTCCTGCAAAACAGATGGAGGGTGTGTGATCCCCCGGTCGATTAGAATTACCCTGGATTCCCGCTGGCGAATACCATTTGGAAAATCCCCCTCCTCCCGGCTTGGTCGTGGCGGAATTGGATGTGGATATTTTCTTTCAGTCAACGAGACGGATCTTGACAATGTAAAGGATGGCGCCGGCACCGCACAATGCCGCTGCGACGATCAGAATGGAAGAGATCGCGCCGGCAAGCACGCCTGGGATCGCGTCCTGCACCGGTCCCGTGTATCCCGCACCTTCGAGGATCAGTGTCAGGAGTATCGCGGACACGCAAACCCCGAGTGTCATCCCGAGATTCCTGATCGTTGCGCTGACGCTCGATGCGAGGCCTGCCCGCTCGAGCGGTAAAGCCCTCATAATATCCGTACTGCTCGGGCTGTGGAAGAGTGCAACACCCACAAAGAGCGGGACAAAGAGCAGGATAATGGCGGGAAGGTCCTGTGCGAGCGCGGCATACCCGAGCAACACTAGGGAGATTCCTGTGAGCATGATGCCCGCAACAGGGAGTGCCCGGCTGAATTTTTTATCGTACAGCCACCCTGAGACGGGTGATGCAATGATCATGACAACCGGGGCGATCAGGAAGACCATCCCAACCCTCGAGGGGGTCATCCCCATCACTTCCTCAAAATAGAAGGGGGCCAGGAGGTTGACCATGAAAAGCGCCATGTAGAAGCAGATCGTTGCGATATTCGGGAGGGAGAACCCGAAATTTTTAAAGATGGAGAGATCGAGCAGCGGGTTGGCGCTCCTGTGTTCGAGGATAAGAAAGACAAGCGCCGAGATCAGGGAGATGAGGAGGCATGCTCCGGCAGACCATGACCATGACAGAGAAGACGAGAGCTCCGCGAGGAAGAGTATGATGAAGATGAGCGAAAGCACCATGGTCGCGGAGCCTGGCCAGTCCATGACAATCTCCCGCCCTTCCTGGTCCTTTCCCGGGAAATAGCGCAGGAAAAGGATCACTCCGAGGATTCCTATCGGGACATTGATCAGGAAGATGTATTCCCATCCAAGGGTCTCAGTCAATAACCCTCCCAGGATCGGTGCAGCGATCCCTGCTGCAGCCGTAACCGCCCCGATATAGCCCATGGTCCTGCCCTGGTCGTCAGGAGTCGCGATTTCAAAGAGGATTGCCCAGCTGATCGAGAAGATCATCGCAGAGCCGCATGCCTGGCAGACGCGGTATGCAATCAGCTCCCAGAGGCTCGCAGCAAGGCCGCATGCGAGCGAGGAGGCGGTAAATAGGATGAGACCTGCGAGAAAGAGAGTCTTCTTCCCTGTATACTCTGACAGCCTCCCGAAGATCAGAAGGAGGCTTGTCTCGGTGATGAGATAGGCAGTGATGATCCACTGGGAGTGGGCGACGTCAGCAGCAAAGCTCCTGCTGATCGTGGGAAGTGCGATGGCAACGACAATGCCATCGATAGCAGCCATGGCAATCGCGGCAAGCACGACGAACCTGATGATAGCCTCCGGACTCCCTGAGCCGGAGATCCGGGATCCTGTCACGTTCATGGGATACTATCCAGACAGAATCTTGGGTTCATCATGATGAAATCATTATTCTCCTGGTTCACTGCGTCTCGCTGCATACCATGAGCATATCCCGCCGACCGGGGTTTGGATTGATAGATGAGTGACGGGGGCTCAATGCTCTCTCTTGAATATGGCGGGGTATAATAAGTGAGTACCAGGGGGCGATTCCAGCCCCGGGAGGACTCATGCACCCGGTTTAACGACTACGGTGGTGATGGGGCAGTGAGTTACCACAAAGGTTGAAACGCTCCCTGCAATCATCCGCTTCACGTGGCTCTTCCCGAGTGAACCGACAACCACCATATCGGCCCTAATATCGATCGCACAGTCCACAATCCGGTCTCCCGGGTGACCGCGGAGAAGGTGGAGAGTTGCCTCGGAGCCCTGTGCCTCAGCCTCTGCTTTCATGGAGGATAGGAGCGATGCAGCCTCCTCCTCAAGGTCACGGATCGCGAGTTCGCTCATCCCCTCAGATTCCGTCCATTTTGACTCGATCACATGGACGATGTGGAGTTCGGCACCGTGACACCTGGCCTCTTCAAGCGCAGTCCTGATGACCATGTGTGTGGGTGGTGAACCATCAATCGCGACAAGAATTCTCTTGATCATATTTCTGAATCAACCCCCAGTGTATGATCTTCCCCGACATCCCTGAGAATGCAGGAAATGACCTCGTTATGTGATTTAGGTATGTAAAAGCACATAAGTGCTCCGGAACGGAGAGTCCCGGTCAGGGAAAAAAATTGGAGAAGTGGTTAACCGGAGTCAGGGGAAGGAGTGCGGTCAAGTGCAATGAGCGCTGCACGGGCGGCGTTCTGGGTGGCAATGGCCTTGGTTGCCCCCCTTCCCGTTCCCCAGATCTCCTTATCGAGAAGTACCTGGTAGGTGAATTCGGGGCAGTGATCGGGACCGGTCTTCTTGATGAGGATATACTCCGGGAGAATCTGTAAGGATTTCTGGACTCTCTCCTGGAGCAGTTTCTTGTAATTGTCGTCAGACGAGAATGTTGCAATCTCATCCCCGATGAGCCGCATGAGCATGAGTTTCGCCGGTTCAAGTCCCTTATCGAGGTAGAACGCCCCTATGAACGCCTCGAAGGATGCGGCGATGATCCTTGAGGTCTTCTCCTGGTTCTGCCCTGCCCGGATCATCTTTAAAAACCCGATATCAAGGGAGGGAACGATCGCACCGAGATGCTGGTTCCTCACAACCTCCATGCGTGATGTCATGGCCCCCTCGCTCTGGTCACCATCGAGGAAGAGATATTCGGCAACCACCAGGTTGAGTACCCGGTCCCCGAGAAATTCCAGCCTCTCGAAATTGTCAGGGAATAAAAGTGCATTGTTCCCGGGATCCTGTTCCCGGATATAGGATGGGTGGGTGAATGCACTTGCATACCGTGCCAGGGCTTCCGGAGAGGGAGAAACCACGCCGATATCTGGCTGCTGCAAAAAGTGTCTGATCCTCTCCATCCATTCATCCACGGTTGGTGTTCCTTTAATCAATGGAGCCACCTGGGAGATCCTCCAGTAATGCCGATCCCGGTTTATTCGATCCTGATCTTTTTCTTCTCGGGATCTGGCGTCTCAGCCTTCTTTTCAACCCCGGATTTCAGGATTTCTTCGCCGGACTTCATGATCTCGTTGAGCGCACTCTCTATCTGGGAGGATGCCTGCTGTATCTGCTTCTCTATATGCGCGTGCCCTTCAGGGGTGGTGACGAGATCCCTTGCCAGGGAGAGCACCTGGTGAACCGAGGTGCTGACCATGGTGGACACCTGGCCGATGCGCTGATCGATGGGTATACCCTGTGCTCTTTCACCCTGTGCTTCTTTTCCTGTCGTATCTTCCTCGATCCATTCCCCGTGAACAAATTTTCCATCCTTTTCTTCCATGATTTGCCCTCTGCTTCCTTGTCCTGATTTGTCCTTACGAGTCGCATTAGGAGTGCCGGTATGGCAACGGTCTCTCGCTGCCCTGGACATGCCCCCCTGGATGCTGTTCAGACCGGCCTGATATTCGTGGTACTTTATCCCTCAATAAGAGTTCCGGCACGTTCATGATACCGGGTGCCGATGACTTTTCCGCTGGGAATGATATCCCCGGCGATACCCGACTGCGTGACACTCACCCAAACCCCCGCGATTCCTTGTATTCTCTCTCCAGATGCCTGCCAGGAATGCCAGGGATCTTAACCTTCAATGCCCTGCATTCAGATCCTCCCAGGAAGATTCCGGCAGGTATTTTTCTTCGCTTTTCCCGTGATCATTATCATGGGGAGAGAGGAGTATACGGTCACATGCACGTGCGGGATCACGCAGTATTCCATTTCCCTCGAGGTGGATCCTGGGGACGAGGCTGCTCCAAGGAGGCTTGTGGTCAGGTGCAGCCGGTGCGGTCGCATGCGCTACATGATGGAGGAGCATGAAGGAGACCTCTGGCAGGTTTATGAACGCATGCCATTTCCCTGAATCCTACCCTGCATTTTTTCATCGTACAACCCCCGGCTCGGCATGATCCGGTGTGCTTAACATACAAGAGATTACAGATGTGAACATATGGCACGCACGAATGAAGAGGGGCGTCTCAATTTTTTTAATGCGTTGTTACAGAGTCCGTACCTTGATGACCGGATCAAGGCAGCCGAAGCACTTGGAGTCATGAAGGATGAGAGGGCAGTCGAGTTTCTTCTCGCGGCACTTGAAGATCCCTTTGTTGAGGTGCAGTGGCTGGTTGCACAATCGCTCGGGAAGATCGGCGATTCCCGGGCAGTCACCTCGTTGATCGGCAAACTTAATTCAGACAACAAGTGGGTCCGGCAGGGCTCAGCCTGGGCGCTTGGGAAGATTGGGGATCCCATCGCAACAGAGCCGCTACTCCCACTCCTCCACGATGCCAAGGTGCCGGTCAGGAAGAATGCAGCCTGGGCGCTGGGAGCACTTGGAAACCCCCTCGCCATTGCAGCACTCGAAGAAGCGCTCACAGATAGCGATGAATCGGTCCGGGCTGAAGCAGGGAAAGCACTTGCGAAATTGAAGGGAACCTCGACCTGATCCCATTCTCCCCTCTCCCCAATCCGTTCCTATTTCTTCCGCCGATTGCTATTTGGATGATGATTCAATAAGTGCCTGGATACCCGGCAGCGCCCGATCTCTTCTCCGTTCTCAGGTCCGTGAATATGATATAAATGCCACCTGAAAAACACGAACCGTGCTCTTGGAGAATAGTGTTCGAGAGAAAAAAGAGCGGATCTTCTTCCCTCATGAAGAGGGTTCAAATCCCCTGGCAAACCCGCGTCGATAGAGATCCTCGTTCTCTTCGAGCCATTTCGCGGCGTGAAGATACCCGTTGTCCTCTGCTTTCCTGATGATCTGTCCGTAATCGGTCGTATAGTGGATCTCCCTGTTGATCGCGACCAGCTCTCGATAAACCTCGGGAGGAACTTTCACTTTCTCCAGCATGGTGAATCCTTACAAAAAATATTGAGTACCGTGATATTTAAAAGATGTTCAATAGGATTCCCAAATTTTAATCGATGGCTGGATCTCACTTCATTTACCCCAAGGAAAAAAGGAACCTATAAATACAGATGCGGACAAGCCTATTGTAATCGGAGGATTTCATATGAGAAAGATCTACTACCTTGTACTTGCAATTGTTGTGGTCTCACTTCTGGTTGCCAGTGTATCAGCAGCCTCTCCCTGGATTGGGAATAAATCCAGTTACGGTGGGAAGACATATGCACAGACGTTTACACCCATAACTGTGAAGCCATCGATTAGCATCGGAGGAAAAGCGGTGACAACGTACGGCGCCTTATTCACACCATCGGCCACCAAGCCCTTCATGGGCAAATACAAGACCTACGCAGACGCGTTCAAGATCCCCTGGATGTAAACCATCCACATCCGGATAGCATCCGGGTTCATTTCTTTTCTTTCATTTTCCACAACGGTTACATCCGCATTTAAATGTGAAGGGTAAAGTGCCATTATTACCCCCAAACCTGATACAAGTCAGGACGAGAATTTGAAGAAAATGCTTGACGAAAATCAAGGTTAAAAAATGTTCAGGTTTTTGATTTTACATCAGCCCGAAAAATACCGAAAAAGGAGTGCTGCTATGGGGATTCGAACCCCAGTCTTCGGCGTGAAAGGCCGAAATGATTGGCCGGACTACACTATAGCAGCAGGTGCTCTTTTTTATAGGCTCTCTCTGGTAAAAAGGGTTGTGGAGCGGGATGCCGGAAATGAATCTCAATAGACGGGCGTTCCTTCCTTCTCGGTCACGGTCTTGAATGCAGCCATCAGCTGCCGGGTGATGGGACCGGGCTTCCCGGAGCCGATGCTTCTGCCATCCACATAGACGATAGGGGCCACTTCGGCAGCGGTCCCGGTGACAAAGACCTCGTCTGCGGTGTAGAGATCGAAGTACCCGAGGTTGGTCTCCTGCACGGGAATTCCCAGTTGCTGGGCCAGCTCAAGCACCACAAGGCGGGTGACACCACGCAGGTTGTTGAGGGTAGGGGGCGTGATAATCCTGCCGTCCTTGACGATGTAGATATTGTCGCCCGACCCCTCGGAGATGTTGCCCTGCATGTCGAACATGATCGCCTCGTCCCCGCCCTTGCAGTTCGCCTCGATCTTCGCGAGGATGTTGTTTAAGTAATTGAGCGACTTCACATTCGGGGGCAGCGAGCATGAGGGATTTCTCCTGACAGAGACCGTGACTGCTTTTAATCCTTTCTCGTAGAGGTCCCCGTACATGGCACCCCATTCAGTGGCGATGATGATCACGGTTGCCTTCGGGCATTTCGTGGGGCAGAGCCCGAGATCGCCGACTCCCCTGGTCACCACGGGCCTGATATAGGCATTCTTCAGGGTGTTCTTTTTGAGCGTCTCCACGATTGCCTTGGCCATCTCCTCCTTGGAGAGGGGGACACAGAGGTCGATTGTTTTTGCCGAATCATACAGGCGGTCCAGGTGTTCCTGGAGGCGGAAGACCCGGCCGTTGTAGGCACGTATCCCCTCGAACACCCCGTCGCCATAGAGGAGACCGTGATCGAAGACAGAGATCTTCGCCTCCTCTTTTGGATAGAACTTCCCGTCAATGTAGATCAACATGAGATGAGTGTTATCACTCCTTGTATTTTTTACCTGCCGGTTTGAGAAGGCGCCGAATGAGGGGAGAATGCAAGGAATATCATCACGCGGAATCCCGGCAACAGTCAAGGAAGTGCGAAAACATGCTGATCGAGCTGACCGGGTGGAGGTGGGTGTAACTGCCAAGAGTCCGGTTCACCAGCGCCCCATCGGTTCCCTCTCCGATTCCTTCCCCCCGGGAGAGGGTGTATGCGAAGGGGATGTTCTGGTCGAGCGACACATCCGAATAGTGGAACTCGTGCCCCCGGAAGGATCCTTTTCCCATCGGCGATCCCGGCATACTTGTTCCCTCCACGTATGCCACCACTCTTTTTGCAGGAATTGCGGCAGAACCCCGGAAAACCCCGCACATGGCATGTCGTCTCTCCCGGTCCTGCCCCTGCCATCCTTTCTTCAGGATGATCCGGTCTGTCAGGTACATCAGCCCCCCGCATTCAGCGTATATCGGGATTCCCTTCCCGGATGCATCATGGATTTCTTCCCGGATCCCATCGTTCCTCTCGAGTTCCGGCAGGAAAAGTTCAGGGTAACCCCCGCCGATGATGTATCCATCGGCGTCGGGAAGGCGATCCCGGAGCGGGCTGAAGAGGACGGTCTCTGCGCCTTTTGCGGGCAGGAGATCGAAAAGATCTGCGTAATAGAAGTTGAAAGCCTCGTCGTATGCGATACCTATCCGGATATCAGGGGCGGTTTTTTTCGAGAAGAGATCAGTATTCACCTGTTCCCGGATCGTGGTGCATGATGCGACCGAGAGAAGCCGGTCGAGATCCACATGCTCGCTAATCGTCCCGGTCACCACACGGATCCTGTCCTGGAACTCCCTGTTCTCCTGGCCCTCTTTAAATGGCATCAGCCCCAGATGCCGCATCGCAAGTTCCATCTCGGGCATGCGAGGGATTGCGCCGATCACAGGGATTCCGCAATAATGCTCAATTGCCGTAGTGGCTTTCCGCATATGCTTCTCTCCTGCGGTGTTATTCAGGATGACCCCTGCAATCCGGATACCGGGATCGAAAGCCTGGAATCCCCTGACAATTGCTGCAGCACTCCTGGTGATGCTTCGTGCGTTGATGACCAGCACTACAGGAATATCAAGGCATGCTGCCACCGATGCGCTGCTCCCCGTCCCGTCAAGTGCCTCCGCACCCTCGTAAAGTCCCCGGACTCCTTCGATGAGGGCAAGGTCTGCACCGGCACAGGCGTGATTAAAGATCAGCCGCATCTGGTCTTCGCCCATCACATAACTGTCAAGGTTCCGGCACGATCTCCCAGAAACCCCGGTGAGATACGAGGGATCGATATAGTCCATCCCGACCTTGAAGGTCTGGACTGCCATGGTCTTTGAGAGGAGTGCTGCAATCGCAAGCGTAATGCTCGTCTTCCCGCTCCCCGAGCGGTCGCCCGCGATCATCAATGCTTTCATGCCATGCTCCGGATAACCGCACCGAGTTCGCTCTCCACGATACGGGTGACGCCGAGTGTCCGGGGATGGAGGTCAACCTCGACAATGACAAGCTCGTGCCCCTGCTCCTTGAGAGGTTTGACCTGCCGTGGACCGTTCGTAACCGAGATGCACTCCACCTCCGAAAGATAGTGCGGGGGTATCGCATGCGGTACCCCGACAATGAACGCGAAGTCCGGGGAGTACTCCTGTATAAGGGCTCCAAGCCGGTCCCCGTTGGCCCCATATTCGTCGAGTGCTCCGCACAGGATGGGTGCAAGCCCTCTCTCCCGGAGTTCATCGCGGATCCGGCGGGCATCACTCCTCACCTTGTGGAGACCCCTCTCTTCCAGGTTTGCGATATACGTGATGTCTGCACCGGGGCAGGTCTCGTGGAGCGAAAGTAGTTCATCGGCGAACATGTATGCCGTCTCCTTCTTTGCATTCATGATGGCAAGACCCTTCTTTCCATCCCGGGCATACAGGAGAAGCCGTTCTGCGGCCAGGTGCTTTAAGTCGCCTCTCGATGGCTCGATATACGGCCGGGATGCCGCTCCGCGCAGCCTCTCCACCTCATTTGCTTTCCTGAGCAGTGTTATCTGCCGCTCTCGCTCCTCTTGGCTGATCCAGCCGGCTTCTGCTGCCGGTTCGAGAGTCGCAATCACGCCATCAATGTTCTCCGGGAATCCGGCGTGGATCTCGACTGAGATCGTAGGGGTGGCAATTTTCGAGTTCTGGATGGCGGACTGGAGATCCTCCCCGATAATCATGGAGACGCAGGTCCCTATCACGGCCATCCTTTTCGGAGAGAAAGTCTCCTCGGCGTATCGAAGTACATCTTCGAGGGATTGCTGGCCTCCGAAGATGAACTCATGATCGGCAAGTGAGGTGGTCAGGACCCGCAACCCGTCCTCCTCGAGCAGCCTGGCATGCTTGAAGGAGCAGCCTGAAGGCCCGTGCAGGATCGCGACATCCACATCAAGGTCCCTTGCGGTATAGAGCGCGGCAACGATCGAACTCGGTCGTGGCTGCATGTACTTGATAGGGTTCACCTCCATGTCTTCACCGCCAGCACTACCATGCCGCATGCGGTATCTTCGAGGGCAGATGCCTTTCCCTCTGCGAGGGAATTGCAGCAGGAGACCCGGATGGTCTGCCGGATGATGTCCGGGATCCCTGATTCGTAGTCCTTCCCGACAAGGATCACGCGCTCCGGGTTCTCTTCCCTGACCACAGCGAGGATGTCTCCGGCAGGGAATCCCTCGCATATGGCCCCGTCCTCCTTGCCGATGACGAGCGTGAGCGGACCCCGGCACCCGGATTCCTGCCGGGCCAGCTGTATAGCCTGCCGTGCGGTTGCGGCACAGGTTCCTGAATTGGAATCGTCCACGACGACAGTATTGCCGATTCTCGAGACTGCCAGCCTCCCCTCGAGCGGGGAAAATGTCGCAAGCGTGGTCGGATCTATCCCAAGCACGCATGCAGCGGCCGCTGCCAGAATAAGAGGTGTCCTATAGGCTTCATTGACGAGAAGCGGGGTGCAGAATTCTCCCTCTAGATCTCCCCACCCGAAGCGGCAGGTCAAGCCGTCGGTATGCACGATCTCATTTGCAGGAATGCCGGATCCTTCCCTGTGCATTCCCGGTGGCAGGATTATCGCCGGGAGCGACCGGCCGGACCGCATTTTTTCTTTCAGGGCGTCCTTCTGCTTTGCCGCGAAGGGGTAGGTCTCTGTTGAGGTGAGGATGCCTAGTTGCCCTAACCCGGAAAACCCGAGCGAGATCTCCGCGATCACCCAGCCTCCGATCTTCTTTGCAAGAGTGACCGCCCCGATCAGGGAAGCAGGGGTGATCCCCGGATTACTATATCTCACTCCCGCAGGGTACTCGATGGTGCCTGTCGACGTGTGCAGGATTCCCGGACCCTCCATTACGTGTGCCAGTGCATGGGCGGTTGTCGTCTTTCCCCTAGCCCCGGTGATCTCGATGAACGGCCGGGGCACCTCATGTCCCAGGATCCATTTCACTGCCTGATGATGCGAGAGTACAGGCGACCCGATCCCATGCAGGAGAGGATAGGCAGGGTCCAGGTGGACGGGGGCGATGGCAAGATCATATGTGCGATGCTCTGCCTCATCAGGGCTGATTCCTGCCTTCCCCCGGTAGACATCCACCATGTCAACCGAATGCCCCCTGTCCCGGAGAGCATGCGCTATGACTGCACCGCCATGGATGGTGTCCAGGACAAGGATGCGCATATCTTCACAGGTCGGAGAGAGCCCGTTTTGCGTTCCTGACCATAAGTTCTGCAAGGAGGGGATCGCTCCCTATGGGGTCGGCATACAGAAGTGGAATTGTTCTTCCGTTCAGTGAAAAAGTCCCCCTGTTCTTCCCCTCATCAAGCCCGATGGCTTCCGGGATGTCCTTAACTATATGGACACCCTTTGCAAGGAAGAGCGGGACCACGACAAGTGAGTTAATATGCTCTCCCTGGAACGATGCCAGAGCCTCTCCAATACTTGGAGAATTGATATTCATGAACCCGCACCTGACCACGTACTCCGGGTGCTTTTTGGTGATGATACCGGCGGTGTTCTCCACCAGATCCTTGTTGAAAGGGAGTGTGCTTCCATGTCCCACAAGTAACAGGCCAGTCTTACTCATACGCACATACGTTGTACTGAAGGACTAAAATGATTACCGGTTTTATGTCAGTGCGCGGCGGGGTGAACCGCGGAACTCCGCAATGTTGGAGAACGAGGACAGGGATATCACGCTCAAGGATGGGAGTGTGTGCACCTGCCTATCAGCCCTGGCCCTCCGGGACTTCCTTGACATACGGTCCAACTTTTTATATCCCCGAACATCATATTTATAAGAACTTCGGAAACGCGGTGTGTCCGGAGACGAGAGTCCCCCATGGAAACGATGCGCAGTTTTGAGAGGTATGGCCTGCTGCTGAACAACAGGGTGATCAAGACCCCTGTTGCGATCTCGGCGATGGCAGGCATCGTGGATGCGAACTATGCCCTCGAGCGTGCCGCGCATATCGGTGCCGCGTTCCTGGGTGGATACTCGATCGATGAACCGACGATCTCGGCGAGCAATGCCCTGGCAGAATCAGGCCGAAAAGAGTTCATCTATGACGATCCCGTGGAGGAGCTCTCCCGGCAGGTTTCCCAACTCTCCCGTTCCGACGTGGTGTGCGGGCTCAATATGAGAGGGAGCGCTGCTGAATCGTTCTCCCTTGTTGCCGGGCAGATCGGCGACGGCGTCATCTATGAGATCGACGCCCACTGCCGCCAGGAACCCCTTGTGCAGGCACGCTGCGGTGAATATCTCCTCCATCATCCTGATCGACTTGCCACCTATATCCAGGCGCTGAAGAAGGAGGATGTCACGGTCTCGGTCAAGATCAGGGCAGGTGTTGCTGCCGATGACCTGCTGCTTGCACAAAAAATTTGGAAGGCCGGCGCGGATATCATCCATGTGGACCTGATGGATTTCGGGTACCAGAAGGTGAAACAGATCAGGAACAGCTGCCCCCTTGTCGTGATCGCAAACAATTCGATCAATTCATTTGAAAAGATGAAGGACATGCTCTCACACGGTGCAGACCTTGTCTCACTCGCACGCCGTTCAGACGAGAGGACGCTTGCCGGGCTCGATGCGGCGATCTCCCGGTTTACTGACGAGCACGGATGGTACAACGCACCAAAACAGATCTGCCGGGGCGGGGATCTGCGTGGTCTTGCCTTCTGCTGTATGCCGGTCAAAAGCTGTCCCCTCATCCCGACGCTTGAGAGGATAGGGGTCTCAAACGACGAGTACCTCTCCTTCAAGATGGGGGCCGTCTCGGGCACTCCGCTCGATACAGGCTCCCAGACGTGCTTCGGGAGCCTTGCCTGGTGCTGCAAGGATTCCTCGCCCTGCATGTTCAGGGAGATGACCTTAAAAGAGGCCGGGATCTCAAACAGGGAATATATGAACGCAAAGAGACAGCTGGCCGACAAGATCATGCATCATATCTTTGACAATGAGGACTCTCACACGGGCTGAACGCGCTCAGCTGGCAATGGTGCTGGAGGTCTCGGCGTATCCGAAGCCGGGAAACGTTGACCGCTGCCACGATTATGCCACGACACGGCTCGAGCATTTTCTCGCATCCGCCATCCTCTCCCGACCTGCACTCGATGCTGCCGAGCGGGGAGAGGGCGGGATCGGCTCACTCATCCGCAGGGCGGTTGTGTGCACAAGCGGCCATTCCGGCGGCAATACTCATTTCGGCGCATTCATCCTCCTTATCCCGCTTGTGATGGGAGAGAACATCGAAGGTGCATCGAAGATACTTTCTGCCACCACCGTTGATGATGCGATCGAGTTCTATCATGCGTTTGGGAAGACCCAGGTACGGGTTATCGAGAAACACGAGCTGGATGTCAATGACCCCGACTCCATCGCGGAGCTCCGGTCCCGGGGGATGAACCTGTATGATGTGCTCCTCTTCTCTGCACCGAGGGACATGGTAGCGAGGGAGTGGATCAACGGGTTCCAGATGACCCGGCGGGGGGCCGATCTTCTCCATGCCGCGGGGTGCGGGAGGGATGCCGTCGTCGAGGCATTCCTTGGCCTCCTTGCGCTTGAACCGGACACCTTCATCATCAAGAAGCATGGGCCGGACGTTGCCTGGAAGACGATGGAGAAGGCCAGGGAAGTGAGGGATGGGGTCCGGGACCTCCAGGCGTTCGACCAGGAGTGCATCGACCGGGGTATCAATCCTGGCTCTATCGCAGATATTATCATCGCATCGATCTACATTGCGTTGGGAGAAGGTTGGGAATGGGACTGCTAAGAGATGGCATCAACGAGGTGATCGCGACGACCGCGTGGAATGCTGCACCCATGGGTATCATCTGCAGGGAGAAGAGCCCGACAATGGTGGTCTTCCGCGGCAGCCATACCGCGGAGAATATCAGCCGGGATGGCTGGGTTGTGGCGAATTTTCTCTTCGACCCGGTGATCTATGTCGAGACGGCATTCGGAGATCTCGGGAGAGAGCACTTCGTGACGGAGAAAGTTGCCGGGCTCTCTGTCCAGAGGCTCTCTGAAGCGGAGGCATGGGCGGTGTATTCCGCGGAGATCTCGGGGGAGACCGATGAGGCGATCATGGTTGAACTCACCGCTCTCTACCAGCAGATGCTCACCTGTGCAGTCCACCCGGTGAACCGCGGCTTCTCAAGCATCATCGAGGCGACGGTCCACGCAACCCGGTTCGTGCAGAACGGGGATCCTGCACTCGGGGCGTGGATCGCCCATCATTCGTCCATCGTGCAGCGGTGCGGGGGGAAGAGGGAACTCGAAGCACTCACACGTCTGCAGCAGTGTATCAAAAAAGAACGAAACGATCCCTGAATCAGCAGACGCGGGGCACCGGGTCCCCCACAGGCGGCTCGATGAAGCGCTCCCCGCCAATCCTGGTCTCCATGATGACGTGGGATCCCTGCACGACCTCGCCGACGAGTGCGGCATCCTTCCCGTAAGGGTGAGACCGGAGTGCCGAAAGCACCCTCTCCGCGTCCTTTTCCGGAACCCCCATCACGACCTTGCCCTCGTTTGCGACCTGCAGGGGATCGATCCCGAGCATCTCGGCAGCGCTCTTCACGCTCTTTTTAAACGGGAGGGCTTCCTCGGAAATACGCACCGAGACACGGCTCTTTTTCGCCATCTCGTTGATCGCGCTCGCAAAACCACCCCGTGTCGGATCCTTCATGGCGTGGATTTCCCCTGCCGCCATAGCCTTCTCGATTAAGCCCCACAGCGGGGCCACGTCGGACTTCAGCTGGTCGCCAAAGGAGAGCTGTGCCCTCTCCGCCATGATGGTCATCCCGTGATCGCCGAGTGTCCCGCTCACAATCATGCGATCCCCGATCCGGAGGCCGTTGTCCCTGATCACCCGGTCGGCAATGCCTATTCCCGCAGTGTTGATGACAATCCCGTCAAGTGCCCCTTTCTCGAGGACCTTCGTGTCCCCGGTCACGAGGTTCGCCCCGCACTCGCCTAACGCACTATCCATGGATTTGACGATCTTCTCCAGGTCGCCGGATTCAAAGCCCTCCTCGATGACCATCCCGCACGAAAGGGCGATCGGCCGACCTCCCATCATGGCAAGATCGTTGATCGTCCCGCAGACAGAGATACGCCCGATATCCCCTCCCGGGAAGAATATCGGCCGGACTACATGTGAATCGGTCGTGAATACAATATTCATCCCATTCAGCGGGATCACCGCTCCGTCATCGAGCGACTCGAGGCCGATCCCCCCGGCATTGTTGTGCTCGAACCGGGTGAGGATCTTGAGGAGCTCTCCCATGACCTCTCCGCCTGCCCCGTGCATCAGGTTGATCTTCATGTGTCTTCTACCTCGATCTCGACATTGGTGACAAGGATCTCCCTTCCCTTCACCAGATGGGGAAGCCCTCCGCACCGGGGGCATACGAACCGCTCGGTTCCCTCATACCCGCACGAACATGATGTGACCGGCGGAACGACTGTGCATGCGAGACCTGCTCCTTTCATGAGCAGATCGTCCTCGATGAGCATATTGAAGAGAAATTCGACCTGTTCGGGATTGACCATTGCCATCTCCCCGAATTCAACTGAGACCAGTTTGACTTCGGTTGCCCCATGGTCGAGCGCCGCTTTCTTCGCAGTGGCATAGATATCGTACGCGATACTGTATTCATGCATCCAGGGGATCCTCGCAGAGTTCCTGCCGGGAATGAGGGACTGTGCTGGAGGAGAAGCCCCGTCATCCTCAGGAAGGTAATTGAGCGAATATATTGGGGCAAGTCCGGCATAAAGCATTATGTCCTGCCAGTGAGGACGTGCACGCTTCTTAAGAAGAAGGCTTCGCCATTTCGTTACGCCGGAGAGGGGATGAGAGGGTTGGTATTCCCGTCTCTGAACATTGCGGAAAAGAAGGATGACTGACACTTCAGCCTGCCGGGAGAGGCCGGGTGCTATTCTTTGGGATGAAAAAAATGGAGTATTCTTGCTCCTTGTGTTGTCTACTTCTTGTCGTGCTTTATTACAAGACCCTTGTTGTCCACTTTTGTCACGATTGCGATTGAAAATCCAAGGTCCTTCATGATCTTCTCGACTTCTGACTTCTTCTTGTCCGTGATGATCGCAATTGAAGGTCCGACAGAGCTCATCCCCACGAACTCAAAACCGGCCTCCCTGAGGCGGCTCATGTGGCGGTAGATTGAGTAACTATGGTGCTCCACCTCGGCCCGCTTCGATCCACGGAACTCGATCTCCCAGATGGTGTTTCCAATTTTCCCAAGGTCAGCCTTTTCGAGCGCCGGGATCAGGTCCATCATGATCATGTAGGCCTTGATCTCGCGGTCGCGGTAGTCGAGCACCCGGGCTTTGTTCATCAGGAGATCGAACTCCTGGGTTCCTGCAGACGAGATCTCTGTCGGCGGGATGATGATGTAGACCGTCTTTCCCTCCGCAAAGGAATGGTGGTACACGAGCGAGATCTCGTCACCCATGATTGCCATGCCGCCATGGATGCTGACGGCCGGCCCGACCCCGGTCTCGAATCCAAATGCGACATTGCCTTCCACGGTCTCTTCGACGTAGTTGTACCCGATCATCTTCCGGAGCTGATCGTCTGTAAACTGCGACCCGACCGCGTCATTCATGGCGGTTGCGAGGGATATCATGATCGTGCTCGTGGATCCGAGGCCAACGTGCTGGTGCTGGTGATCGGTGGCCTTGATAGAGAACCCCCCCTTGTATCCCGAGATTTTCTTGAAGACCTCCACGAAATGTTTGATGATTGCCGGGCGGTTATAATCGATCTCGAGTCCTTTTGTGAGGCATTTCACCTCAACGCTGCAGTAAAGCTGGATCGCAAAGCCGACACCGCCGCCCCCGGGGCGTGCTGGTGAAAATCTGTTCATGTCGAGCACTGTTAGGTGAATCCGTGCCGGGGATGTAACCTTGACGGTCCCCTTAACCGGTGCAAGGGACTTCGGGCGTGGTATCCCGAGTGTCCGGATCTCCTCACCCGGGGGAAAGACGTTGAACTCGTATTCGACGAGATCGAGGTCTCCTCCCCTGATCTTCATGATGGCCATATGTATAACCCTGACAATGCATGACAACCCATCTATGAAAATGTTTCCCATGTCATGGTGCGGCATCCCCTGCACCCTCTCGCCTGCATCCCTGGACTCAACAGGGTCAGCAGGGATTCAGGGCCATTGATGGTTCGCTTCCTGCATGTGAAGGTTGGGATTGCCGTATTCCTGCCCCGTGGGAATCATGCGCGGACGGATGAGGAACCGGCATTGCCCCGAAGAACCAGAGATGCCTTTTTTCTGGAGTATGGGATGCAGCCCGGACAAGTGGAGCATAGGAATGGGGTATATTGATGCATCCTTGCTAGTGCATGAAAGACATTCTCACTGGGTGGAACCTGCGTATCATACCATTGATGACAACCTCCCGCGTCTACAAAATGCGATTGAAAAAATTTGTTATACTAGTATCTTGGAATTAGCATAGTATGGAACCGTCCAGGGTTCGGCGACCGGCCATTTCGATCTTATATGTCGATGATGAACCCGCCTTTCTCGATATTATGAAAATTTCCCTGGAACGGTCCGGAGAATGTTCGGTCACCACTGTGCAGAATGCTCCTGACGCTCTTCGTACACTCTCTGAACGCCCTTATGACGCCATCATCTCCGATTACCAGATGCCGGAGATGGACGGGATCACCTTTTTGAATGCGGTCCGGGAGCAGTTCGGCAACATCCCGTTCATTCTCTTTACCGGCCGCGGCCGCGAGGAGGTCGTCATTGACGCCATCAACAGCGGCGCGGATTTTTACCTCCAGAAAGGGAGCGACATGAAAGCCCAGGTCGCCGAGCTCTCCACCAAGGTCCGTTACGCGGTCACCCGCAGGCAGGTGGAGAAGGATCTCATTGAGAGCGAGGAGCGATACCGGAATGTGGTCGAGGACCAGACAGAATTCATCTGCCGTTTCCTCCCAGACGGCACCCATAGTTTTGTGAACGAGGCGTATTGCCGCTATTTCGGGCTGAAAAGGGAGGAGATCATCGGGAGCCTGTTCAGACCGGCAATCCCCCCGGAAGACAAAAGAGGTGTTGGCCGGCTGATTGCATCGCTTACGCGGGAACACCCCTACGGTACGATCGATCAGCGAATCATCATGCCGGACGGGAGCATCCGGTGGCAGCGGTGGGTGGACCGGGCGATCTTCGATCAGCATGGTACCCTGGTGGAATACCAGTCAGTCGGTCGGGATATCACGGAACTAAAAGAAGCCGAGGAGGCATTGAAGGAGAGCGAGGAGAAGTACCGGGCGGTGTTTGAAAATACCGGCACTGCGATGGTGGTCATCGAGGAGAACCGGATCATCAGCCTCGCGAATTCTGAATTTACACGACTGAGCGGGTATTCAAGGGATGAGATCGAAGGAAAGAAATGCTGGACCGAATTCGTAGTCCCGGAAGACCTGGAGCGAATGACCGCCCAGCACGAGCTTCGCAGGAAGCACCATGAAAAGGCCCTGACCCACTATGAGTTCCAATTCGTGACAAAATCCGGGGATATCCGCACCATCTATCTCTCGATCGGGATGATCCCGGGAACCAAGAAGAGCATCTCCTCCCTCCAGGATATCACTCTCTGGAAAAAGACTCAGGAAGATCTTATCGGGAGTGAGGAACGGTTCCGGCAGCTCTTCACCAGGATGCCGAGCGGGGTTGCAATATACGAGGCTGTTGATGACGGCAGGGACTTCATCATCAGGGATTTTAATACTGCTGCCGAATCCATCGAACATGTCAGGAAGGAAGACATCATAGGAAAGAAAGTCACCGAGGTCTTTCCTGGGGTAAAGGAGTTCGGCATCTTTTCGGTATTCCAGAGAGTATGGAAGACAGGAACAGCCGAGTTCTACCCGGACACCATCTACCGCGATGCTCACGACGCCGGGTCTTGGCGGGAGAACTGGACCTATCGCCTGCCGACAGGTGAGATTGTCGCAATTTACAACGATATCACTGATCGCAAGCATGGCGAGGAGAACCTGAAAGAACGGGAACGGTTCCTCTCCACGCTTATCAGCAACCTGCCGGGATTTGCGTATCGCTGCAGGAATGATCGCGACTGGACCATGGAATATATCAGTGAGGGGTGCCGGGACCTCACCGGGTATGCCCCGGATGATTTCATCGGGAATGCCACACTTACCTTCAATGATATTATCCTTCCTGATTACCGTGAGCTCCTGTGGAACCACTGGCAGGAAGTGCTGGAACAACACCAGGTCTTCGAGTTGGAATATCCCATCATCACCCGGGATGGGAAAACCCGCTGGGTATGGGAACGCGGTCGCGGAGTGTATTCAGAAGACAATGAACTGCTTTTCCTCGAGGGATTCATCACTGACATTACCCAGCGGAAAGAGGCTGAAGAGGCCATCAGGAAAGCCCACCGTCAGATGCACCTGCTTACGGGGATTACCCGACACGACATCCTGAACAGCATCATGGCCGCGGAAGGATATCTCGATCTGATGGAAGGTTCGGACGGGCTTCATCAGCAACCCTTCAAGGATAAGATACTGCAGACCCTTGAGAAGATCAAGCGACAGATCAAGTTTACCAAAGAATATGAGACCCTCGGTTCACAACAACCAATCTGGCAGGATATTGATACACTCATCCGCCGGTGTGAGGTCCCGCCCTCGCTTCATCTGCATCGGGACCGATGTGTTGCAGAGGTGTATGCCGATCCGATGGTAGGGAAAGTTTTTGAGAACCTCCTCGATAATTCCCTCAGGCATGGGGGAGAGCACCTTTCGATAATTCGGGTATCCTGTGAAGTCACTGATCCCGTATTCACGATCACGTGGGAAGATGATGGAGTGGGAATACCCCCTGATGAGAAGGAGAGGATCTTTGAGCGTGGATACGGGGAGGGGAGCGGTCTCGGGTTATTTTTTACCAGAGAGATCCTGGCCATTACAGGGATGACTATTCACGAGGACGGCATTTTGGGGAAAGGTGCCCGTTTTGTGATTACGGTACCAAACGGTCACTGGCGTGCCACTCACTGTGGTGTGTGATCTCAATTTGTTAGCTTTGTCAGTTCACGCGAAATTTCCGTTTCTGACGTAACGGTATATTCTTTTCCAAAGACCTCGTAGATACCCGGGGATATGATGAGATCCTGGAGACCCTTGCGAAATATACGCGGGCGTTCGCACCGGGCAGGGTTGCGATACCGGTTCCGGATGACAGCGGTCTGACGGTCGACGCGGGAGATCCGGAGAATGTCTGCCGGACACCACGATTTTTCCGTCCCCGCCCGGGAAAAATCCTCTCATTTTCTCATTCCAAAAAAAATAACCACCGCTTGTTTTGACCATATCACCAAAGGGCACTCTCTTTATCCTTATGATTGTCATTGGAGCCGCATGGTGTGCAGGATGCACCCAGCCTTCACAGACCAGCGCCACAAAAGATCTGGCCGCCGGATCGCCGGATGTCACCCTCACTGTCCCGTTTCCGCCAATCCCGGTCGAGAGTACGGGCGGAGTCAATATCGCCTACAAGCTGGAATTCTCCTCCCCGGCACATGGCACGATCCAGCCAGGCATGGTCGAGGTCATCGACCCGGCCACCGGAAATACAATAGAGCACTTGAAATTGACCCTGATTATTCAGATTTTTGGAAAAACAAGGCATTAATTTTAAAGAACCTTGGCAGTGTTGAAGAGGCGAATTTTTGGTAATGACCATTGCGACCAAGATCTATTTGATGATCGTACCCAAGTGTTAACTGGATATAGTTGCGTGGTTTATATAGTGTAATCACCAAAGTGAGGTTGTCATGCCGCAGATGAAGACCGTCCCCAAAACCTGTTTTATCTGCCATAAATCATCGAAACAGATATTCAGTGCACCCTCCACGGATCCCATTACGGCAGAGACCTCGGGAATAGTGGAACTTGATGGTCGTCCAAAGGAACTGACAGCGGAAATTCTTAAAAACCAACTTGAAGTATGTCCACATTGCGGATACATTGCGGAAGACATCGGGGAGAAAACAGGAACCACCAAAGACTTCCTGCAGTCTCCTGATTTCTTCGATCTCCAGAATCCGGATAGCCCCCCGTTAGCTTCACGGTATATACGTGCTGCCCGTATCCAGCTGGAGGAGAAAAATCCGAAAAAAGCCCTAGACTATTATCTCATGGCCGCATGGTCCGCTGACACCATGCGCCAGCGTGAGATAGCCGTCTCCTGTCGTAGGAAAGCCCTCTCCCTGATATTTGCAGGCAACAAAACATTTGCCGACATCCCTTCGGACAAATGGGTTCCGGTCATTGATACCATGCGGCGGTGTGGGGATTTCGATAGCGTAATCACGCATTGCACCAATCTCCTGGCTATTGCAGGCCCAACACTGAGGCAGGGACTGGATTACGAACTCTTTTGTGCAAAACAACATGACGATGAACCGCATACCAATCTTGATGCCGCAAACAGCAATCAATGCAGGTCAGGAGCGCAGGAGGTCAATGATGAGTTTATCATCGGCGGGAAATCCTACTCCGGGGAAGACGACTGTTATGGCAATGGGTGGAACTGGGTGGCAGAAACACGCACCCTTTTCCTTTCCAATTATCATGGGTCTTCAATTGAAGCATCCGGAGATCTCACGATCCGCGTGGAACAGATGGACAACCAGATCTTAAGCCCTCATGGTCCGGGAATTCTCATTCACAATGGAACCCTAAAACTCATTGGTTTGGCTACGTTGACTATAAAGGGAGACGACGCGGGGATTTTAGTTGAGTCTGGCTCCCTGGAAATTGCAAAAACTGTTCTTATCATCAGGACAAGCGAGTACGGGATCTTTTCGGCAGGGAATATCATCATCACAAACGGCAGCGTACTCGACATCAGTTCTGAAACGACCGCAATCAGATCGGCATTCGGGGGATTAACCATAAACGGCATGTGTTCCCTGACAATCTATGGAAATCGTGCAGGAATTGACCTTGCCGGAGACATGAATTTCTCCGTAGGGGGCCTCAAGATCGAGAGTCCGGAGGGATGCGGTATCCTGATTCACCACGGCTCTATAGATATATCTTCTGCTATTTTTGACGCCTTCTGCGGCGATACAGGTATTCTTCTGGAGGAGGGCAGTCTCACAGTTGACGTTTCGACATTTGATCTGAATGCAGCATCCTGTGTGCAGGTAAACGGTTCGTGCAATATTCTCCGGTCGAATGGTACTCTGTCAGGAGAGAATTATGGGTGTTTTGTTTCCCAAAATATGGATCTTTCCGGGGATTACGAAATCTCAGGAAAAATAGCCATCGCGGTTGGAGGAAACCTGCAGATACAAAACGGAAATATCACTGCATCCGGGGAGACCGGAATATCTGTTGGGGTTGACCTGAACTATATCGGGGGAGGTCTGATGCTTACAGGAGATACGGCAATGCAGATTGCAGGAAATGCAGAAATCTCTGGTGGCCAGATTATGGGGATTGGCAAGATCAACGGAATTGTGGTGAACGGCTCCTATACTATGTCTGGCGGGGATATATCAGTCTCTGGGGAGGCTGAAGATGGCATGCGGATTTCCGGGGAAAAAATGACCTTGACCTTTGGATCCATCACAGTATCCGGCCGTACACACGGACTTGTTGTGGCAGGATCTGCGGTAATTGAAAGTATTCGTCTCTCGGCTTCCGGAAATATCGGATTTTCTGTGGGAAAATCGCTGAAAATTGAACGTGGTCGTCTGAAGATTTCCGGCGTGGAGATCGGTCTTTCGGTGAAAGAGGGCGATCTGATCCTTGGTACCGTGGTAAATTTGAATGCAAACGGCAATGTGGGGATTTATACAACAAAGGATATCGTCAGCCATGGAGCGACAGTCATTGTTTCCGGCAGATTTGGCGGAATTGTATCCGAGAAGGGCAATCTGATTATTACCAACGGGAGAGTGGAGATTACCGCGGATGAATACGGGATGCTCATCCCGTCAGGATCAACAAAGATCCCTTGTGGGATTATCAGGATTACCAATTCACGGATGAGGGATTCGGGAGGCTGTGGTATTGTTGTTGAGAAGGGAGATCTCGAATTAGGGGGCCTTATCACGATTGATGCCGAGAATTACGCGATATCCGTGCCGTGCGGGGAAATATCCGTGCTAGCCGGTAATGTTGAGGCTTACGGTTTCCGTGCCGGCATTACGGGGAAATCACTTACTATCAAGGAGGCATCCCTTACCGCGTACGGGAAGACAGAGGGGGCGGTTGTTCTCACGGAACAGGGGCCCTGGAGGGATGCTGGAATCGTTGTTCAGGCAGGAAAATCCGGGAAGACCGCGACAGATGGGGTTTATTCCGGTCAGCGGTTCCTCCATGCCTATACCGAACGTGTCCCTGATGCATCGTGATGCGGGATAGTGGGTCAGGAAGCATCTCTTTTACGCAGGTTATTTTCAATTGTAACCGAATGGACAGTTTTTTTACCATATTTCAAGTATATGATTTGACATGAAAATACCGGGTCTATTTCATCAAAAGTACCTGAAAGGTTTTGTCATTTCACCCTGTTTTTAACGTGATACGCGGATTGATGAAAAGAACCGGCATTTACTGATCATTGCCTGTAAAATATTTCAAAAAATGTGCAGGATAATTGTGAAAGACAGATAAATCCCTGCAACCCAGCAATGAAAATGAAAATATCCGAAGAGACGAGCCTTTGCCTGGAAGTTATTCTTCTCCTGGCCTTTGGCATGATAATGGTCGTCATCGGTGCCGTGCTGTTGACGGTTGCTGCAGGAGCATTGCCCTACTATGTGGAAGGTGTGTATGGTCTCCTTCTGGTTATGTTTGGCTTGCAGCTGCAGACTACTGGAAAAATTCCGATTGGATTTGTGAAAAGATCGTGGTCGGTACTCATTCCAGGGATCATCATCACGGTGATTGGGTTTTGCACCTGTTTTGTTCCGGGGATTCTTGGTACCATTCCAAAGTTTCTCGTGATGGCCATTTTCGGCGTTGGCAGTATCCTGCTGTTTGTGCAGCTTTTTTTTGCACAGGAGAGGTACTGGGTCGGGAAAACACAGGGTAACAGACTAATCAGGCAACTTACCATAAATAGTGCAGTTGTCTGCATCCTGGAGAGCCTGATTGCCGTACTGATTGCAGTACAAATTTGCCTGCCCGGTATCCATTCAACTAATCTTCTGGCGGTTGGCGCTCTTCTTTTAGGCATCGCCCTGTTCTGCCTTGCTTTTGCTCTCCAGAAAGTGTATCGGACTGACCCCGAATCCGACATGTCCACAAAAACTCCGGGAATCTCCCTTGACACCGTTATGGGGATGCAGTATGGTTTCTACATGCTGGTTTTAGGCTGTCTGATGGTTCCGATTAACCTGGGGTTACTGCCATATGCACTAAGTGCCATGCACGGTATTCTGGTCGTGCTGTTTGGTGTCCAGGCGCTGGTAGTCGGGAGTATTACGACACTTGTGTTCAAACGCAACTGGATCTTCCTCCTTGTTGGGATGGTGTTTGTGGCGGTCGGTGCGTTTGCGGTTATTGTTCCTGACATGGTGGTTGAACATCTGATGTTCTTTATCGGGGTTTTGATTATTCTCGGGGGATTTTATCTTCTTTATACCCTGGTCAGGCCAAAACAGAGGTCAGAGGTGCCCGCCAGAAAACCGGAAGGAAAAGATCTCCAGCTGATGATATTGTTGCTTATTCTGGCACTCCTTACGGCCATCCTGATGATTCTCTTTGGTACATCGCTGCTTATCGAAAACCTGATCCCTGGGACTGGTATAGCCATTATACTCATTTGTTTCGGACTGTCACAGCTTGTTCTGCAGTATGTCCTGTCCCTGGCAGTCAAGAAGAATCTTATCGTGTGACATTGACCCTGTTTCATCTCTTTTCCCCTGGCAACAAACAGAATAAAACTGGAAAAAGTTAAATCAGTGAATGGTTATTCAGGCCAGCAGGGGCGGGAATGGGACCTTACCCAAAATCAATATTCATCGTCTCTATATGATACCGTCTGATTGGCCAATGGCGATTGGATAATACCTCGCAAAGTCCACTAGAGGCCTTTTTATAATTCCCCGATGTGGTGTAAAAATATCCTGTACGCACCGTTACGCCATTTTCTATCAACGGGTTATGCGTTATTATAAATAATATAATTATGAAATAGTAGAAAGGTATTTAATATGCAATTTATTTGATTAATCATAAAGCAAAAGTAATATATATAAAGAATAATTGTTATTCAAAAACTATTTATATCAATAATGTTAAGAGAATACCATGGAAGAAACCATGAGATCCAGAAGTGATTCAGGGACCGTATCTATGATTAATCCTCATATTGAGATCATGCTGCGTCAGGCAAACGAAAGGAAATATCATGAGGACTATGCCAAAGCTATCGAGGGCTATGATCAGGTTCTTAAGATTGATGCCCGACACGTCAGGGCTTTTCACTCAAAGGGGAATGTACTGGATACGCTTGGCAAATATGAGGAAGCAATTTCATGCTATGAATTGGCCCTCGAGTGTGATCCGTATAATGCAGAAACCTGGTATAATAAAGGTATAACCCTCCTCAAGATGGGATGCAAGAAGGATAGTTTCGAGTGTATTCAGCGGGGTTTATCTCTCGCTATCGGAGATTCGTAAAAAAAGGTGTTCTACAGAGACATCGGGGATCGAAGAGATCCAACCACACATGACCGTACGACTTTATCTTTTTCAGATTATCGGATTCTTTCCTTTTTTTTGGCAATTTATTAATACTATCTCACGCGTTATTGATTTGAGGCAATTAAGGTGGCAGAATTACCAATTGCAGCCGTTGCGAGGATTGCAAAGAAAAATGGAGCAGAACGAGTCGGCCAGGATGCCGCTGTTGCTCTGGTTGGAAAAGCAGAAGATTACATCGCGTGTCTTGTCAAAGAAGCAAACAAGTTTGCAATACACGCAGGAAGAAAGACTGTCAAGGAAGAGGATGTGGAACTCGCAGCAAAGTCCGTGTAATCCACATCTTCTCCTTATTCTCGTTTCTTTCTTTCACTTTTCTCCTTATTCTATCCGAATAGACTAGGGTTGTTGGGAATACTGAGACGGCCCGGAATGTTCGCCTCCACTCCTTTCCGTCCACTCCTCCTTATCGTCCGGTGCTCCTCCATTCCGCTCTGCTCACATCACGGGCCTGCTTCTCGCGGTTTTCAGTGTTCCTGCTGACGGCCACGGCTTCGTCGCAACACTCCTCGTCGTCGCCTGATCCATCCCGATCCTCGCACCATGCTCCGCAGCGTGCTCGTCGCTGTTGACCCTCTCCACAGACAACCGACAATTTCTGCGAGAGATTTACCAGTCCCAGTATTGCAATGTAATTGTTGGTCACTCTCCAAGTATTTCCCGGCCATCATCAGGCAAGCCGGGCCTCACGTGAAGTCATAGTGCTGCCGGTAAAAGGAAATCTCCAGTTGGAACGACGCTCCGTGCTTCGCTTGCATGACCTGTCACTGTTTTTTCTGTGAACTGAATGGCTACAATTAGGAAAGGGTATTTCATCATGAATGTATATCCCGGGAAAAAGATCCATTAAAATCACTCGTATGGTTTTTTATTCACGTACTGACCCGCATATGTCTCAGGTCATACCACCCCTTTCCCAGTAGTGCAAGTCCGAAAACGATAAAAAAACCGGAATGGATGGCGAAAACCCACGTCTCCTGCGTGGAATTCCCAGACAACAAACTCATCCAGAAGAACGGGCATACTACTCCGAAGAGCGCGAGCCCTGCGCCGACTTTCATCAGGCTTTTTATCTGTCGTTCGTTTGAGGGCATGGTCATTTACCGAAATAATTCAGGGGAACGTAAGGGTATCAGCTGCTGCTCTCAGGGGGTTTCCTGCAAATTTATTTTATTGTGTTTTTTCTTTGCCTGCTCATTATGCAGCTGAATCCGGTACGTGGCGAAATACAGCAGCCCAAACAGGATCACGCTGCACCTTCTATTTCAAAAATTGTTTAAATATTTTCCTGTTTTCACCGGGGTATAATAGTACGAATCACAGGAGGTCAGGTCCAGGGGAACGTGACTCCCAGTGAGAGGAGACAGTAGTACACTCCGACAACGATGAACACCGCGGCAACAGCCCGCTTTACCCACTTCTCCATCTTCTGCACGGTTGCCATCATCCCCGAGACCCTTGTAACCCCCTGCACGAGAAGGAAGGAAATGACGATCACCGGCAGCGCTGTCGCAATTGCAAAGACTGCAGGGACGAAGAGAGCATCCCCGGTTTTCAGCGCGATAGGGATAAGCATTCCGAAGAAGAGGACCGCCGAGAACGGGCATAAGGCGAGTGCAAAGATGACTCCCAGTATGAATCCGCCTGCGTATCCCCTTCCCGCGAGATATGTCTCGAGTTTCTGCAGCCAGCCTCCACCTGAAGGGAGCGGGATATCCACGATCTCCAGCATCAGGATTCCCATGATGATGAGGAAGGGTCCGATCACTAGTGCCCCATACTGCTGGAGGAAGAAGGAGATGGCCTGGATATTCAGTCCTGCATACACGATGAGGGCAGTCAGCCCAATGTAGGCTGCCATTCTCCCAAGGGAATACAGCGTTCCCACCAGGAGAGTATGCCTGCTGTCCCCGATCTTCTTCGAGATGAACGCAATCGCGGTGATATTGGTCGCAAGCGGGCAGGGTGAGAATGTCATCATCAGCCCGATGAAGAATGCGGCAACAAGGGGTATCCCGCTGGTTCCCAGGCTCTCCATGACACTTATAACGTCCGTCAGGAGAAGTCCCCCGCCAGCCTTTTGTCAATGACCTCTTTCAGGTAGGTCATGTATTCGTTCTGGTCATTGATCTTGTACCAGACATTGATGTTCTGCTCCTTGTAAAACCCGTTCTCGTCGTAGACGCCGATCCAGAGGGATTGCGCTGCAGGTTCATACCGTGCGACGATCTCCTTGTTTTCGGGAAGTTCCATGTTGATATGCCCGAATACGACCTTTCCGGATGCCAGTTCATCAGCAAAAAACGTGTTCACGGTATCCTCTGCAAAGGCCCCTACCATCCTGCAGGAATAGCACTGCTGTGTCCTGTGGAAGTGAATGACCTCGACCCGGTGGCCGGTTTGGGAAGTATTCTGTCCCGCATCAACGCTGCTCGTAACCGGTGTGGTGCACCCCGCAGCAAGGACCATGCCAAGCACGAGGAGCAGGAGAGGAATAATCAACATCTTACTTTTAATCATGGTACCTCTTACCCTTGTCATTTTTTTACCTCATTCCGGATTGTCCTGACTATTGCCTGGGAAAGGCAGTTGATC
>Ga0302250_1000619_pt1 | contig 32417 bp, 28 predicted proteins | sample AAG_RA_Asp_MG_FD_193536 | JGI IMG/M metagenome (GOLD analysis project Ga0302250, IMG submission 193536) | Enriched activated sludge microbial communities from anaerobic digester in WTTP, New Holstein, Wisconsin, United States - AAG_RA_Asp | ecosystem: Engineered > Bioreactor > Anaerobic >...
TTCTTTTTGCCTGAATTTCTTATGCGATATTTTCTGAAATCTATTGAGTCTTCGATCACTATCTGGGCAGGTATCGAGTACCGACCGGCCCACTTTTGTGAAAATTGACTTTTTCAGCGACGACTAATTAGAATACCTAAATCAAACTATTGGCGAAATAGCTCGCGTTGGGGTAGTGTCTGTTAAGGTCAACGGTTTCTATCCGAAAGGGTACCCCCCGGTTTATTGTTCAAACACCAATCCCAACTGTTCGGGATTGCTGGGAGGGCTATCCAGTTCAAGTTTCTTCAATTAAGCCACCTGGTGAGTTGTGCAGGATTATCCTCGCCCGTAGTCCAGTTATTTAATTATCATTACACTCGGGTGGGAACGAGATTAAAAGGGGAAGGTCATCGCCGACGAATCGACCGCAGCGAGTAAACTCGCACACCTCGACGGATTCCAGTTCCGGGATTTTATCCTGGAGACCATCAGCAATCACCAGGCGGGCGGAAGCGAGCATATACAGGAGGGGAGCTGAGATTGCCCACAGCAGCCGTCAGCAAGGTCAAGTGCCATACCGCCCAGGCCATCGCCCTGGCAGTAGCCGCCCTTCTCGTCTGGCTCTTCTACACCAACCTGCAGCCGCCGGTCCTGCCCCCGGGCGCACGGATGCCCGCCCTCGCCTTTAACTCCCCTGCTGGTCCTGACACCCTCAGAAGCCAGCCCGGAAAAACCACCCTGGTCATGCTCTTCAGCATGCGCTGTCCCCACTGCCTCTACGAACTCGACCTTTTCGAGAAAAACCGGGAGCGGCTCGCCGCCATCCGCATCTATCTGGTCACGACCGACCGGGATTTCACCCCGGCAGCCGGCCGGATGCACTGGCCACTCCTCGCCTGCGCGGAGAATATTCTCTGGGTTCACCTGGATGAAAAGCAGTACCAACAACATTTTGGCGCAGCGATATCGCCCTCATTTTATATTTTCAACCAGGATGGCGTATTGAAAGAAAAGATTCGCGGTGAGATCAGGCTGGATGCCCTGCTGGAGAGGCTCGAGCCGGCCAATGCATCAGGGGGAAAAGCCAGCATTTCAGAAAACAGGCAGGATGTTCCATAAGAGGAGAGATACTGGGCAGGCATACAGGTCTGGTGGGATTAATACAAGTATTGGACAAGTGCTGAGGGTTACATAAATTGTGAGGCAACGAATTATTCGCGAGTCAACCAACCAATTTTACAGGCCACTTTTCTGAAATAGAAATAAGGAATCATCGAGTAAAATATGCCCGCACAAAAAGAAAAAAAAGATTCGCAGTTTGCGTTAACATTGCAAACTATCCCGCTTCTCTCGAACGGTCAAAAATCTATGAGATCCTTCCCGACGAAAAGGCAGAACAACATCATCTCCTCAGAATCAGGGATGAGTCCGGAGAGGAATATCTTTATCCGGCCGAAATCTTCGTTGCTGTAGAATTGCCCGCCAAACTTATCGCCGCCCTCAAGACAGAATAGCTTATCCCTGCCAAAGGTAATCGCGTTCGGATAAATGCACCACTCGTGCGGAATTGCATCATCATTCAGATGACTCTATCATTCCGCACTAAAAGGGGAAGCAGCACCATCTATTGGCACATCCGGGATCCGGGGCGGCAGTGCACTAACGCGCCATGCTCGCAGACAGGCCGACGGCCTGCCCGGAGAGAGGGCTGAATTTTATCAGCGGACAAGTCGTGGAACAAGCGAACAGGGTGCTCTACCTCGATATCATCGATTCGATCCCCAGCTGGCTGTGTATGGAGACGCAGCCAGCCGGGGCGATCTCGAGCTCCGTCAGCTGCGGAGATAAACTGGTTGTTGTACCCTGTTTTTACCAGGCGATCTCCGGACTGGTAACGAGAGGTTAATTACATTCGATCCGTACAACCTCATGTTTTACCTCAAGCGTCACCCAGTCATTGATAACCAGATCGAAAATCCCGTTGTAAATCAGGCGGGTAAAAACCTTAAAGTTGTAGTCCTTGCCTGGACTGGTAAAGCCCAGGACTTCAATAAAATTATCCTTGACCACGACTTTGTTGTCCTGGGTATAGAATTCATAGGCATGATCCTGATCATTTCCGGTCACGTTAAACTTGATACCAGTCACCATGCCAATTGCCGTGCTGCCCTGCTCATTAATGTGCGCTTTGACGTGGAGGACTCCACTCTTGTCGGTTCTGATGGAATAATTATAATTCCAGAAAGAGGTGATAGCGATGCCTTCACTGACGCAGGGCGATTCCACCATCCAACTATGTTCCATGTGCACCATGTGATCCTTGGTGGTCACATCGGCCAGGGCTGGCAGCATGACGCCCAGGGCGATGAGGGCGACCAGGCTGAATACGAGCAGTTTTGCTTTCATGATACACTCCTTGAAAATAAACAGAGTCCGCCAGGAAGGCTGATCAAATAATACGCAGCCCCCTGTATGATTTGATGTTTTGCCCGACCCGGTTTTTTTCTTTTTCACTGGAATGCAGTCAAGATCGGCGACCACTCCGTGCCCCTTCACATCACCCTGCCTTTCAAAAAGTCAGCGATCTGGTGCTGGTTTATCACACCATATTGGGTAAAACAATTGACCGGTGCAGCATGATCCAAAAGGGGAACTGCGCTGAGTCAGGGAGGCAAGGTAGGCAGAATCGAAGTATTAGTGAGAGATGGATTGAGTAACGCGGGACCCCCGGTTGTATATTAATTAATCCAATGCTCCATGTCAAGCACTATTTGAAGAAAAATCACCTGTTTTTCGCCATCGTGTTCCATGCCATTTGATGCTCCCTCTTTTTATAGCCTCCGGGTTACCAAACCTGCCCGAACGGATGTGCCATTACACGCGAGTAATACAGTTTTAACGAAAATCCATTGACTTTCTACGCAGGGTTGAGTATACTGCAGTAGGGACATCCTCCACGCCTCCACAAGCCGCCCTCCTTCCCCTCTGGCACGCCCTCCCGCGGCCATCACGAAAATGCTCTCTGCCGGCCTCCTCCAAAATTACAGCAGTCTGGAACGGGAAAACAAACCAGTCATTCGCCCGGATAAACCGGCCAGCATACAGAATAACAGCCCAAAATCATGGCCGGCTGGTAAACAGGCTTGACCGGGCGCCAGAGGAACAAATCCGGGGCAAACCGCAAACCGTCCAATCAAGGAGAATCATGCCATGAAAACGCAAACGCGTGTTTTCGCATGGATCGCCATTCTGTTGCTGGCTTTTACTGGCCACGGGGTCTGCGACTATATTTCCAATATCCACATGACACCGGCTTCCCCCGCATGCCTGCTTTTCAACCAGCAGGTCACCCTCACCTTTGACTATTCGGTCACCGAGGCGGCAGGCACCCTGATTTTTGTCCGGCCATTCGCAGCAGGTGCACTTGCGCCCGGATACGCCGCGCATCCCTCTGAAACTTATCCGGCAGGCAAAGGAACCGGCAGCGCCTATTTCACGATCATGGCGGGGGATGTCATCGTCGATCAATTGCGCTTTCAACTCAAGAGCGCGGATCAAAGCAGGGTACTGCTGGAGTTTTTCATTCCGGTGGCCTACCACTTTTCATCCAATGCTATCGGAAATGTCCACATTTCTCACGACTCGCCCTCTTCGCTGCTATTCGGGCAGAATGTGGATATCACCTTTGACTATGCCACCAGCGAGCCCGGGGGAGTACGCATATTCGCGCGTCCGATGACCAATGGTGCAACAACACCCGGGTATGGCGCGCACGGATCGCCGCTCTACCCGGTCGGAAGCGGCAGCGGCTCCGGCTATTTCACGATCAGCGCCGGGGTTACCCATGTCGATAACGTCCGCATGCAGATGTATAACAGCGATCAGAGCCAACTCCTGCTTGAATATTTGATCCCGATCGATATCCACTACGCCGCCCATGCCATCAAGAATATCGTGGTTTCGCCCACTCCTCCCCACGGCATGCTCTTCAACGAGAATGTCATTGTCAGCTTTGATTACAGCACGCCTGAGCCGGGCGGTGTGCGAATTTTTGCACGTCCGTTTTCGGGAGGCGGCCTGACGCCTAACTATGGCGCGTCAGGTTCTCCACTCTACCCGGCGGGGAACGGCAGTGGAACGGGAGATTTTACCATTATGTCAGGCAATGCCACTGTCGACCAGATCCGTTTCCAGATGTATAACAACGATCAGAGCCAACTCCTGCTGGAGTATTTTGTGCCTGCTAATTTTCCCTATTTCCCGCATACAATTAACGACTTTCAATTCGAACCCAAACCTCCCGCTTACCTGACTTCCGGGCAACCGGTGAAGATCAAGTTCAATTACCATGCCAACCAGCCGGGGGGAGTACGCATATTCGCGCGACCGATAACTGATGGTGCAACAACGCCCGGGTATGGCGCCCACGGTTCGCCGCTCTATGCCGACGGCAGCGGAAGCGGCGACGGCTTTTATGAGATTTCCAACCTGAGCGTCCTGGTCGATATGACCAGATTCCAAATGTACAATGCGGATCAGAGCCAGCTGCTGCTTGAATTTTTCCTCCCTTCAAGGTTTTACTATGGCAATCAGGGCATCACCGGTCTGGAGGGCAGCCATCCAGCTGCGCCACAAACCTTCACACTGGACCAGAATTATCCCAATCCCTTCAATCCCCTGACCTCGATCCGCTTTGCCCTCCCGGCGCAGGCCCGGGTTTCGCTCTCGATATTCAATCGTGCCGGTGAAGAAGTGGCCATCCTCTGCTCGGAGGTGCTGGCCGCCGGATCCCATACCAGAAGATGGGATGGGAGTCTCTTCCCGAGCGGTGTCTATTTCTACCGGTTGCAGGTCGATGGCCGAAATGTGGAAACCAGAAAATTGACGCTGGTCAAGTAAACCGACGCTGTGGCAAAAGGGATTTCTGATGCCCAGCCCGTACAACAGCGGATTACATCGTTGCGGGCTGGGCATTATAATTATGCAGATTTTATCCCTTCCTTACCTGACTGTCCGCTTACTGAAAAAATCGTGGCAACCCTGGAACACCTGTAGTCATCTGCATCAAGCCTCAGAAAAATGGATACGCGGCAGACACGATCCCTTCAGATCAGTCCGCCTCGATTGAACGTGCCCATATACGCCACAATCCGTTCTTGACTGTCCATTCAACTGGTCACTCCGACGTGCAAACCCCTCCATAAATTAGCATAACCCCTTGTTTTTCAATATCAATCATTTTCTTTCCTCTTGGCATGGTTATTGACAGAGTTACTTCGGCAGCTCCAGGGAGCACACAAAAGGCCGAAGCAAATTGCGCTTTCCCCGAGTTGTGGCGAAAATGTGAAATGAAGCCCGGCTCCAGACCGGCATGAGATCCTGGAAAAGCCACGAACAACAAGTCATGCTGAGAACAAGATCGTTGAGAGCGTCCGGGAGAATGGTCTGTGAGGAATAAAAGGAGGGAAGATTGGCAGGAGAGCATTGCAGGGATGAAAAAAGCGCGGGACTGGCCTCACTAGCAAGAATCGTTAAAAGTGGCTAAATTTTAAAAAAGTACTTGATCTATATTCAACTATGCATTATCTTAATTAATAAGGTATTGCATCAACGGAGTCAGTCCCGCACTCAGTATCACCGAATTGCTTCCAAAGCACCGGACCCGGGACGGCAGCAAAGCAAATGCGATTCAGGCCGCCCTTTCATAATGAGTCAATGCCCGGCAAGGCGAGACTCAACCTTAATCCCCAAAAAATACAAAAGCGATCGTTCTCAGCGCGATGTCATTCTTCAGGCAGAACAAATTCAGGCCTGACCGGCTGAAGCTGAAATCAGAGTCAAGGAATGACCAACCTTTGCACTCTTGCGCAAGGCTGGATTCATCCGGTTTGACAAGCCCGTTAGCGACTCCGGATATTCAGGAAACGGATGTTATTTCAGGATCAACTTTCAGAGTGAATACGATGAGCACCAAACAAATCCGGGGCAGTGAATTCGTCACAATGCAAGCCGCCACCACGCCGCACCTGCCCTTGAGTGGAAGCATTGATCTGACCTATCGCTGCAACAACAACTGCCGCCACTGCTGGCTCCATCAACCCGACACCCCAAAAGTCCGGGAGCGGGAGCTTTCTTTCCAGGAGTGGATCACTGTCATCGATCAGGCTCGGGCCATGGGCACCCGCAAATGGGCCATCTCCGGCGGTGAACCCATGCTGCGCGAGGATTTCTCCGATCTATTCGATTTTATCACCTCCAAATCAATCTTTTATTCCCTTAATACCAACGGCACGCTCATCACCCCTGCAATAGCCCGGTGACTTTCCCCAGGGGATATCATGATCGCCCTCTATGGCGCTAACCCGGCGATCCATGATCACATCACCCGCAATCCCGGCAGTTTTGATCAGGCTCTGCAGGGGATGGCCTACTTGCGTGAAGCCGGTGTTCGTTATACTGTTCAGATAGTCCCCATGAAAGACAACTTTCACCAGTGGGAAGAGATGCATGCTCTTGCACAACGCCTGAGCCCGGATTATCGAATCGGGACAACATGGATGCATCTTTCAGCTTCGGGCGACATGATTAAAAACCGAGAAATCATTGCCCAACGGCTGACGCCGGCGCAAGCAGTCAGTCTGGATCCCCCGAATGTCCCGTATGAGCAGCGGCACCAAAATAGCGCAAGCTGCTGCGCCGAAAGCGAACAGAACAGCTACCGCAACTGTATTACCAACCGCAACTCCTTCCATATCGATCCATTTGGCAGCATGAGCTTTTGCTCGCTGGTCAAGGACGAACGGCTGCGTTATGATCTTGTGGCGGGCAGCTTTGCCGAGGGATGGGATCTTTTTCTGCCCGGCCTCGCTGCAGACGTCGAAAATTTCAGGTCCGACGATCCGGCCTGCCGGAGCTGTTCAATCCGGTATGAGTGCCGGGCCTGCCCCGCGCTGAAATTTCTCGAAAGCCGCAGCCTGGCCGATACACCCAGCTATATTTGCCGGATTGAACTCGAAAAAAGCAGGCTCAGGGCTGACTGGAAGGCCGAGCATCAACGCTTTTTCAAGCTTGCCGGCATTTCGATTGCTTTCAACAGCGAACTGCCCATCAAGGCGGATTCTTTCGGCCCAAGATTCAATTCTTTTTACACCGATGCACCGGGAGAGGACCTCGTTCAGGTGGAGCACTATTATTCAATTCCACAGCACCTGAAAGAGTCACATGGTGAGCTGCTCTATGATAGTGCGCCCTGGCGCATATACAAAAAAGACGATTTGTGGTACTATGTCAATTTTACAGGTCAGGGCACCGAATATACCATTCACAAAGTCGCTGTTTTTTCCAAAAATTACGCTCATGGCCGGATCTTCAGTGAATCGGACAGATTCTTTCACGCCGGAGATCTGCATTCCTTGACCATGTTCGCAACCGATCAAATCTGGCTGTCCCAAGTGCTCCTGTCACGGAGGGCTTTATATGTGCATTCCTGCGGCCTCAATCTGGACGGCCGTGGCATGCTCTTTATCGGCCATTCAGGAGCGGGTAAATCGACGACCGCCAAATTATTCGGTGCGCAAGCGGAGCTGTTGTGCGATGATCGCAACATCGTCCGCTTTTGGCCGGAGCTGGGTTGGCGCGTGCACGGTACCTGGAACCACGGCGAACTGCCCCGGGTCTCGTCCAACTCTGCATCCCTGGAAGGGCTCTTCTTCCTCGAACATGCCAGCGAAAACCGCCTGATCAGAATTCATGATCGGGGCCAAATTATCAGGCGGCTCATCCCTTGCCTGGTCCGCCCCTTTGTGAACGCCCATTGGTGGCAGGAAATACTGCCAATGGTCCAGGCCATTGCCAACGAAGTTCCGGCCTATATCATGCATTTTGACCTCAGCGGTGCGATCGTTCCGCTGGTTCGGGATCTGGATTTTAAAAAGACTCAGACGGCCGGAAACATGGCGGTCGAGGCCGAATTGCATCATGTATATTAGCTCACGAGTTTCATGCATCATTATGCAACGACGAATGCAGTCGCATTCGTTGACCACCTGCTTTTACCAGGAGGGAGCTTTATGAAAAAGGAATGGATCAAACCGGAACTGATCGTTCTGCTGCAAGGAAAAGCCGAAGAATCTGTTTTGACGTTTTGCAAAGCGGTCACTATCGCCGGCGACCCCACGCTCAATCAGGGTGGACAGCTGTGCGGCAATGACAAGATTAACTCTTGCCAGAACTGCCATTCCCGTCCGCCGAAGGATTCGTAATCAGCGTACCGGTCAACGTTCTTTGCGGCAAGCCATGCGAGCGTTACTGGTTCGTGCAGCCGGATAAAACAGGCCGAGGCGTCAACAGGAAAAAGAAGCAGTGAGGATTTTCCCGCAATCATTTCCAGGTTTTCATCTCTTCCTGGGGCGTCTTTTCCTCCGGGCGGGCAGATTTCTGCGCCCGCTGGCCATTATGGTGATGAGGCCGGAAGACCTTATCCGCTTTGCCCGGGAAACCTATCAGGACCCCGCTGTCATAGCCGCGTGGGGGAACCAGGAAATGGTCGACTCCGGCTTGAAGATAGACGAACAGGAGCTGTTTGACGAGCTTTATCAAAAAAAGGGACGACTGCTGCTGCTGGGATTGGGGGGGGGACGTGAGGCGCTCTTTTTTGCCCGGCAGGGATATAAAGTCACAGGAGTGGATTATATCCCGGAGCTGGTAAAAATAGCGGACCAGCACGCCCGGAGGCAGGGGGTGACGCTGGAGGGGATAACAGCGGATATCAACAATCTGGCCTTGCAGCCGCTGCACTACGATGTCGTATGGTTTACCCGGCCGCTCTATTCAACCTTTCCGACCCGCAAGCGCCGGATTAAACTCTTGCAGCACCTGGCCGAAGCGATGCAGCCCTCGGGCTGCATCGCCTGCCAGTTCCATTTTGATCCGGGTGCCCACCCTGGCAAGAGCAAGCTGCGGTTACGGCGCCTCGTTGCGGCACTCACTCTCGGCAACTTTTCCTATGAACCCGGTGATATGCTGTGGGGAGGCATCGAGTTCAGCCACGCCTTTGGCAGCGAACAGGAGGTCGCCTCCGAATTCGCAGAGGCGAAGCTGGAAATCCACAAGCTCCATTTCAGCGCATACTCGCCGCGAGGATGGGCGATTCTGCGCAAGCAGATCTACCCGGCAGGTCACTCCCGCCCGGGGATGGGCTGATTGAATAATTCGGCATAGGATCCGCCGGCGGACCAGAGCTGATCGTGCGTGCCGGTCTCGGCGATGCGCCCCTCGCTGAACATGATGATGCGGTCGGCGCTCTGCAGGGTAGAGACCCGGTGGCTGATGAGCAGGGCGACGCGGCCGCGCGCCCGCTCCATCCAGGCATTGAGCATCTCGAATTCATTGCGGGCATCGAGGGCGCTGGTGGGCTCGTCAAAGATCATGATCGGGGCGTCGCGCAGAAACGCCCGCGCCACCGCAATGCGCTGCCACTCCCCCCTGCTCAACTCCTCCCCCTCATCGAACCACTTGCCGAGCATGGTTTCATAGCCGTGCGGCAGCCCCTCGATCACGCCGGCTGCGCCTGAGCGCTGCGCCGCCTCCTCCACAGCCGGACTGTGCAGGGGGAGGCGGATGTCCCCCAGCCAGATATTCTCGCGTGCGCTGAGATTGTACTCCTCGAAATCCTGAAACATAACCGCCAGATTACGCCACCACTCCGTCAGTTCAAACTCGCGGATATCGACCCCGTCGAGCAGGATCCGCCCCTCCGCCGGGTCGTAGAGCCGGCAGATCAGCTTCATGAGGGTGCTCTTGCCGGAGCCGTTGGCCCCGGCCAGGGCGATGCGCTCGCCCGGGGCGGCGCTGAAAGAGACCTCGCGCAGGGCCCAGCGTTCGCTGCCGGGATAGCGGAAGGCGAGCCCTTCGACGCTGAGGCCGCGTCGGACCGGCGACGGCAGCGGCTGAACCTGCCGCCTGCGGGGCATGTCCGGCGTGAGATTGAAAAAATCATAGAGCTGCGAAACAAAGCGCGCATCCTCGTAGATATCCCCGATGCCGGTGAAGAGATTGCGCAGGGCGTTGAGGGCCTGCTGAAAGGCCTGAAAATACATCACCAGGCTGCCTAGGGTGATGGCTCCGGCCAGGGTCTTGCCGATCAGCACCAGGTAAAAGCCATAGGCCACCGCCGTGGCCAGCAGCTGGGCGAGGAGGGTGCCGCGGGTCTGGCGGCCGTTGATGCGGAACTGCTCGACCCGCAGCCGCCGCTGGATGGCCAGATAGCGCCTGCGCAGGAAACGGCCCAGGCCCAGCGCCCGCACCTCCTTGGCCCAGGCCTTGTCGGTCAGCAGCCAGTGGTAGTGGTAGCTCTTGCGCTCGAGGCTGCTGCTCTTTTGCCGCCACTCGAAAAGGACATCGGCGAAATGGAGGCGGAGCAGAAAAGCGGGCAGCAGGGTGAGCAGCAAAAGCAGAGGAATCGACCAGTGAAAGAGGAAGAGCAGCCCGACCAGCCCGGCCAGGGTGAGGCTCTGCTGGATGATGTTCTGCAGCCGACCGACCAGCTGCGAGGGGCGGTAGATGGCCTGATGCTGGGCCCGGTGCAGGGTGTCGAAAAAGGCGGGATTCTCATAATAGGCAAAATCGATCTCCACCGACTTGTGGTGGAGCTTTTCCATGATGTTCTCCTGCACCATCGCCGACTGGTGGCTCTGCAGCCAGGAGTGGATGCTGGAGGCGACCACCTGCAAAAAGACCAGCCCTCCCACCAGCGAGGCGAGCAGGATAAGCGAGCGGGGCGTAGAGGCAGCAGTTCCCAGCTGCAGCGCAGCGGCGACCCCGTCGAGGATGAGCTTGCTCGCATAGAGGATGCCCAGGGGCAGCACGCTCTGCACCACCAGCAGCAGGGTGCTGACGATGAAGAGCATGGGCGAGGCCCGCCAGACCAGTCCGAGGGAGCGGAGGATGTTGGGGAGCAGTTCTTCGCGGAGTTGACGGGATGTGAGCTTGCGCAGGGGGCGCAATCGTGGAGTCATCAGGAACGGCCTTCAAAGGATATGCTTATATCAGGCAACAACCAGGACGGGGAGAAAATTCCGCCGGGCGGCGGGTGGATGCAAGAGGAAGGCGGCACCGGGTGGGCGCGAGAAGGTGACTGCGGGTAGGCGCCAGATCTTGCGGCGCTGGGCCGGGGGGGATTACTGGAGATGCACCGTGGCCGCCAGGGTGGCGGTCACCTCCTTCAGCTTCCAGAGGCCGATGTGGGCCTGGAGGAAAGGAAAGGGCTGCAGGCGCAGGCCGGCATTGAAGCACTCGGCGTCATACTCGGCGAGCAGGGTCACCATGCGGTGGGGCGAATAAGAGACCCCGCCGAAGAGGCCGACCAGCATTTTGGTACGGGCGACCAGCCAGTCCGGGCCGTAGCCAAGATGAAAGTGGAGGGGCACCCCGCGCAGGGTATCGTGCCGGGAGGCTACTATATAGAGGGCGCCGAAATGCTGTGCGGTGGCGGTTTCCCACTTTAACTGCTTGATGGCGAAAAAGTCCTGGGTGCCGATGGTGACGGCCGGCCGGCGGCCCTTCTCGCGCAGCAGGCGCACGCGCAGGTAAACCGAGCGGTCGCCGAATCCGCCGATATAGTGGTCCGGCCGCACGAACATGCCGCCGGCCTCGAGGAAAGGCAGAAAGCCGACTCGCCCCCACATCACCGTGCGCCGGTTGGGATGCCAGTTGGTGTAGAGCATGGGAATGCGGCTGACCCCGGCGGTGAGTTCGCCGTCGTCCGCGATCTCGGCGGAGGGCACCACCATCAAACCGGAATAGCCGAAGAGGGAGGCGTTCTGGGCAAAAAGAACGCCCGGACATAGTCCGGGCGCCACAAGGAGGAGGAAACACCCCCAAAAGATCAGAACGCGGAGTTTTCCGCCGCGCTGGCGCGCGTTCCGCACCGCATGCTGCAAACAGCCACCTGCTCCCGATCGCAACCGATCGGGAGCAGGCCAACAGGCCGGCTTAATTGCCATTCATCGTGCCCTGATTGTGGATGATGATGCCCTGATTGTGCTGCCAGGGAATCTTGCGGAAAATCAGGACGTAACGGACGTAATCCTTGTCCTTCACCCGGGCTTCCAGCTTGACCGTGGCGCTCTTGCCCCAGGTCAGCCCCGAGAAGACGGTATAGGCGGCGCCGTTGAGGCCGGTCGTGGCCGTGGTGGTGCTCAGGGTGCCGGAGCCTTCGCTGATCGAGAAAGTGATCGGCACTCCGCTGATGAAACCGCCGAGGGAATCAACCAGCACGCCCCAGACCGGGGTCTTGATATGGTCGCGGAAGTAGCCCCAGATATCAGGATCGCCCTCAGTGCGGCCGAGAAAATCGAGGTCAGCCGAGGCGCCGAAGCGGACAGGCGGGACCTTGCCGGGCACGGTGAAGCCGGGCACGGAACCGCCGTCGAGGATATCGACACCGGGATCGTAGACATTGTTGCGGTCGACGTCGAGGATGACATCATATTCGCCGGGCCACATCTTGATCGGGTTGGGGTCGGTGGCCAGCGAGCCGCCATGGATGCGGATCACGGGCAGGTAGCCCCAATAGCCGTTCCAGAGGCACTGCACCGGCATCTCGTGGGTGCCGACGGTGCGCAGGCTGAAGAGCTTGTCGCCCTTCATCCACACCGGCTTGTGCGGCGCGATGAAAACGGTGACAAATTCGCTGGCGCCCTGCGGCCGCACCATCGCCGTGACCTGGCCATAAATCACTTCCAGGGAGTCGAACTGGTTCTTGTGGGTGCCGTAGGCATCGCAGGCGATGTCCTGGATGATATGGGCGCCGCTCGCGGGATTCTGCACGACCACGCCGGGGTGCTTCAGGTCGCTGATCCAGTCGCCGGTATTATAGACCCCGTAGGGCTCCCGGTCGGCGACAATATCATAGGTGCCAAGGACAGCGGAATTGCTGATTTTGGTCGGCTCGAAGGAGCCGTCTTTCTCCGTCCGGTCGCTCTCGATGCCGTTGTCGCTGACGTCGGTGAAGGCCTCGCCGAGGGTGTAGTTATTGCGATCGTTGACGAGCAGGAACTTGTAGGTGACATGGGCGCCCAGATTGATGCCGGCGATCCAGACCGGCTGGCCGGCGATGATGCCCTGGCCCAGGGGCTCATAGGTATCGCCGTTCACCAGGCCCATGCCGGGATCCGGGGTGATCTGGTCGCGGGCTTCGAAAGGAATGCTGAAGATCTTCCAGTCATGCCCCACGCCGGGCTGCTCGATGTGGGCAACGAACTTGTGGTCGCCGGCGAGCTCGCCGGGCTTCCGGAAGCCGTTCAGGAACCACACCGGCAGATCGACGATCGAGCCATTCTCATCCGAGATGACGAGCATGCGCTTGATGATGTTGCCGTCGCTCTTGCGCACGATCTGGATGTCGGTCTGCTCGTTGGGATAAAGATCGTTGATGGTGAGAAAAACATTTTCGCCGACGTAAAAGACGCTCTTCTGCACGCCGGTGGCGGCGTTGAAGAGAACCGCGTTGTTCGAGGTCTTGAACTGCGAGACGGTCAACGGATCGGTGACCTGTTCGCAGCCCATGGCCAGCACCAGGACCAGCAGCGCCAGCGCCAGGCCAATGGTTGTCCATCGTTTCATGGTGTTTCCTCCCTTTTTAGAACAAATATGGTGCATTAATAGGCTGATTCAGCCCCCTCACGCCACCCCTTTACACTGCTGATGACGTGTGCGGGGGTGAGCTGTTTGATGAACTCGGTGATCGCGAATCCCGAATCGACGCTCAGGCCGGTCTGCAGGATGCCCTCGACGCGAGTCGCCTCGCTGGTGGCCTGGTAGCTCATGCCGTACTGATTGGGCCAGGTGACCCGCACCCGTGCGGGGCGCATGCGACGCTGGGTCGGCAGGGGAAAGTTGATGCGCACGCCGCCGAAGCGGTCATAATCGGTGATCGCGTAATAGAGTCCGATATCGGTTTCAGAGAACGTCCGGCGCAGGGTGAAGCAGGGCCCCCTGTCGCCGAGCAGATATTTGCTGTAATCGACGCCCACCATCATATCCATCGTGGGCAGATAGTACTGAGCGTAGATCTTGTACGTCAGGCTGTCCATGGGCGAATAGTAAAATTTGCCTTCGCCGTGGTAAAAAAAGCCGGTATAGTCCAGTTTAAGGCCGGTCAGGATCCTGCGGCCCAGCCAGAATTTGGCCGTTTCGCCCGAGAGGCCCCAGCGTTCCGGCAGAAAAATCCCGCCCTGGAGGGCGGCATAGCTGTCGCCGGGCAGACGGAAGAGCTGGCTGAGGCCGAGCCGCCCGAGCCGGGCGCCGCTGTCGTAGACCCCGATCTCGTCAAAGACCGGGATAAAGGCGTCGGCCTGGGCCAGGGTGCCCTGCCAGAACTGGCTGCGCAAGCCGGGCTGCAGCTGGCCGTAGAGCTTGAAGCGGTCGTCGTACTGGCCGAGCTGGATCTGATGGCCGAAGGTGAAATGGATATCCACCTTGAAGAAAGAGCGGTTCTGCCAGGTCAATACGGAGGCCTCGGGCTGGCGGTCCGCTTCGCCGACGACCAGGGTGGCGGCAAAGGCCTTTTCGTCGATCTGCCCGGCCATGAAGGCGAGGTAGGCGCCTCTCTCCACCGCGATCTGGCCGCGGGCGACGCCGCGGCTGCAGGGGATGAGATAGAGGCGCTGCCAGCTCGAGTCGATCTGGCTGGCCAGGCTGAGGATCTCGCCGGCGGCCTTGAGGTCATGGCGGTAGAGGCGGTTCTCGAAGGCGATGGCCAGCCCGCTGTCGGCGGTGGCGCCGATGCGCAGGTTTTCAAAGCCGTGATAGGCCAGACGGGCGTAGAGATCCTGAAAATCATCAGCCCGGACCGGCTGCACAATGGCGCAAATGACAAAGAACAGCACAAGGATGCGTCGGATCGTCATTTAGTTCCTGACCAGGTTGCTGGAACGATTGGGTATGGCATTACCAGGGGGTTGGGACGGTTAGGTTGGCGGACAAAGGATGCGGAGTTAACACAGTATAACCGTAAGGTTTAAAGACACCTCACCACACTTCCCCTAATAATGGAAATTAAATAAAATAACAGCGAAAAGCAAGTAAATAGTTCATTTTTCGCCAATAATTGCGCCTTGCAGGGCCTCCGCCCGGGCGTGAGCGACCCGGCAGAAGAAGGGGGTCTCCCCGTCCATGCGGCCGGTCTCGAGCCAGGCGTGGGCCGGGCACCAGAGGCAGAGATTGACGATCGCGCACTTGCGGCAGCTTTCCAGGAACTGCGCATCCTGTGAGCGCATGTCGCGCACCCGCGGCACCAGTTCTTCCCAGGCCTGACGCAGCGGCGTGGTACGCAAATCGGCAACACTCTCCGGTGCACAGAGCGAGGGACACAGCCGGAACGTTCCATCGAAACCGATACTGCAGCTTGCCTTGCCTGCGCCGCAGTGAAAAAGGTGATCACAGCTAGTATGAGCCAGCTCCGGAATGATCAGCCCATCGCAGCCTTTTTGCATCGCGCCGAAGCGGGTGGAATCGGCTCTTTCCAGGGCCACCACTTCCTGCGGGCTAAGCCGCTCCGCCCTGATCTCCTCATTGCGGGCCGGATCGCGGTCGTAGCGAAGATGCAGCTGCGGATCAAAGCGGTAGAAATCCCTGGTGCGGCTGGTGCCGAAGGCGGCTATAGCCTCCATCTCTGCCAGATTGGAGCGCAGGGCCATCGCTTTCAGGCGCACCTTGATGTCGGCTGCGAAGAGGGCGTCGAGTCCGGCGACGAACTGTGCGAAGGAGCCGGGCCGCCGGGTGACGCGCTCCCAGGTTTCGGCCGAGGCCCCGTAGATGGTCACCTCGATATCGCGCGGCGGATATTTTTTTAACAGCGCGACATGCTCAGGCCGGATCAGGGTCGCATTGGTAAAGAGCGAGACGAGCAGCCCCTTGCGCTTGAGCATCATGTAGATCTCGGCGAAATCGGGCCGCAGCAGGGGTTCCCCGCCGGTGAGCAGGCACCAGAGGGCGCCCAGCTCGATGGCCTGATCGGCGATAGAGCCGATCTCCTCGAGGGAGAGTTCCTTCGCCCGTGCAGCCTCGTCTCCCGCCGGCAGATTGATATAGCAGTGGCGGCAGTTGAGATTGCAGCGCGCGGTCAGCTCCAGGTCAAAGGAGTAAAGCGTCCGCCTGGCCTCGAGCTTTTTCCAAAGAACAAAGTCCTGAATCTCGATAGAAGAAACATGCGTCATGCGAAAAACCTTCTGTAAACCGGCCGCAGCAGCCAGCGCACGGGAAACACAAGAGGACGCAGGAGCCTGAGCCGAGACAATGCGGCGATAAGGATACGCTCAAACCCCAAACCGATGCGCACCTCGCGGCCGCGGTGCTCGACCCGGGTGACCCGGCCGATGATCCGTTCCCGGTTCACCCGGCCGTCCGCGTGGCAGCCGTTGTCGCCCTTGAGCAGAAAACCCTTGCGGCCGAGGCTGATGACCCGGTGCACGGCCAGCTTGTCACCCTCCGGCTGTCGGAAAGCCAGCACGTCACCCGGACGGATGCGGGCAGAAACCGGCGTGATGGTAATGATATCCCCGCTGCGGATGAAAGGCGACATGCTCGCGCCGGCGGCCTGAAAGCGGAAGGGTTTTCCCTTCTCCAGCACTGCAATCATCAGCTCGCTGAATGAGCTGTTGGGCAGGGCCTTTCCCCCTTCAGCCATGGTTACCGGACGAGGACGATTTTCCGCCGCAGCAGCTCCTCGAGCAGTCCCAGCACATCGCGCTCGATCTCGGCCGGCGGGGCGTCATATTCTTCGGCCATGCCGGCGGCAATCTCACCGAGTGTTGCAGTGCCGTCCAGCCGGCCCCAGATCGCCTTGCCGGTTTCGTTCAGGGTATAGAGTTCATCCTCCATATCGCCGATGCCTGCGGCCAGAGGAATGATAATCAGCTCGCCTTCGATCTCGCGTGCGACAATATCTTCGGAGGGAGCGCAGATGCTCTTCAATGTGACCGTTGATTCCATTACTGTTCCTTAAATGCGTTCGACAGATGCTTTGTCCTCAATCGCCATTCCGGGTGCTGCCAACCGGGCGATGCGTTCGCGCCACTCCTCCACCTCCCAGGCGTTTTCCTCCTCGCCGATCAGGCCGAGATCGCGCGCCCGGGCATGGGCGACCCGGCAGAGATACTCCACCGGGGTATCGAGGGTGCCATGCTCCTGCCAGGACTTCGCCGGGCACTGATCGCATAACCCTTTGAGAAAACAGCGTGCGCAGCGGCGCAGATACTCCGGATTTGCCGCCCGCCGTTCGCGCCATTCGGGAAAAACCCTGGTCAGGACATAGCGCAGGGGTGATTCCCCTTGTATTGTCTCTCCGGCGCTGCGCAAATCGTAGACCACCTCCGGGTGGCGCAGCTGCAGACACATCTGCGCCCGGCCATAAGCATCAACCGTGAGGCCCTTGCCCGCGCCGCAGCTGAACAGCCGGTCGCCAGGCGGACCCATAAATTTGGCGCAGAACTGGCGCATTTCCGCGCGATAACCCGGATGGCGGTTCAGCATCGCCACCGTCTCTTCCGGCGAGAGCCGCAGCGACCGGATGAAGCGATTCTTGGCCGGATGGTCCCGCCGGGCGCGGAGATCGAAGTTCATCGCATAACCGGGCTTTTCACGCATGCCGGGCAGCGTCGCAGCCCAGGCTTCGAACTCGTTGATCTCGTAGCGATTGGGCGGCAAAAACGCCTGTTTGACAATGAACGGGATTTTGTATTCCAGCAGCAGATCGATGCCGCGCCGAAACTCTTTAAAAGCGCCCCTGCGGGCGACCACGTCATCGTAGGATTCAGGGTGCATGCCGTAGACCGTCACCTCGACCGGCTTGCCGGGGACGATGCGGCCCATGAGCTTTGCCAGTTCCGGGGTGATGCGCCGGGCGTTGGTAAAGAGCGTCACCCGCAGGCCCAGACGGCGGGCGAAGAGATAGAGTTCAGCGAAATCCCCGCGCAGCAGCGGCTCACCGCCAGTGAAGCGCACATCCAGCGCCCCCAGCGCCGCGGCCTGCTGCAGAATATCCTTGACGAACGCTGTATCCATCTCGGCCGCAGCCGCCCTGGCATCTTCCTCAGGGAGATTGATGTAGCAGTGGATGCAGGCGTTGTCGCAGCGCTCGGTTAGTTCGATGTCAAGGTGAGAAAAAATTGGCCCTTTTGCTAACCATGGAGAAAATTCGTTCGGTAGCTGTAGCCGAACATAAATCATATTATGGATTTCAATAGGTCAGTAAGCTATTACTCAGCTCATTGCTGGTTGGTTGCACGGTAATCCGGAGCCTGAATTTTCTTTGCAGTTATTGCCCGTGCCGGCCGGTCCACCAACATTATCTGGGGCACCTTTGCATCCAACCAGCACTGCCTCTTCCGGATTGCTGCGCGTCAGCACCAGCAGCTCGGGTTTGTTCCATTGTACTTTGTTCGTTTTCATCTTGACTCTCCTCCTCCAAGGATTAGTCGTTCCCCATACCGGACTGGATCCGGCATTGATTATAAACTCAAAAGTTTGTTTACTATTTCGCCGCTTCTGTCAAACCGCATCACATAAAACCTGCCTTCGGCAGCCAGCTGCGCCACCACATCGACGGTCTTCTCCCACCACTCCGCGGTGACAAAAGGCTTTATCACGCAGGCCAGCAGCCGCCGGGTGATCTCCTGGCGGTCGGTCAGCGGAATCAGGCTGTTTTCAGGCGACTGTTCGAGAAAGCAGACCGCCCGCAGCGGCGCTGAGGCCGCCGAGACCACGGAAATATCCCCGTGGCTCCAGGAGCCATAAACCCGCCACCCTTCATCGAAGCGCCGCACAATGTTGCGGTCATCACAGAGGATCTCGGCGCCGATAGCCGCATCCATCAACATTCTCGTGGTGGTCGACTTGCCCGCCTCGGAGTGGCCGACGAAGAGCATGCCCGCGCCGTTGATGATCGCTCCGGCGGAATGCAGGTAACAGCCATCGCGATCGGCCAGCAGCCGCGCCACCAGGATCTGGTCGGAAGGGAACAATGTCAGGGATGTGGCGCCACCCTGAAGAAAACCGCCCGCATCGGGATGGTAAATATCGGCCTGTGAATGATCGATATTGAACACCACCACCTTCCACAGCTTTTCCTCAAATCCCTGCGGCAGAATCCCCAGATAGATCCACCCGGTATCCGTCTGGTAGATCGCCCAGGGCTCCTTGCGGTATTTTTCCCGGCTGAGATCCCGGCCGCTCATCTCCGGCAGTCCGAAATGGTGACGAATCGTCACCACATCCGCACCCGGTGACGTTATGCGAAAGAGCGCAAGTTTGTCGCTGAACGTATTCTCTGAAAAAGCGAGGTCGCTCTCGATCTGCAGGGTGATATCCGCGATCCGGTACCAGCGACAAAAATCCCCCATCAATTTACCTGCGCCTTGTCCACCCGCGGCGCATCGAATTTCTCGCGGTACTCGGCGTAATAATAATACTTGTAATAGCCCTTGCCGCTGCCCACCTCGATGCCGTTGAAAACAAAACCGATGATCGAGGCCTTGATCTGCATCAGGTTGGCCACCGCCTCGCGCACATAGTGCTTTTCGGTTCTGGCGAAGCGGAAGACCAGAAGCAGGTTCTCAACGATGCGGGAGAGCGCCTTGGCATCACTGATGCTCAGCAGCGGCGGGGCGTCGACCAGCACATAATCATATTCCTGCTCCAGCCGTTCGATCAGATCCGCCATCTTCTGGCTGTTGAGCACCTCGCCCGGATTGGGCGGGACTGTGCCGGAGGGAATGAGATCGAGGTCGCGCACCGGCAGATGGCGGACGATCTGTTCGTACGGCACCAGATCCATAAAATAGTCGGTAAAGCCGGGCTTGCGCTCCACGCCGAAGACGCTGGGCTGTTTCGGTTTGCGGATATCCGCGTCCACGATCACCACCTTGTGGCCCAGCTCCGCATAGGCCATGGCCAGGTTGGCGGTGACCAGGGTCTTGCCCTCACCGGGGATCGAGCTGGTGATGAGCATTTTCTTCAGCGGCTTGTCGACACTGAAGAATTGCAGGTCGGTGCGCAGGCTGCGAAAGGCCTCGGCGAAGGGGGCATGAGGATCATATTTGTTGATGAGCGGATAAAAGAGATCCTCCGCAGCCCTGGCTGCCTTTTTCTTTTTCTTCGTCCGGCGCTCCCAGAGAGAGCGAACCATGCCGATTCCGGAGATGGCCTTGCCGTTCTTGCCGTTCGTCTTGACCCCCATCGGGATCTGGCCGATGACCTGGATGCCGGTGAGCCGCTCCAGATCCTGCCGCGTGCGCACGGTCTGGTCGAGGTACTCCTGCAGCATGGCCAGGCCGAAGCCGAGGCCGAGGCCGAGCATCATGCCGATGAGCAGGGAGCGCGGGGTATTGCGCGAGATCGGCTTTTCGGGGATGGCCGCGGGATTGACGACGCGGATGCCGCCGGCCCCGGTGGCCGCCTTGATCTTGGCCTCCTCGTGGCGCTCGACCAGATAGTTGAGCAGGTTCTGATGCACCGCCTGGGTGCGGCGCAGGCGCGAAAGTTCCATGGTTTTTTCCAGCCGTTCCGGGCTCTGCTGGCGGTACTCCTCGAGCAGATTGCTGTAGAACCGTTCCCGGTTGCGGGTGGAGCTGAGATTGACCTGCTCGGCGACCAGGCGGTTGGTGAGCATATCGCGCAGTTCATCGGTCTTGCGGTCCTCGGCCGGCAGGCCGTCGCTGCTGTGGGTGAGGATGGCGCGGCGCAGTTCGCTCTTGGTCCCGTCGATCCTGCGGTCCAGTTCGGCAGCCGCGGAGCTGTCGGGCTGGGAGGCGACCGCCAGGGCGTTGCGCTGATCCTCGAGCTTGGCGAGACGCTCGCGCAGGGCGATCACCTCGGGGAAGGAATCAGCCGATTGCAGCCCGGTCCCCTGCCGGCCCGTGCCCTGCAGCTGCACGCTGAAGGAGGCGAGATTGCTCTCCGCCAGGCGGCGTTCGGTCTCTGCCTGTTCGAGGATCGACTCCACCTGTGCGACCTTGCTCATCATGCCGCCGTCATCGCCGATAAAGACCACCGTTCCGGCGCCGCTGTACTGCTGCAAGGCCCGTTCCGCCTCCTCGAGGCGATCCTGGGCCTCCTGGCGCTGCTTGTCGATAAAGCGCACCGCATCCTGGGCGCTCTCCGCATCGATCTCCTGATTGCGCTCCCGGAAGGACTCGGTGGCGAACCGGGCCACCTTGTAGGCGACCAGGGGCGAATGGGCGCGCACCGCCAGGGTCATCAGACCCGAATTCTCATCCATGGAGAGAGAAAGGCTGCTGACGGCGTACTCGATGGACTCCTGCAGCGGCCCGGTATAGTTTTTCAGCAGGGTGTCCCGCGCCACCTTTTGCATCAGCCTGTCATAATAAACCGAACTGCCGACAATGGCCTGGTAATACTCGACTGGCTTGTTCTGGTCGCGCCAGTAATAATAGGACATAGCGCGCTCGGCGCCAATGCCGGAGTTGCTGGCGCTCTGGTCGATGATAAAAGAGCTGTAAGAGCTGTAGACCGGAGTGCGCGTGAGCTGGTAGATCAGTGTGGCCAGAAAAGTCAGCACAAAAACGGTGATGATCACATACTTGCGTCGCAGCGCCAGATCGAGATAATCGCGAAGCTCCCACTCTTTCGTTGCGGCGGTCTCTTCAGGAGGCATGGCTTCCTCTATAATTGCATGATAATGAAATTCGGAATAATGCGGCATCGCAAAACGATGCGCCGGAGGGGTGGGATCTTCCCGGACCAGCGAAAGCAGTCAAGTCAGCGGCTCGCGGCCGAGCATGCAGGGAAGCGGACAAAAGATGCGGAGACAAGGGATGCAGATTGTGAGGGAAAAATCCGGAAAGCCCCAATGCCCCAGGAAACAGCAACGATCACCCCACCCGATAGTTTTTTTGCCTTATAAAGTAAATGTTATATTTCGTAAAAGCAAGCTAATTTTTGCCAGCCTGACGAGGCTCCGCCAATTAACGCTCCCATTACCCTCGCACTCTCGTTCCCACCCTTCTCCTCAAGGGTGGGAACGGTGAGACCGCAGAAACCAGCCACGCCTGGAACGCTCCCCTCCCCCTCGAAATCTCGTTCCCACCCTTCTCCTCAAGGGTGGGAACGGAGAGGCTGCAGAAACCAGCCTCGCCTAAAACGCTCCCATCACCCTCGAAGTCTCGTTCCCACCCTTCTCCTCAAGGGTGGGAACGGAGAGACCGCGGAAACCAGCCTCGCCTAGAACGCTCCCATAATACCATACTTTACATGCAAAACCGCCCCGATGCGGAAATTATCTTTCAAAACCGGCGCATCCAGATGATCATACGATGCGAAAATCCGCGCATCCCAGAAAATCGAGGGCACATAAGCCAGGGAAACCTCCCCGCGGGTCCAGTACGACACCACGCCCATCGGAAATACATCGCGCGTATCGCCAAACGGCGCGGTCATATCCTGACTCCCCTGGCGGGCATAACTCGCCTGCAGCTGCGCGATCCAGCCCTTCCAGCCGAACCAGGCGAAATCGGCACTGATCTGCTCGATCGCATTGGCCGGATAGCCCATGCCCATACCGTGGGAGATATAATTCTCGTAATTACGGAATGACATATAGGTCCAGTTGCCGACGCGGGTGTAGGTGAGCCCCAGCTGCGTACCCGGAGCTACCACATCGGCCAGCACCATCCTGGCGGTGATGCCCATGCGGTCGGGATGGGCGGCGCGGTCGTCCTGCCCGGGCTCGTTATTGACGACGATATCATCGATCAGATACTGCCCGTACAGGGTCAGCCGCGGCGAGGGTTTCCAGAAGAGATCAACGCACCAGAGGCCGTTCATCTGTACCATGTTATTGCGCTGCTCGACGTAATAGAGATTGAGGGGATTGAGATAGATCATCTCCCAGGTGCCGTCGACAGCACCATACACCGCCGCCTCCGAGAGGCCGATCTGGAAAGCTGGCGAGAGGGCGACATCGAAGCGCTTGATCGACCAGAAGCGCCGGTAATCCTTGTACACCGAATCCGCCGCCTGGGTATTGATCGCATGCATGTCGTTGAGGCGGGTGGCGTAAAAGGAGAAGCGGAAGCGCCTGCTGCCGAGCTGCAGCCCGCCGGTATCGTATGAATAGGGATTATCGGAGAGGATCAGGCTCTTTTCGCCGGGCGGACCCCAGTTGCGGCTCATCCGGCCGAGATAGGCGCTCGCGCCCCTGTACCGTACCGTCAGGTAGCCGGTCTCGGGGCGGCCGTAGATCCATTCGCCCGTATCGCCGTGCCAGGCCGGATCGTATTTGAAACGCTGATCGAGCACCGTCTTGTGCGCCAGGGCGAACCAGTGCGTTGTGAACTTGCCCTCCAGTTCGGCGCGCGCCTCAGTCCACTGATCATCCTGGTCGCTGAAGCCGCGGTAGTAACCCTGGGCGCCCAGATAGCCGTAGCCGCTGGCCTGGTTTTTGTCTGTGCGATGCCAGGAAGAGATCTCCTTGACCAGCAGCCGCAGTCCGTGCTGCTGCCAGGCGGGCAGGCCGCGGCGGGCGCTGCCGAGGGCGGCCTGGCGAACTTCGAGCGTCGTGTACGGCTGGGTGAGGACGAAAGGCGCCTCCATCCGGCCGGACTGGATGGCATAGTGGAGAAAGGGCGTCAAAGCGGGCGCATCGAACCAGGTCGAGGCCTGATCCTGGGCCTGAACAGCGAGGGGAACGAGCGCTATAAATGCGAGCAGCAGATGCCTGTTCATGGATGCCTGGTTATAATCTGGTTACTCTGGTTCCCACCGGCTTGCGGCGCTGGAAACCAAATGGCTGATAATTCCGGCGCATCACAGCTTGACCAGCAGCAATCCTTCAATACTTTCAAAATGGCTGTCCAGGGTCAGCAGCGCCCGGCTGTGGCGCATGGCATTGGCTGCGATCCAAAGGTCATTGGCGGGGATGGGATGGCCTTTTTTTTTCAGCGCAGCAAAAATATTGGCATAGTATTCCGCGGTCAGAAAATCATGATCGAGCACGCTCACGCGCGGCGTATTCAGAAAAGCTTCCAGCTCGCTGCGATTTTTCTCCTCGCGATTGCCACCTTTGAAGCCGCTGAGCAGTTCGGCAATAACCGTGATGTCAACTCCGATCATATCACATTTACGCAAAATCGCCAGCACATCCGCACGCCCCTGTTTGAAGGCGACGTAGATGTTAGTATCGATAGCGATGCGTCTCATTGCCATTGATCCCGGTCGATCTGCTCAAAAGGCGCGAGCCGCTGCATAAATTCTTCCGCTTGCTTCTCCGACCACTCCCCCGCCAGTCCGTCGAGATCATGATGTTCGGGAAAAAGCGGCTTCTTTTCCAAACCCGTGGTTTGTCTGAGCAATCGCAGCAGCCATTCGTTGATGCTAAGATTGCCTTCGCTTGCCCGTTTTTTAATCTCGCGATCCATATCTGGGGTAATGCCCCTGATGGTGATGGTATTCATAATTAGTCCTCGATAGATGCAATTTATGCATTCATTATAAATGTACTAATTGAATTCATACATTGCAATATCTTTTTTCGAGGAAACCCGGGCAAGTGCCGGCGTCGATTCGGGTTCTTGCTGGATGGGAACGGCCAGATGCACAGCGGATTTTTCCATAACTTTTTCAGCCAGGCGCCCTTCACGGGCACGCTTTCGACCCGATTTTTCCCTTGCATCATTCTCAAATATTGCGTAAGTATATATAATGAAAGTGAGGGCGTAACATGAGCACGTTGAATTACAGAATCAGATTGAACAAGGAACCTGAAGGGGGCTATACCGTTACGGTTCCGGCTTTACCCGGTTGTGTAACCTGGGGTGAAACCCTGGATCAGGCCATCGAAATGGCCAAAGAGGCGATTCAGCTCTATCTTGAGAGTCTGGCAGGCCATGGGGAACAGATACCGCTCGAGAAGGATGTCTTCGAGTACTCTTTGACCATAGAGAACCACCTTGCCTAAGCTGCCGGCATTAACTCCGCAGGAAGTGATCAAGATCCTGGAAAAGCACGGCTTCCAATTAGACCGCAGCCGAGGCAGCCATCGCGTCTATATCCATCCGGAAACACACAGACGCATAGTCATCCCCTTCCATAAAAAAGACCTGCCCAAAGGCACTCTATTCGAAATTCTCCGGCAAGCCGGTATTTCCAGGGATCTGATTTAATCCTTTCATAATCCGTGTGCCGGCCCCATACTTGTCCCCCTGTCGTCCAGCTTGCTTCGACCTCGCCCGCGCCGTCCCTGTCGTTTACACACGCACATAATCTCATTCCCACCCTTCTTCTCAAGGGTGGGAACGGCTACGCGGCGGGAGCGGGTGGAAATCCTTATCTTTCGATAACCGAATAGTGATTATCTTTAAAAAGAATGACCCTGGACTGCATATGGTCAAGATCAAAATGATCTAAAAAATATTCAAGCTTTTCAATAATATTGCGCCGGTTCGGCTGGTGGAAAGCGAAGTGCGGCATGAACATCGTCCCGTGAGATATTCGGATAATCCTCCAGGATCTGTTCAATGGTATCGCCCCCGGCCAGGGCGCCGGGAATGTTGCTCACAAGCACCCGCGTCCCTTTGATCACCGGCTTGCCGTGACAGATTTCAGGATCGATTACAATCCGGTTTTCCATCCAGTTGTTGCCCGTTCATTAACCGAATATCATAAAACAAGTTAGAATATGGACAAGGACATAAAAATGCGCGATCATTGTTTAGATCTCGACTGTCTCAGCACTTTTTTTTGACAACTCGATCATTGATTTTTCATAACGCGGCCAATCATGCAGGGTTGCAGGATCAAAATCCGCCCCATTCGGCCACACCAGGGTATGTATTTCACTATCTAATACGACCTGGTTAAAAATTGCTTCATCAGCCAAAGCCCCATAAAATGCTCCGTGCAGGATCGGACGGAAATCAATAGTTTGCATGGTTTCATCGTCAAAAAAGATCCGCAGAGTAAAAGCTTTTACTTTTTCAAATTTTATGATACGATATATTGGATGATTCATAGTTGTATGCCTTATTTTAAAGGAGCAATTCTTAAAGGCAAGCGCCCTGATTGCAGGCGCACCCAATTTTCAGCCAGTTCTCCTTGATGTAATTCCGCCCAGGCTTCCACCAGTCGCTTTTCTTTTAGCGGTAAAAGACCGGATATAATTTCTATCGGCTCGATCGTGTAAACAGCCGCATAATTCTGGTAGTAAACGTGAAAATGCGGTAGATTATGCGGTTCATCTGGTTCAGCATACATACGAATGATCAAGCCAAAAAATCGCGCAATTTCTGGCAATTTCTTTTTCCATTATCTATCAGACAAACGGTTTCATAGATTTGTAAGTCCTGCCAAATGGATTTTCGCAATTGATATCGTTAACGAAATATATTGAAGAATATCAACTATTTCAAATAAAATATACCGCACGCTGGTTTTCCCCCCGCTGAGCGCTGCGGCGGGGCAAGGGGCGGGTGGCAGCGTTCTACTTCGATCTCGCCTTCTTGATCAAAATATTATGCATCGCCTTGAAGAAATAGATCCAGTCCGTCTTGATCGGATGGGCCAGCTTGGCCTCGAAATAGCGCCGCTCCGACTCTTGCACCGCTTCCATAGATTTGGGCAGATCCACATAATAGGGCGGCACCAGCCCCGGTTTGAAGCGGTTGCGCAGTTTTTGCAGCTCTGTAGGATAGAGACTGTAATAGTGCTCCGACAGGGCGCGGGCGCCGACGATCTTGACGTCCCCGCGCAGCCAGTTGATCAGCTGCGGCAGCTCATCCAGCCAGAACTTGCGGAAAAGCCGTCCCCAGGTGGTGACGCGGAAATCGTCCTTGAACTTGCCGCTCTCGTCCAGATCGTTGTGCTTGTGCACATAATCCTGGATGAACTCGGAGTAGGGATGCATGGTGCGCAGCTTGTAGAGGGTGAAGGGCCGGCCCTGGTAGCCGATGCGCTTCAGCTTGACCAGCGGCCCATAGGAGGGATTGGGATTGTCGCTGGGGCTCTTGTCCTTCTGGGCGATATATAACAGCTGCGTGCCGATCGGCAGGGCGGCGAGGACGCGAAAGCCGCAGAAATAGAGCCGGCCCAGGAGTTCGGCATTGGAGAGGGCGCGGCTGCGGCCGCGAGAGAAGGTGAAATAGACCTTCTCCAGAACGGGAAGTTTGGGCATCACCCGGCGCACGAGAAAATCGAGCAGATAGATCATCTGCGCCATATACTTCGGATATTTCCGGTTGAGAGAATTATAGCGTCCCTCATAGGTGTCCATCAGGCCGGCGAAATAGCCGCCCTGGACCAGCTTCTGGTGCACGGTGAGGAAATAGCGGTTGAGATAGCGGAAATCGTTGACGCGGTGGAGATTGACAAAGAGCTGCCGGGAGAGCGGCTCGAGTATCTCAATGTTATAGGAGGTATGCGTATCCAGCACCGAGACGGCGGAGAGTTCCACGGCGTCGAGATCGCAGCGGCTGTCCAGCAGCCTGAAAATGGCGGGGTGTTCCGCCAGAAAGTGATTTTCCAGCCGGTGCCGCGCCGCCTCTTTCAATTCGCCCGCCGGCGCCAGCGGCAGCTCCTTCTCCTCCAGCAGCAGGCTGACGGCCGCCGCGTCTTCCACGTCCCGCTCCTCCGCCTTGACCGAACGGATGCGCAGCCAGACCAGTGCCAGGGGCGCCTCGGCCGCCAGCAGCAGGACCGGCGCCAGAAGCAGGGTGCGCGAGTAGGCGAAGAGCTGAAAGGCCCAGATCAGCACCGCCGCCGAAGCGGTCATGATAAAGGCCGCCTTGACAAAGGGCTCGAAGAGATAGTAAAAATTGGGATGCGGGTGTTTGATAAATTTGCCGGTCCACTCGGCGCTGAGAAGCCACATCCCCGCCATGATGCCCAGCATCATCGAACTGCGTGAATCCAGTTCGGCCGTGCCATACTTGAGCTGATGCACAGCGGTAAAGAAAAGGATGAAGAGCAGCAGATCGGCCAGCGCGAAGGGGATGGACTGCCGGGCCGTCCTCCGCCGGGAGGTTATGGCCGATGCCGCGATGCGCCGGCGCAGGTTCGGGTAGATCAGCCCGGCGATGAGAATCTCGGCCAGCAGCAGCAGGGAGAAAGTGCCGAGGATATGGAGGCGGGCGAAATCGCGCAGGTCCCAGATGACCAGGGTCAGCGAGGTGGCGAAAAGCATCAGCAGGCTGGTGCGTCCCAGCATCAGCAAAATATCGCCAAAACCGGCCAGCCCTTTGAGGGTAAATTTATGATTGGAGAGCGAAATCACCAGCCAGGCTACATTCATCAGCAGCAGCAGTTTGGAATAGCCTGGCGGCAGCCGCAGGGTGTCCTGGCTCCAGTAATGCAGGGCCATAAAAATCAGATTGAGCAGCACCTGGTCAAGCAGCATTAGTCGGTGGCGTTTGAGAGCGATCATGGGCCTTTTCAACGGCGCCGCGCCGGCGATGGCGGCAGATAGATTGAACATGACTCCCCCTGTGAACATGACACGATAACGCTTAACAGGTGCTAGGCAAATCTCCCGGCATAGCCCGGATCCTCGCGCATGCGCGCCAGGCTGTCGGGATAGCAGTCAATGAACCAGGTCATGAAAGCGGTGACATCGATCTTGTCGGCGAGGAAAGCCTGATGTTTCGCCGTGAAAGCTGCCCGGATATCCGGCATCTCCAGCAGCTCACCGATCTTTTGCCGCGCCCCGGCGGTCAGCGCGGGAAACGAAAAGAGCATGCCTTTCTCCTCCGCCTCCTGGCAGTAGCCCATGCGCAGGCTGTTGAGCAGCACCGCCGGCGTGCCCAGCACTGCCGCCTCCGAGGCCATGGTGATGCCCTCGCCGATATAAAGGTCGGCAAAGGCGAGGGCATGATGGATCTGCTCCGGGGGCAGCGGGAAAAGCCAGTGGTGAAAGGGCTCCGGCAGAAGCGTTTCCGAAGTGATGAAAAGGCGCTTGCTGGAGGCGATCAGCCGGACCAGCTCCAGCCGCTCCGCTTCGTTCATGTGCGGCAGGCCGATATCGTGCGAGGCCTTCCAGGCCACAAAGCGCACCAGGACAAACGGCTCATCCACGGCCAGTCCCAGCACTTTGAGGATCGCCGGATCGGGCTGAAAGCGGCGCGGATGCAGATAGGCCAGCTCGTGGTTGCCGGCATAACGGATGTGGTCAGCCCCCAGATCGCGGCGATAGGAAAACGGCGTGATCCTGCCCTGCAGCAGAGGCAGGGTGAGCGCGTCGACCAGCTTGCGCGGTTCGGTATCGATAAAGGCGAGATGGGGGATGCGCAGCAGGGCGCAGATCCAGCTGCAGTGCGGCGACGCCGAACTCACCACCATGGCGGGCCGGAAGCGTCTGGCCACACGGTAAAAGCGGCAGAGTGTGGCGGGCAGGTTTAGCAGTTTGCTCACCACTCCGCCCTTGTTGGCCGCCAATACTGTATAGGGAAGCTCAAAGGCATTGAGCAGGGGGAGCAGCACATCCTTGTCCTTGGCGACGACGAGGCAGTTCCACCCCTTTTCGCGCAGAGCGGTGGTCAAGTGGCGAAAGCGGTGGAGGTCGGCGGGATGGCCGACGTCGATGAGAATATGCCGGGGTCGGGGCGCTCGCAAAGCCGGCTCAGGAAGGTTTGGGCAAAAGAATGCGTGCAAAGCGCTTGAGATAGAGCAGGGGAGCCGCCGGCCCCTGGCTCCGCCAATCCGTTCGGGTCGGCCGCAGGCGGAAGAAAAGATAGCGCGTTTTCTCCCGCGAACCTTCCCGAAAGCGCAGATCCCAGACAAAACGCTGCCAGGCCGAAGGGCGCTCACTCCCCTTCTTTTGCCAATGGATCTGGATCTGTGCCGCCAGTCTGCGCGCCCGCCGGTCCACCCTTGCAGCAGCGGCCTCCGGAAGGGAGACACCCAAAAGCTGGTGAGCCAGCAGCACGCCGGTGGTCATCATGGCCGGCAGACCCTGAGCCTCCAGCCACTCAGCAGTTTCCCGCCAGACCGATTCAGGGAGCACTTTTATCATCATCGCCAGATCGAGCAGTGCGCGCAGTTCGCACCAGGCATTCTTGGCGCCGTGAATGCAGAGCAGATAGAGGGTGACGGCATCATCGAAAAAGGGAACGGGCTGGCCGAGGATGGAAAGAGAAATAGTTCTATGGAACAGTGCCTCTTCCCGCAGGGGCGGGGGCGCATAGCCGTTGGCGATGTCCCACTGCAGATCCACCAGCACTCTGCTCTCCGGATGGCGTAATTCGATGCTGTAGAACCGCTCCAGGGAATCGGCCGCCTCGGCTGATGGTGAATGTGACGAAAGCTGGAAGCCGAGATCCAGCAGGACTTGAAGAGCCGCCCGGGCCTGCTTTCTTTTGACCATAATATCGTGATCTGTGCAGGAGCGGAAAGCGATGTCGCCGAACAGCCGCTGCGAAAGCCCGATGCCCTTGAAAGGAACGGCGTCGATGCCGCGGCGATCAAATTCAGCGCACAGGGTGGTCAGGCTTTTGGCCAGCCGGGCGTAATGGGCGGTTGCAGCAATATAGCTGCGCTTCAGCGCCTGGCGGAAATCTTCAGGAAAACAAGAGGCTGCGGGATGGTGAAAGAGCAGCGCCACCGCGCCGGTTTTGCGCGCTTCGTCGAGCAGAGCCTCGCCGTTCAGCTCCGCGGGCAGGCCGTCGGGAGATAATGTCCCCAGGAAGACGCGGATCAGGGCGATGAGATCTTTAGAGCACAGACCGGTCATGGCGGCTGGATCACGAAGCGGCATGGGCTGCGGATGCTGCTGCATGGCTGAAACCGGCGGATGACGGTTCCACCCTGTTTTTGCTTTCTTCAAGATGCCGGGCGATAGCATTAACGGTGGTGTTCAGCGCTGCCAATTCGTTCATATCGCCGTGCTGTTTGACGAAATGGTCCAGCAGCTCTTCCTTATCGGCAAAAGGGATCAGCTTTGGCCAATAGCGCGACTTGATTTCCCGGTTGCACGGCAATTCGAGCAGCCGCGCACAAAGCCAGAGATAGGCCAGGCGCTTCAGGCCATAGGTGGTCTGGCTGATGTGAACCGCCTCATGATTGGCGAGATCGATTTTTTGAAACCGAGAACCCTCATGATGCGCCATGGCGATCACCAGATGCAGGGTATCGTAAAAATCGACCCAGCCTGTGGGCAGATTGTCATATCCAACACCAAGAGAAGTGATTTGCGTCTCAATTGAGGCAGGAATCTTGTGGCGGCGCTGCGCGGAAAGGCCATAACGATTCATCAGCGACTTGAGCAGCGGCGTGTTGAAGAACATCAGATGGGTGGTGGGAAACAACAGGCCGGTTTTGGGATTGATATGGCTGTAGAGATAGGCCAGCACGGTATGGTCATCCAGGCGAACATCCCGCAGCGCCTGGGGGCGAAAGATAAAGAGATCGTGATCGATGATGCCAAAATTTTGCTGATTGGCGCTGAAGAGGAGATCGATCACCTCGCCGTGCCTCAGGCTGCTGCCGGGTAAAAGAGAGAGGGGGAACTGCGGGATGTGCGGATATTTCTGCAATAAAAAATCGGTATCCAGCCGGCCGGCGCCATTGATGATGAACGCCAGGTTCAAACCCTGCAACAGCTCCATGCAGGGCAGCAGAAGATGCAGGGCGTCGGGCATAACGATGAGATAATAATGCCCGCCGCTTAACTGCAGCCGCTGATCGTGGAAAACGTGCAGGTCGTGGCGGTTTTTGCGCAACAGAAATCGCGCGTTGAAATGACATCACACCTTTGCATATTGCCGGAGCAGCACCCGCTTGGGCATATCGCGCAAGAGCAAAGAGGCCGGGGTTTTGCCGTTTTGCCGGTTGGTTCGCCACCAGGAGCAGATGACGTTAAGAAAATACTTTTTCATTATTTGGGGTGGTAGAGCATGAATTGCGCCGTATAAGCCTGCGCCGTCAAGTTTTTCCCACTATTATTTACTCTACCATTTCTGCTGATTAACATCTTCATTAAAGCTTGCATGCCCATGCTAAAAGCCAAAGCCCTAATCGCTTGTCCGGATCGGGTTGCCAGGGAGTTGCCGGCAGGCTAATACTTGCAATATGACTATACAATTAGATAGTCCCCGAATCAACAAAGACATTGGAGCCAGTCACAGAAAGACTCTTATCAGATAGTAAATACTCAACCATGTTGGCGACCGAAGCCAGTTCCGTCGGCTTTTTAAGAGAGGTGCGTTTGAAAATGCGGTCTTTTTGGTTCGCACTAAGAGTTGAGCTCATTCCCGTTTCCATGAAACCAGCAACAAGGCAGTTGCTACGGATGCCGCGCTCCCCCCATTCCCGCGCAGTCGTCCTGGAAAAAGCCTCCAAAGCTCCTTTGGTCGATGCGTACATCGCCAATCCCTTATAGCCGGTATGAACGCTTACTGAAGAAATATGTACGATGGAACCCTGAATGTTATGGA
>Ga0302250_1000621_pt1 | contig 32363 bp, 26 predicted proteins | sample AAG_RA_Asp_MG_FD_193536 | JGI IMG/M metagenome (GOLD analysis project Ga0302250, IMG submission 193536) | Enriched activated sludge microbial communities from anaerobic digester in WTTP, New Holstein, Wisconsin, United States - AAG_RA_Asp | ecosystem: Engineered > Bioreactor > Anaerobic >...
ATTCAGTATCTATAAGTTGAAATTGCCAAAAAAAAATAGACAATTATGAATACCAAATCAAAAAAATAAATGTTAAGTCAATTTAGTATTAACCCAAAATCTGTAAACAAAATTCAGGACGAGTCAGAGCATTCACTGTTAAAATTACTTTCTCGAGCCTGAGAAAAGGTTTTTACGCTAATATTTTAAATAGCAGGTAAATCGTGTATTCCACTTCGCGGCCTTTGCAGTTTCTTCGCGGCTTTCCGTGAAATACTCTGATTGAAGTTCCCGCAAAGACGCCAGAAAATTCAAGAATTCAAGAATTCAAAAATTCAAGAATTCAAGAATTCAAGATCACGAGACACCGATCAAAAGTTAATAGATAAAAGTTTAAGGTTAATAGGTAAACTTCCCGGCTTGTATTTCAATTGATAATCGAAAGAAGTATAATTCATAATTTATAATTCTCATTTTATTCTCTTTTCCCCGCAAGCCAGTTTTTAAAATCGCCCGATCGTTCGGTACTGGCAATCACTTCTAATTTAAGGGGCAGTTTCAGCCCGATTTTCACCCTTGATTTTGAGTAAACCGTCATGCAATCAATGGCATTAAAATTAAGAATTGTACTTCTGTTTACCCTGAAAAACAGGGTGTTATCCAGCGTTTTTTCAAGTTTTTCAAGAGTCTCATCTACAGGATAATGCTCATTTTTCATCGTGAGCAGGCTTACCGATTTTCCTTCTGAAAAAAATGCGGCGATATCGGTAAAATCAATTGCTTTAATGTTCTGGCCATATTTTACGATGATTCTTTTTGGCATTTCCTTAGACGGAGCCGAAAGTAACCTCAACAGGGAGGACAGATCGGGTTGTATAACAGTTGCTTTGGCAGTGTACCTCTTTACCTTAGTCAGGGCAGCAGCCAGTTCCGGTAGATTCACCGGTTTCAGAAGATAGTCTACACCGTTGTTTTTAAATGCCTGAATGGCAAACTGATCGAAGGCGGTAGTGAAAATCACCGGACTGCTCACTTTCACTTTTTCAAAAATCTCAAAGCTTAATCCATCAGCCAATTGAATATCCATAAAAATCAGATCGGGTTCTTCATGGTTTTGCAGCCATTCCACTGCCGATTCCACAGAATCGAGGATATCCAGTACCCGGATGTCCGGATCAGCTTCTCCGGTAAGCTTTTGCAGCCTTCGGGCATTGACGGGTTCGTCTTCGATGATGAGAGTATTCATTAGCAAAAATTTTGAGTTTAATTCAGCCTGGGCAACAAAACCGAAAAAATTTGGTCATTTCTGATAATCTCCGGCTCTTTTCCACATAGGATTATATAGCGGTTTTTGATGCTTTGAAGTCCAAAACCGGTAGAATGTGAGGCATGCACTGTTTTTTCCTGCAGATTATTGTTGACCCTGATGCCGGTTTCCGTTGAGTTTATGGAGATTGTGAGTGGTTTTGATGAAGAAACCACATTGTGTTTGATGGCATTTTCCACCAATAACTGCAGGGTAAGTGGCGGAATCAGGGCTTGCAGATCTGCATCCTGCAGTTCGATTTTTACCGTGAGGTTTTCAGGATACCGCTGGCGGATAATATACAGGTAATTATCCAAAAGTTTCAGTTCCTCCTTTAGGGTAATGAATTCAGCATCTCTGTATTGTAGGATGTTCCGGAAGAAAGCGGAAAGCTTCTCCACATAGGTCATTGCTTTTTCCCGGTCTTCATCAATAATACCCATCAGGGTGCTGAAACTGTTGAACAGAAAATGGGGATTAATCTGGCTTTTCAGCAGCTCAAACTGGAAACGGATCTGTTCTTTTTTCATTTCTGCCAGTTGGGCCAACCTTTTTTCCCTTCTCCGGATTAACAGGAATAAGCCTGAACCAGCGGCCAGAAGGATAAGCAGGATGAACCACCACCTTTTCCAAAGAGGGGGACTGATGGAAAAGGCATAACTGGTTTCGGAAATCGCTGAAAAGTTTTTTCCCAGTGAGGATTGAACTCTGAAGTGATAGCTTCCCGGAGGGAGATTAGAATAGGAAATGATGCCAGTTTTTCCTTCCAGCCAGTCGATGTCATACCCTTCAAGCATATACCTGAATGTTACGGCATTGGGATTCCTGAACCATATAGCTGAAATATCGAATGACACATGGTTCATATGACTTTTAAACCGGTTGCGGGAAGTGTCCTGCAAAGGTTCCATAAATATCAATACTTTTTCAATCAGTGGTTTGGGATTTTCCAGGTACTTGCCGGAAACGGGCGAATATCTGATAAGACCGTTGGATACTCCGAGCCAGACATTTCCGGTTTTATCTTCCGTAATGGCATTCAATCCGGGCTCATGAATGTTTATTCCCTCTTCCGGGGACAAAGTGATAAAAGTGTTGGTGTTGGCATTTATCAAAACTAACGAACGCTCTCTGACAACCAGCAGCCTGTCATCGCCTGTAGCCCGTAATGATGATATATTTTCTGATGAAAGATCATCATCAAACCTGAATAAGGAGAATTTTCCATCTTCGAGGTAAAAGACATGATTCCCTGATGAACTGCACCAAGCCTGACCGTTTGGTAAAAAGGCAATTGAATAGATGGAGACATCGGTTAATCCCTGGCCGGCAGCATAGGTGAGAAATTTCCCATCCTTGAAACGGGCAAGGCCATGCCCGTCGGTAGCAAACCAGGGTTCTCCTGAAGGGCTGATCATTACGGAATATATATAATTGTTGATCAGGCCATTGCTCCGGTCGAAATTTTGAAAAACCAAATCCGGATATTGCCGGAAATCAATCCTTGAAGCGCCCCCGAGAGTTCCTGTCCAAATATAGGACATATCTCCGGTTATTGACAGTATATTATTGTTTATCAGGCCGTTATTTTCATTGAAATGCAAAACCATGCCCGAAACTGGTTGATAAACATATAGCCCATCACCCAGTGTTCCAATCCATAACCTTCCGGAAGTGTCTTCGTAAAGGCTGGTGATTCTCTCATTTCTGACGCCCTTTCCAATGGAATGATGGCGTATATCGTTACTTTGGGGATGAATGCCGCTGAAACTGAATAAACCGCCGGTAGCGGCAAACCATACCTTGCCTGTCCTCCCGGCATGTATGGCCTGAACATTCCCGTACCCATGCTCCATAAATCTGAAAATCAGTCCGTTTGAGAGATAAATATGAGTTCCGGTGTTTATCCAGATATTGACTTCATCGTCTGTCATTACGCTTTTTATCCGTTGCTGACCTTCTGGTATTTGAAAGATGATATCATCATACCCGGTTTCTGTACCTTCTGCAAATAGTATCCCTCCATCCTGAGTTGCAGCCACCAGTTTGGTTCTGGTACCTGAGATGGCATTTACAGTGCCGGCAATCCAGGCTTTGGTTTCCGGAAAAACCATTTGAACACCGGTTTCAGGGTGGTATTTTGCCATACCTTTTTCCTGAAATCCTATCCAAACATTCTCTTGTTCATCTTTATGCAGAGCCGTCACCATCAGATCGGGCAACTCGGTCAGCCGGCCTGATACTTTATTCTGGCTGCAGATACTGATCCCTGCATCTGTTCCGGTCCAAAGGTGATTTTCGTCAATTACTTCGAGACAATAACAATAATCATCGGTAAGGCCATCGTCAGTATTAAGATTGAATAGTCTTCCTTCTTTAAAGAAATACAATCCTTCGCCATATGTGGCAAACCACATCACCCCATGTTGATCTTCTGTAATATCCGAAATGGCTACTTTGGGAAATCCTTCTTCTGGCAGGAAAGGATCGGAACTGCCATGGGCAAGTCTGGCAATCTGCCCATTCCGGAATCCTGTCCAGATACGTCTTTCCGAATCTTCAAAAAGAGCGGTAACAGGATTATTGAATATCGTATCTATGCCGGTGTAGTGAATTAAATTTTTACCGTTGGTCCTGAATAACCCTTCGGAAGTACCCAGCCAAACGATCCCGTTGTGATCCTGAAGCATACAATTAATGGTGGCATTTTGGATATCAGCGGGTTTTACCAGTGATTTGAAATAATAATCCTGGGCTCCGACAGTATTAACCAGGATAACAATGTTGGCGATCAGATATATAAGCTTTCTGATCATTTCGTTTTGCCGGTTTCAAAAATGGCTTCAACAACAATCGATATGCTTTCAGAGATTTTCTGGTTAACGATGGTGGGAATAGCAATACGGTGGTCAGCCAGCAGGATGGTAAAATTGGAAAATACCTGCACTTTGCCGTTTTTGATTGCTATTTTTACTTTTATGATCCGTTCCTGTTCCACGCCGTGAATGTTGAGAATCCCTTTAGCCCGAACCTCATGACTTCCGTCTTTTGTGAAATCTATAGTTTCAATGATCTTACCCTTGAAGGAGGAAAACGGGTGTTTATCTGATTCGATATAGCTTTCGAGAAAATGCTCCCTTTGGAGGGGGCTGTTAAAGCCATCAAAGGAGTTATTGCTGATGTTGATGGCAAAGGTTCTTTTCTCAGGATTGATCAGACCTTTTATTTCAGTTGTGAAAGCCCGTATACGTTCCAAAGGGGCTTTTGACTCAAACGATACTTTGCCTGATGTGAGCGCCAGGTGATTCTGTCCTGACAGCGTGATGGAGGTAAAAATGAATAACATCCATACCAGGTAAGGGGCTTCGAATCGTTTTTTCCTGCTGGTATCCGGATCCTTCGGTCCGTTTATTTCAACCTGTATCAATGCCTGATAATTTTAAAAGTTTCCTGATAGGTGTCTGAGGCGACTTTCAAGAAATAAATACCGGCTGGCAAAAAGCTGGTATTTATTACCGCAGAGGGTTCCAGGTTATCTGCGGTAAAATTTAATTTGCCATTCACATCTGTAATCCGGACTGAATGATTCAGGATTCCGGTAATGGTAATATGTTCATCAAAGATGGCCGGGAAAACCTTCACAACGGGCTTTTCTTCCCGGGAATTTATGGAAGTGGTGGTGATCGTAAATGACTGCTCCGGGGCAAATTCCGAAGCATATCCTGAAAGGTCGATGGTTTGAACGCTCCAGTAACAGGTTCCGTCAGGCAGGTTCTGGGTGCTCCATGACGTATTCTGGCCGGTATTTCCAACCCTGAAGAGTTTGTTGAATCCGGTTTCGGGGTTGGATAAACCGGAAAGGATATCCGATCCGCCCGGAAAAGTTCCAATACGGAGGTTATAGGTATAACCCATTTCTCCGCCATAGGTTATTTCCGGCATCTGGAACAGGAAATTTACGGAATTACCGGTAACCGTTGAAATAAGTTGAGTAGGCGCTTCAGGTCTGTTATTGGGTGAAAACAGGTTTGAATTGGCTTCATTACGGTACACTTTGGTAAAAGGCATGCTTCCAACTTCGGGAGGAAGCCCGTTGAGAATGAAATCGGAATCCCCGTCATTGTCCAGATCGCCGAATGATAGCTGACTAAATGTGAGGGGTGGCAGATTGATATTGAGATGTTCGAAATTACCCTGTCCGTTGTTCAGATAAAACGCAGTGAGGGCATTTCCGCAGCACAGTGAACCGGTTACCCCGAGATCAGGGTATCCGTCGAGGTTCAGATCAGCAGTTTCGATTTTTCCGGTCCATTCCCCTTCAATGGGATTGGTTATTTTCGTGAAGGTGCCATCGCTTTGATTGTTGTAAATTCTGAAAATGTAAAGTCCCCCGTGAATACCTCCCATATATATGATATCCAGGTCATGGTCCTTGTCGTAATCCAGAAACATGCCATCGCCTGAGTAAACCCCATCAAAAAACAGGGGTGTTTCCACAAAAATTGTGTTATCATTCCTGTATAAGATAGTACTGAACAAACCGTATCCATCATCGCCGGCCAGCAAAATGTCCTGGTCACCATCGTTGTCATAATCACCCGGAGCGGCAAATGATTCCAGCAACGGCATAAAAGGGACGTTTACCTCTTCAAAAATACCGGAACCAAAGTTTTTGTAGAGTTTAACCACGGGGTTATAGTAATAGGAATCGCCCGTGATGAGGATATCCAGGAAATTATCATTGTTGTAATCGAGCCACAAAGCCTTTCCTTTTGAAATGCCTTTGAAGAGGTACTGAAGGGGGGTAAAATTGCCGTTGTCATTGGTATACACAGCTGTATTACCGTTCCAGGAATCATCAGCTCCACATACCAGCAGGTCGAGGTCGTCGTCATTGTCCATATCACCCCAGGCTACTGTACCATTAAAAAAACCCGGAAGGGAGGCAGCCAGAGTGAACTGGCCCGCATTGTTCCGGTATACCTGTGTAGCCGTTTGACCGTATTCGTTCAAACCATTGATTACAAGGTCGAGGTAGCCATCGTTATCAAAATCACCCCAGGAAGTGCCTCCCTGAGTATAGCCGGGCAAACCGGTTTCGAATGGGGCATAGCTTTGTGAAAACGCCTGATAGTCTGATAGATTTATTATTATTAAAATCAATAATATTTGCTTCATTTTACAATCCGTTTAAATATGCAAATATATTAATTATCTCCGGTAAAATGCATTTTTACATGGACGATTTCGGGATAGGAATTGGTTCTAACCGGTGGCCCCCATGAGCCGGCGCCGCAGGTTACATAAAAATGGGTATTGCCGATTCTTTGATACCCCCATGACAGTCCGAACATAAGCGTAGTTATATAATTCAGGGGCCACATCTGAGCGTGATGCGTATGCCCTGAAAACTGAACATCCACAACCGTTTTTCCTACTTCACTCAAATGCCAGGGTTGATGATCGAGCATGATGATCGGCTTGTTGTCATCAATTCCTGTAAGCACATCCTCCAGTTCCTGCCTTTTTACACCGCCAAAACGGGTGCTTTCACGGTCTTCACGGCCAACAAGGTAAAATGAACTATCTATCAGCATGGATGTATCCCGGATAAACTTTATGCCATAGCGGCTGAAGTATCTCACAGCATCTTCCGCACCACCTATATATTCATGATTACCGGTTATGGCGTACACGCCCAGTTTAGCACGGATTTGCTGTAGTACAGGTCCAAGGTTACGGTTCCTGACAGGCTTGATCTTCTCATCGGTAAGATCACCCGGGATCAGCACTATATCGGGTTCAAGTCTGTTAATTTTGTGGACAATTTTCTGAAGGTGACTTTCCCTGATGAGGGTTCCCAGGTGGATATCGCTGACTACTACAGCGTTGAGTTCTTTATATTTGCTTCCGTTTTTGGGAATATCAAGATTCAGATCGGTCACCCGGATGATGCGGGCATTGATTGCGCCGGCAATTACCACCAGCAAAACAACCCCTGAAATACTCAGAGTTGCGAGCAACTTTGTTTTGAGGTAGGTAACGCTGCCTGGCTCCGGGAAAAAATGGAAAACCGAATTGGCAATTCTTGCAAAATCAAAAATCAGCACTACCAAAAAGAAATAGAGCATCATGGCAAACCAGTAGGAACCCATGATCGTAAGAGTTTTGGAAAACCAGGTTTCTTCGGTATTACCTGCCACACGTCCCACAACGTATGACAAGCCAAATAACCAGAAAATAACTGCATACCAGATACGGTAATGCTTAACTGCTTCAAGTCCCTGCCAGCCCCGGATAAAAATATAAAAGTTAACCAGCAGGTGAACCGTTAAAACGATTGAGAAAAAAATGAGGAAAGCACCTTTTTGCATTTGGAAATATTTTTTAAGAAACAAAAAGACCGGGGAAAGGTTGAGTTTGATGAGTAATAAAACTATTTTAAGTTCTGGGTTCTGCGTTTTGGTATGGGGGCTTTTTTAAAAGACTGTTAATGCCACATCAGGAAAGAAAGCATTAAAGGTCCCAAAAGGATTTATATTTGTTTATCAATGCTTTATGAATCAATAAGAATTAATGACTTTGGTGACAAATATCAATTATTCAGCCTGCATTTAAATTTCTGTATTTACGAATTCCTGAATGTTCAGATGCTCAAATTGGCATTTAATCCTGGAAATGATTAAGGTACCCTTACGCCATCTTTAAAACCGACCAGAAAAGCATCTTTGATTTTGGGTCCTATTTCTTCTTTTATGAAATTTTTTCCAGCCTGAGATGTTGAAAACTCACCTATAGTATATTTAAATACACCTTTATCAATATATTCATAAAAAGGACCTTTTAAACCGGTTTTTTGTTCCAGAGCATCCTGGGATTGCTGTTTCTGAGAAATAAAAACCTGAACCCGGTAGATAATTTTTTCGGAATCGTTTATTTGCTTTTCAACGGGTTCATTACCAGGAGGGTTGAGAAGTTCCTGTTTGATCACGGTATTCGTCAGCACTGTTTTTGCAGGGTGAGCAGAAAGCGAAGGATTTGATTTTTCCTTTGCATGTTCCAGAGCAATAACGGGTTCTGTATCTGTTGTTTCTGTCTTTGATATTTTTTTCTCCTGGTAAACAGGTTCCTTGTCGGCAGCCCATTGGGTTTTAACAGCAATAGTATTTTCGAATTCAATTTTTCCTTCCGAGGTTTCGAATATTCCCAATATCGGATAATTACCTGTATATCCGGAAGATATCATTACTTTATAGGCTATTTCCACCGTAGATTCTGAAGGCATCTTTTCCCATACAGCTTTAATTATGTTTCCCGAAACACTGAATGAAACACCTTCCGTGTTTTGTGGTAAAGGTGTTATACCTGTTGGAAAAATTTGCATCAACCTTCCGAAACCCACATAATCGTGTTTGGAAATGTAAAATTTCATTTCATGTTCAGTGCCGGGCAGCGCTTCGTATCCACCGGCCAGTACAACAGTATATTCGGGCGTGGCAGCTTTGGCTGCTTTCGGAATTTTGGCTTTAGCTTCGTTGATAACCGAAACGGATGACATAAATTCCGTAGAATTACCTTCTTCATCTGAGTAAAAACCTGTAACCGGATACTTGCCCACTGCATAATTGCCTACAGACATGGAATATTCTATAATAAATACACTGTCAGGTTTACTTTTCAAAAGATTGATCACCGCTTCGCCTGGTCCCGGAAAAAAGTCACACTCCACATTGGTGGGTCTGTTCACTGAAAATCCCGGAGGAACTCGTTGGGTGATTTTCATAGCCCCCGCATAAGACCCTTTCCTGATTACCATTCTTATCGGAAAATTCTTTCCTGCCATGGCACTGTCGGGATGTATAAGCGTAATGTTAACCCTTGAATTTTTTAAAACTGATAACCTGGCTCCTGCAGGTTTGCCCGGTTCATCCATTTTGCCGTCTATCCTGATAAAACTGTTGAAAGAGTGCTTTCTTAAATTGGGATCATAAAAATCAATGCTGACCGGGTAAACGGCTGGTTTCAGGTTTCCAACCTGAAGTTGATAAGTAATGGTAAAGGTTTCAGCAGCCGGCAATTTTGAAAAAGTTAAGACCACGTACTGGTTTTCAACCCTGAATTCTACATCACCACTTACTAAAGAGAGCCCTTTAAATCCGGCCGGAAATTTCAGGGATATAATGGCTGGTCCCTGCAAATCAGCCTTGGTAACTTCCATCGTGACAATGATTACCTGATTGGAGATGACTTTTTCCGGAAATTTTAGTCTGATGTCGATTCCGTCAGCCGGAACCGGTTTGCTGAATACAACAATGGGAGTATAGGTTATTACCATGGTAAGGAGTGCGGTCAGGTAATACAGGTATCCAGGTTTCATACGTAAGGAGTATAGAATTAAAGTACAATAAATACTACAGTTTTTCGGATTTTCAGGGTGATAAAGATTTCCAATTAAAAATGAATTTTCGGGGCTCAAATATATTAAAATTGATCAAACGGTGAATGCCGGATACGGTTTGTCATGAACAAAAGACTTTTTTCAATGTTTATAGCAAAACCCTTTAAATCAAATACATGAAAATCTTGGTCAATTTAACAGTTTTAGTATTATCAGCGGTTATTTCTTGGGCACAGCCCAAAACCCTGCACAGTTTCCAGGTTAAAACCCTCGAAGGAAAGACTTTTGATCTCGCTCAGTTAAAAGGTAAAAAAGTAATGGTGGTTAATACGGCTTCAAAGTGCGGGTTAACTCCCCAGTATAAGGATTTGCAGGCTCTTTATGATAAATTTGGTGGGGAAAAATTTACCATTATCGGTTTCCCTGCCAACAATTTCATGAATCAGGAACCCGGAACCGCCAGTGAGATCAGGGAATTTTGCTCAGAAAACTATGGCGTTGCTTTTCCAATGATGGAAAAAATATCCGTAAAAGGTGATGATATGCATCCGCTCTATCAATGGCTTACCCAAAAAAGTCAGAATGGGGTGCTGGATTCCGAAGTGAAGTGGAATTTTCAGAAGTATCTGATCGATGAAAATGGTAAGTTGGTTGAAATGATACCTCCCCGTGAAAACCCCAACAGCCAGAAAGTGACAGACTGGATAAAAGGCAGGTAGTTAGGTTTCTTGTCCACAAGTCAACCCGAACGCCGTGAAAGGTCCCTCGCTACGCTCTGGATGACCCGTTAATATTGGAGAGGATGACTATCCTGGAGTCATCCCGAGCGAAGCGAGGGATCTCTCGCCAGGCTTGGGATGACCCGTTAATAGGGAACGCTCTTCCGTTTTCAAATTCCCAAATTCTTAAATTTCAGAATTATTAACCGCTTTTTCCTACCTTTGCTGAAATTATATTGTGTTATATGAAGGAAGAAATCAAACTGGACCTGCTCTGTTCCCGGGTATGCGATATTGCCCGCAATGCCGGACAGTTCCTGTTACAGGAAATGGGAAAAGTAAAGGAAAATGATATTCAGACCAAAGGAATCCATGATTATGTCACATACGTTGATAAAACATCGGAAGCACAGATTGTTAAAGCACTTGCTGCCACATTTCCCGAGGCCGGTTTTATTGCTGAAGAAGATAAATCGCTGAATGCCGGCGCTGAATATACCTGGGTGATCGATCCATTGGACGGCACTACCAATTTTATACATAAAATTCCCTTGTTCTCTGTTAGCATAGCTTTAATGAATCATAAGGAGGTAGTACTTGGCGTTATATATGAACCCAATTATAATGAGTGCTTTTATGCCTGGAAGGGTAGCCCTGCCTTTATGAATCAGTTTCCGGTAAAGGTATCTGATACTTCACTGATTAAAGAATCGCTTTTCGCCACCGGATTTCCATATTATGATTACTCAAAAATCCGCCCGTTCATGGACGTTTTTGAGCACATGATCAGGCATTCGCGTGGTTTGCGGAGGCTTGGTTCAGCGGCAGTGGATCTGGCCTGGGTAGCCTGCGGAAGGCTGGATGGATTTTTTGAATATGGCCTTCATCCGTGGGATGTAGCGGCAGGTTCATTTATTGTTCAGCAGGCAGGTGGCCGTAACGCTGACTTTTCAGGAAAGAGTGATTATGTTTTTGGAAAGGAAATAGTCAGCACAAATCATCTCGTGTTTGATGATTTTATGAATATCATGTTTAAGAATTTTTAATTTTTCACCAACTGCTTACCATCCATGAGATCATTTACCATTAATCGGCATTACCTTTCAGGAATGCTCATGCTGTTTTTATTCATGCTTAAACTATCCGGGTCTCTTTCAGCACAAAGTACTGACAAAAAAACGGTATATGTTTTTGATATCAAGAAGGAGATCGCCCCTCCTGTAATGCGTGAAACCCATCTGGCGCTGCAGGAAGCCCGTGAAATCAATGCCGATCTGATCATTATCCATATGAACACCTATGGGGGGATGCTGGAATCAGCTGATTCCATCCGTACCATGATTCTCCACAACTCTATACCTGTCTGGGTTTTCATTGATAATAATGCTGCTTCGGCAGGCGCTTTGATTTCGATTGCCTGCGACAGTATTTACATGCGTTCAGGCGCCAATATCGGTGCAGCAACGGTAGTAAATGCTTCCGGTGAAAAACAACCCGAAAAATACCAGTCGTACATGCGCTCCATGATGCGCTCCACCGCTGAAGCCAGCGGGCGGGATCCCAAAATTGCAGAGGCTATGGTAGATCCCAGGGTACCGGTTCCGGGTATTGCTGATTCTGGTCAGGTAATCACTTTCACCGCATCTGAAGCCATGAAATATGGCTTTTGTGAAGGCATAGCAGAAAGTATCCCCGAAGTACTGAGAGCAGCCGGTATTGATAATTACGAGATTGTCAGGTTGCGGCTTACCTGGCTCGATAAAATCATTGGTTTTCTCATCAATCCGATCGTAAGCGGACTCCTGATCATGGTTATTATTGGCGGTATTTATTTTGAACTGCAGACTCCGGGAATCGGATTCCCGTTAGCCGCATCCATTGTAGCGGCTTTACTCTATTTCGCTCCTTTATACCTCGAAGGTCTGGCAGCCAACTGGGAAATCCTCATTTTCGTAATCGGACTGGTTTTACTGGGTATAGAAATATTTGTCATTCCCGGTTTCGGCGTTGCCGGAATCAGCGGTGTCGCACTCATTTTCCTTGGGCTGACCCTTAGCCTGGTTCAAAATTTCGGATTCGATTTTACAGGGGTCAACCTTTACGTGATCATTGAAGCTTTCTTTATTGTAATTACGGCGACGCTCATCTCGCTCATAGGCTCCTTTTTCATCACCCGAAAACTTTTTACTACTCCGGCATTGGGTCACCTGGCCCTCGAAACCGTTCAAAATTCCTCGGAAGGCTATACCATTGCCACTCATGAAATGGCCGACCTGACCGGCAAATCCGGCCAGACCATATCCATACTCCGCCCTGCCGGCAAAGTACTTATCGAAGGTACTGTTTATGATGCTACTGCTGAAACCTCTTATATTGAAAAGAATGAAAATGTAACAGTGGTAGGCTATAACAATGCGCAATTGGTAGTGAGGAAGGGGTAGTCAATTCTCATTCCTATGAATCAGGATTTTGCTTTATAGCCATGTTGGCTTTTTTCTTACTTTTGCACCCCAAAAAATTTTTTGATGTTAGATAAACTCAAGGCCATTCATCAAAGGTATCTGTCTATTGAACAGGAAATTAACAATCCGGATGTAGTCAGCGACCTGAAAAAATATATCAAACTCAGCAAGGATTATAAAGATCTTCAACCCATTATTGAAGCCTATCTGAAATACAAAAAACTCACCGAGGATATGGAATCGGCCCGAGATGTCATGTATAATGAAAAGGATGAGGAATTCAGAGAGATGGCTAAAGAAGAATATACGGTCCTCTCAGCCGAAAAAGAGAAAATGGAGGAGGACATCCGCATTATGCTTATCCCTGAGGACCCTCAGGACAGCCGCAATGCCATTGTGGAAATCCGCGCCGGAACCGGTGGTGATGAAGCGAGCCTGTTTGCCGGCGACCTGTTCCGTATGATCACCCGCTATTGTGAAAAAATGAACTGGAAAGTGGATCTGGTGGATTACACCGAAGGTACTGTAGGCGGATACAAAGAAGTAATATTCAATGTGATCGGGAATAAAGTGTACGGCCACCTGAAATATGAATCGGGGGTGCATCGCGTACAGCGGATCCCTAAAACCGAAACCCAGGGCCGGGTACATACCTCCGCCGCTTCGGTAGTAGTGTTGCCCGAAGCCGATGAGGTGGATGTGGAAATCAAGCCCTCCGACATCCGGAAAGAGGTGTTCTGTTCATCAGGCCCCGGCGGACAATCCGTGAACACTACCTATTCGGCCGTGCGGCTTACCCATGTGCCTACCGGTATTGTGGCCAGTTGCCAGGATGAAAAATCGCAGATCAAGAATCTCGAAAAAGCCATGGCCGTTATCCGTACCCGGGTGTATGAACTCGAGTACAACAAATACCTCGAAGAAGTAGCGTCCAAACGTAAAACCATGGTATCCACCGGCGACCGCTCTGCCAAGATCAGAACCTATAATTACCCGCAAAGCCGGGTTACCGACCACCGGATCAACTATACCGTGTATAACCTCCCGGCAGTGATCGACGGTGAAATCCAGGATTTTATCGATCATCTGCAACTGGCTGAAAATGCAGAAAGACTGAAGGAAGAAGTCGCCGTCTGACATGGGATCAGCCCCAATTTGCGTGAAACTTCTTTATACAAGGTTTCTCGCAAAGACGCAAAGAAAATTTCAACGACCGCAAAGGAAAACACATACAATGAATTATAAATTATTAATTATACTTCATTGATTATAGATTATAGATTGTATTTCATTTCCAAATTTCCAAATTTTTAAATTTTTAAATTTTTAAATTTTCAATCGTCAATCGTAATTCCCTACTCAAAAGGATGCTCTTTCCTGAAATCAGGATTATAATGTGTTGAGCTTTCCAGTTCCTGTATCCACCCTTTTCGGAATCCCAACGCATGAAATTCATCTACCACCTGCTGATATTCTTCCACATACAATTCCCGGTTTAAGGGAACCCGGCCTTTCACATTCACGGTCGGATGATACTGCGACATCAGCGAAATGTGAACATTCACCGATATTTCATCAGCAATAAGCCGCAGCACATCCAGGCTGTTCTGCACATGTCCCGGCAACACCAGATGCCTGATAATCAAACCCGATTCAGCTATTCCATCTTCATTGAGGTGTAAGGATGAGCCTTTTTGCCGGTACATTTCCTTAATGGCTTTCAGTGCAAATTCCGGGTAACGGGCAGCATCGGAGTATTTTCGCGATAGCTCTTTATCAGCATACTTAAAATCAGGAAGATACACATCAACCTTTGATTCCAGTCCTGCAATGGTTTCTATCGTGTCGAAAGCATTGGTATTGTAAACAAAAACCGGATTTCTGCCATGCTGCCTTAACTGCCTGATAATAAACTTCATCTGTGGGATAAAGTGGGAAGGAGATACAAATCCAACATTCATGCAACCCTCATCCAGCAGGTTTATAATGGAGCCGATCACCTCTTCAGGCCTCCATTTTTTTGAAGTGGGAATATGGTTGTAGCTGATCTGGTGATTCTGGCAGAATATACATTGCAGATTACAATGAGAAAAGAAAATATTGCAAATTCCGTTTTTGCCACTGATCACCGGTTCCTCACCCCGGTGGCTACATATAGAGGATATATGAATACCGGCATCCGATTTACAATACCCCAGCTTGTCTGAAAACCTGTCGGCACCACAATTCCTGGGACAAATCCGGCAGTTTTGCATAACGCTAAGTTCCTGGTTGAGAATATCTTGATCGATCGTTTTCACAAGTAATCCGGTTTAAAAAATGGTGGTCCAAAAATATAACTTCTCCGCTGGTTTCCTCATATTATATTCGGTTAAATTTGTCACGGCAATACAGTCTAAATAAAAAAACTCAAAATCCATGAAATATCAACATATCATCTGGGACTGGAACGGTACGCTGCTGAACGATGTTTGGCTGTGTGTGGATATGATGAACCGGGTATTGCGGGAAAATGATCTGCCAGAAATTACCATTGATGAGTATAAGAACGTATTCGACTTTCCGGTGAAACTGTATTACGAAAAGCTGGGATTTGATTTTTCAAAGGTTTCCTTCGAAAAAGTAGGAACTGATTTTATCCGGTACTACAATGAGCGTCATTATGAATGTGAGTTGCAGCCGGGTGCCGTTGGAGCACTTGCTGAACTGAAAAAAACCGGGGTGGGATTGTCGCTGCTTTCAGCCCGTGAAGAATCTGACCTTCTGCTCGAATTGAAGAACCGGGAAGTATTCCATTTCTTCGATCGGGTTTCGGGTCTCAACGATCATTATGCCGACGGTAAAACCGAAAACGGAAAAAAACTGATCAGGGATCTCGGGCTCAAGCACCATGAGGTGGTGTTTATCGGGGATACCCTTCATGATGCAGAAGTAGCCAACAGCATCGGCGCCGACTGCATTCTTATTGCCCGGGGGCATCATACCCGCGAAAAGTTGATGAAAACCGGCGTGCCGGTACTTGACTCCATTGAACAGATTTTTTCAATTTTATGATGATGAAAAAGTATTTACTCCTACTGGTTACAGGTTTATGGATGGGTATCACCTCAACAGGTCAAACCCGGATCGGCATAGTGGCCGGTGATAAATCAGCCCTTAAAAACCCGGAGATTCTGGCAGCCTATGAAATGCTGAAAAACTCAGGACATTATTCCATTGAACTGGTCACCGCCAAACAGGCATTGAAATCGGCAGACCAACTGAATAAGTATGATATACTGTGGTATCATAAACCCGATACCATCGGCTTTTCATTGGATATTGCCGGACAAAAACCGCTGGCTCTTCTGAAATCGTGGATTGAACAGGGCGGAAGTCTGTTCCTGAGTCTTGACGCTTTCCGCTTTATCAATACGCTGGGCATTGAACCTGAAGTTCCAAAAGTGGTTTTTAAAGAATCCTCCGATTCGGGTTACGGAAGAATGCTCGGATTTCATGCTTTCAGGCAGCATCCGTTGTTTGAAGGTCTTCATGGTGGCGCCTATGTTTTTAAATCCAACAAAGATACGATGGTTCGGAACGTGGGATTTTACGGAGATCAGACACCCAGAAACGGAGAAGTAGTGGCTGTTGACTGGGACTATATCTTTCTGAGAGAAAATATAAAACTGGTTGCAGAATATTCGTTGGGTAAGGGAAAAGTTCTTGCCGTAGGCGCCTATCTGTTTTATAAACCGGACAATATCAACCGGTTACATCTTGAAAAACTCACCCTGAATGCATTGGATTATTTATCGGGCAACATGGAATCAATCCCGGCACAATACTGGAATTTTGATCCTTCAGAGGTTTCAGAAACCAGACAGGTTATTGAAAATAAAATCACTTTCAGCCCGTCAGAACCCTGGAGGCTCCATGAAAACCTTCCGCGATTACAGCGGAATGAAGCAAGCAACCAGTTTTTTGATAAATCAGGGGAAAGGATTCTGGTGATGGGTAAGGAAAACGGAGGCATTGATGAAGTTTGGACGCACCCGTTCATGGCCTTCCGGGATATTAAAACCGGAATTCAGTTTCCCGGTTCTGACAAGATTGAGTGGTTGGATCAGTATAACCCGGTTGTGGAAAATACCCCGGCCGCCTACATCCGAACCTACCGGATCAGAGAAACCGTGATCCGTGAAATCATTACAGCCTCCCCTTCCGATCCGGTAATGGTTTGCCATTATGATATTTCCGGGAAAACCGATATCAGCCTGTATTGTACTTTTAAGACCAACCTCCGGATGATGTGGCCCTATTCTGAAACGGTCACCGGAGCCATTCATTATTCATGGGATGAAGCCAACCGCTGTTTCATGGCTACCGACAGAAGCGGTGAAACTGCCTGTATGATCGGAACCGATAAAAAACTTTCTGCCTTCGGGGCAGGCAGGTACGATGGATTCGAAATCACAGGCCCTGACTGGAAAGAACAGCCCACCGGTGAACTGAAAGTCAGCGGATATTTTTCGGTTCGGCTGCACCGTACTGATCAGTTTAACATTATGGTAGCCGGATCAAATCTCGGAATGGCAGACGCCCAGAACTATTACCGTATCTCTGCTGAACATCCTGACCAGGTTTATGGAAGGGCGGCATCTTATTATGATTATCTGAAATCAAACACGCCACAGATTACTACCCCTGACACGGATTTTAACGAAGGGTATCAGTGGGCAGTTATTGGTACCGATCAGTTTTTTGTGAATACGCCCGGCATCGGAAAATCACTGGTAGCCGGATATTCCACCACCGATTATGGTTGGGATGGTGAACACAAGGTAAACGGCCGCCCGGGCTATGCCTGGTATTTTGGGCGGGATGCCGAATGGAGCGGTTTTGCCCTGTTGCCATATGGCGATTTTGAAAAAGTACGGCTGATGCTCGAAACCTTTAACAAATACCAGGACCTGAATGGCAAAATTTATCACGAACTGAGCACTTCCGGTTTTGCCCATTATGATGCATCGGATGCCACACCTTTGTATATTGTATTGGCAGGCAAATATTTAAAACATTCCGGAGATGTGGAATTCATCCGTAAAACATGGCCCAATATCCAGAAGGCTCTGCAGTATTGCTATTCAACCGATACCGATGGCGACGGATTGATTGAAAACACCAATGTGGGGCATGGTTGGGAAGAAGGCGGAGGCTTGTTTGGTTGTCATACTACTTTTTATCTGGCTTCGTGCTGGGCAGAAGCCCTGAAAATGGCAGCATTGATGGCAAAAGTCACCGGAAAAGAGGAAGAGGCAGCCCAATACCAGGCTGATGCCGACCGGGTTGTAAAGATCATCAACACCGATTTCTGGAACGAAAATGACCAGTACTTTTACCACGGCCTGATGCCGGATGGGACCATGAAATCCGAAAAATCCGTCATGCCGGCTATACCCATCCTTTTTGGACAGGTGGATGAAGAAAAAGCAATGGAAGTTGCCCGGGTTACTTCCGGCAATGCCTTTACTTCCGACTGGGGTGTACGTATTGTAAGCGAATTCAGTTCCATGTTCAATCCCCGCGGGTATCATACCGGTTCCGTATGGCCACTGTTTACTGGCTGGACCGCTCTTTCAGACTACAAAACGGGGAATAACCTGCAAGGATTCTCCCATATCATGAATAACCTGTTGGTTTATAAACACTGGGCGCATGGTTATGTGGAAGAAGTGCTGAACGGTACAGAATTTAAACCATCAGGGGTATGTCACCATCAGTGCTGGTCGGAAACCATGGTGCTGCAACCCATATTTGAAGGGATGCTGGGCTTCACACCGGATGCAGCAAATAATACGGTTGATTTCAGTCCCCGTTTACCAGCGCACTGGGATCATTTTGCTGTGAACAACCTCAGATTTGGAGATCATAGTTTTAATTTCGAAATGAAAAAAGAAAACGGCAAAACGAAGTACATACTTACCAATACCGGCTACAAGGCGTTCCAAATCAATTTCGGGCCTGACATCCTTTCCGGTGCAAAACTTTACAGCACAAAAACTGACGGAAAAATGATTCGCCTGAGTCCTCAGCCCGGCGCTCAGTCACAGATGCTCAGTTTTCGGCTTACCCTTGAAAAATCAACTGAAATAGAGATAGAAACCAAGGGAGGTATCAGTATCCTTCCCATAGTCTCTGCCCCCATGCCGGGAGACAAATCCGGAGGATTCCGAATCATCTCTGCGGATTTCCGGGAGGGTGTTTATGAAGTATTGCTGGAAGGGCGCAGTGGAGAAAGTTATCAATATCAGATTTATACAGATGGCTGGAAACCGGAAAAATTTAAGAATACAACCTATGAGGAATCATTCGGCAATCTGCACACTTTCAGGGTGAAATTCCCGGAAGTCGACAGCAGGTATGCCCGGCAAAGGGTAAGTTTCTCCGTTCCGGTAACAGATTAATTTTCAATTTACACTGCGTGGATTCTGAATATCTTATTAAATCTGCACCCTGTGCGGGATAAAAATTACAGCCAAAAAAAATTTGGTTTGGATAATTATTATTTTTGTAAGGAAAATATCAAAAGAATGGAAAACACCGTTGAAGAACCTTCAGTACCCTACAATCAGCCACTTACCTTCGATAAGGTTTGGCTCTTGTTTCAGGAAACCAACAAACGTTTTCAGGAAACTGACCAAAAAATCAAAGAGCTTTCGGCCCTTTTTACTTCTCAATGGGGCAAGTTGGTAGAATCGCTTGTTGAAGGCGACCTGGCTGCCCTGCTCCGCGAGAGAGGTATTGAAATCGACAGTATTATTCCCAGACGCAAAGGAAATAAGCATGGCCATAGTTATGAATTTGACCTGATAGCCGTTGATGATACCAAAATCGTTATTGTTGAAGTGAAAACAACGCTGCGCCCCGGGGATGTAAAGAGGTTTATGGGCAAACTCCGTAAAGCCAAAATGCTGATGCCTGAATACAAAGACCGGATGATCATCGGAGCAGTTGGTTTTATTTCGGTGGAAGGAAGCGCCGACAAGATGGCCGACAATCTGGGGTTATTCGTGATCAAAGCTACCGGCAGCAGCGCTTCTATCATCAACAGCCCCGATTTTAAACCAAGAGAATTTTTTTAGATTTCATTCGGTAATAGATTGTAATTAGCTAACATATTTGCAGTCTCCATCACCTTAAATCATTTTAATACACGGCAGTGGGTCTTGAAATTCATTTTCAAATTCCCAAATTTCCAAATTAAAACATTTAGAGTCCCCTGTCCGGTTACCCCATCCTCTTTACCATCTCAACATTCGTCTCATTGAAGATGTTTTTACCCTTTGCCGTGTACATGTCTTCAATACGGTCGCTGTACTTTGCGGTTATCTTACCGCGAACCATTTTCATGGTACTGTTCAGCATCTGGTTTTCTTCAGTAAATGGTTGATCCAGAATTGCAAAAGCAGAGGGCAACCACCTGTGCGGAAACATATTCTCATATTTTCCGCCTTTCCTGAATTGTGCAATGGTTGCATCTACCATGCTCAGAATATGCCGGTAACTGTCCTCCGGGTTCATTTTATTTCTTTTGTCAGCTATCCAGGCTTTGACCATCTGCCGGTTCAGTACTATCAGCGCTGTAGTATAGGCATTCTGATTATTAAACAGCATACATTGCTCAATGATTTTGGAATGGTTGATCAGCGCCTCTTCAATGCTTTCCGGGCTGTATTTTTCCCCGTCATCAGAAATCAATAAGCTTTTAAAACGACCAAGAACATATAAAAATCCGTCATGATCCATATAACCCAGATCGCCGGTATGCAGCCATCCGTCTCTGATAGTTTCTTCCGTTGCCTTTTGATTTTTCCAGTAACCGGCCATTACATTCTCCCCTTTAATAACGATCTCTCCCTTTTGCCCGACAGGGAGCGGATTCCCATCCTCATCACAGATTTTTAGTTCGAGGTTGGAAACCAGATACCCTGAGGAACCCAGTTTATGCTTTTTCTCCGAGTTGCAGGCAATAACGGGAGATGCCTCAGATAATCCGTAACCCTGGAACATGGGAATACCAATGGCATAAAAGAATTTCTGCAGTTCCAGATCCAGCAGGGCGGCGCCGCCGATGAAAAATTTCAGTCTGCCGCCAAATGGTTCTCTGATCCGTCGGTAAATGAGTTTATCAAATAGCCAGTGGAATGGGAACCACAACATCCGCCAGCTTTTACCTTTGTCAAACCCGTTTCCTGAATAGGCCATTGAGATTTTCACACCGGTTTGAAAGAAAATTCTGATGAACGTTCCTTTATTTTGAATTCCTGTCTCAATATTCTTTCTGAAATTTTTGGCCAGTGAAGGGGCGCTGAGCAAAAACACCGGCTTGATTTCTTTGATGTTTTGCGGGATGTTTTTCACGGATTCGAGTTGTGATTTCCCTGCCTGAACAGCAGCAATACTGCCACCGGCTTTCATCATGGTAAAAATACCGGCAGTATGGGCAAATGCATGATCCCAGGGAAGAATAAGCAGGGTAGTGTACCAGCTGGGAACTTCCATCAGGCTCATGCTCTGTTCAACATTAGCGGTATAGTTCCGGTGAGTCAGGATGATACCTTTTGGATCTGATGTGGTTCCGGATGTATAGCATATATTGGCAGAATCACTTCCCGACAGCGACTGCCAGGATTTCTCCACCACTCCCGGGTGTTGAGCCAACCAGTGTCTCCCTTTATTAATTACTTCCTTAAATGTCAAAGTATCTGCAACAAGTTCATTGTCATCCAACACAATGATGAGTTCAAGCAAAGGCAACTGGTTTCTGATTCTGGCAATCCGTGCCGAATGTCGTCCTGAAACGATCAGTAGCCTTGCTTCAGAGTGTGTCAGACGGAATGGAAGTTCAGTGCTCTCATTCAGCTTGATGGATAATGGAACATTAACAGCTCCGGAATATAATATACTTAATTCACTGATTATCCATTCATTGCGACCTTCGCTCAGAAGAGCCACTCTGTCCCCCTTGCCAATTCCCAGGCTCATTAGCCCGGCTGCAAATTCATAAACTGATTTCCTGACTTGCTGGTAGGTAATACTTTCATATGCATGAGAGGTTTTTTGCATAAGAAAAGGCAACTCTCCATACTTCCTTACACTGTCTTCAAAAAGAGCCGGTATGGTCATTTGTTCAGGATTCATGCGGTAAAGATACGAATTTTTTCAATTAGTACAGAATGGCACCCTGCTGAAATGTCCCTCAGAGACGCGGCGCTTAGAGACGCGGTTCGCCGCGTCTCTACAAACCCGTGGATGGTAATAGTCAGATCATCGTTTCGTCAACCAATCACCAATTACCAGTCACCAGTCACTAATTGTGTATCTCCACTTTCCAGTCACCCGGCTCCGAAATCTCAAACTCGAATATCACATAATTTTTAGCGGTTTTCAGATTATTCCAGGTGGTGTAATTGATCTTGATAGTTACCGGAAACTGAATTCCTTCATACCCGACTGACTGTCCCACCGATGTTTCGTAACCGCTGTTGGAAGTAATCATAAAACCTTCCAGTTCAGTATTCCGGTTTCCGTTGATGTAAAAGTCAAGCAATACCCTGTCTTTCACATCTCCCATTCTTTTGAAAATATACCTGTCCACTCCAACCCTGGCTATTACTCTGGGCTTTAAAGGTTTTGGCCCCTTGTACTGATCTTGTTCCCAAATTCCGGTGAGCAGGGTATCCCTGCCATTGTTCGAAAAACGATAGGTTCCTTCACCCTCTCTTAACCCTTTTTTCCATTCACCCTGATATACTTCACCCGTCGACCAGGTGTAAGTACCTTTACCCTCGGGATATCCCTTTACAAACCTGCCTTCATAGGTGTCAGTACCAGTGGCCTTCCCTTTTCCATGTGCCAGCCCCTTTTTACAGTCGCCGGCATAAGTGCCGTTGATTTCCGGTTTCAGAACCTGGCAGCTGTTTTGACCTATTGCCTGGTATGCCGGAAGAGCTATCATCATAATAAAAAAAATCAAAAAAGAGCTTTTCATAACTTGAAGATTATCATTTAAAACAGGGAACAACAGTTGAGGTTGACAAAGTTACTATAAAAAGCAAAAGGCTGCCTTTCACAGACAGCCTTTATAAAAATTTATTTGCGGAGAGAGAGGGATTCGAACCCCCGGTGCCCGTAAGAGCACAACGGTTTTCAAGACCGCCGCATTCGACCGCTCTGCCATCTCTCCGGTCAGGGGCGCAAAAATAACACATTTTTTTAAACCCGAACATTTTACTTCATTTAAAAACCGTTTTCTTTAAAATAGGGTTTATAGCCTTAAAAATCGTTATTATCCGCTTTTTTGGAATATCTTTGTAATAATCATTTAAAGTATTGCAGTCATGAAAAAATTTGTGTTTTTGGCTTTGTTTATTATTCCGTTTTTTAATACAAGTCTTTTTTCTGCCAGAAATATTCAGGCCGAACTGATGTATTCCGTTTTTTATTCACCCGAACATGGCAATTACTTCGAAACGTACCTCCTCATCAAGGGCAATTCTTTAAAATTTGTAAAAACCGGGAATGGTAAGTTTTCAGGAGGTGTGGCTGTTTCCATGATTTTTAGTCAGGATGATAAAGTAGTTGATTTTGAAAAATATGAGATCAGCTCACCTGAAATCACCGATACCGCTGTAATCGATTTCAATCTTATCGACCAGCAACGATTTCAGTTACCCAACGGTACCTATAATTTTAGCATCAGTATAGCCGATAGAAATCTTGATATGCCTCCCTATAAGGCCGAACAAACAGTTGAGGTTGCCATACCCACCGATAAAGTAGTGATGTCGGGAATTGAACTGCTGGAGTCGTGGAAAAAAACCGAAACTCCCGGCATTCTTTCCAAATCCGGACTTGATCTGATTCCCTATATTTCAACGTATTATCCCGAATCAATGGGGCATCTGAAGTTTTATGCCGAAGTGTATAATACTTTGCCTCTTTTAGGTGAAAACGAAAAATTCCTGCTTAGCTATTATATAGAGACCTATGAAACCGAGCAGAAACTCAATGATTTTTTCCGGTTCAGCCGTGAAACTGCCAAACCGGTCAACGTCTTACTTGGGAATTTCGATATCGGTAAATTGCCTTCAGGAAATTATAATCTGGTAGTAGAAGCCAGAGATAAAAGCAATAATCCACTGTTTATCAATAAATTGTTTTTTCAGAGAAACAATCCTTCCGTTCAATTCAGCATCACCGATTTTGCATCAGTACAGGGAGATGCGTCATGGACTGAGCCCATGATCCATCGTGATTCCCTCATGGATTACTTGAAAAGCCTGATCCCTATAGCTACTGAAGCTGAGCGTTTTTACATTCAGAATAATATTAAGACCGCTGAAATGGCTGATTTGAAATCCTTTTTTGCCAATTTCTGGTTGTCCAGAAATGCCTCAGACCCGCAAGGGGAATGGCTGCGATACCATGATCTGGTACAAGTGGTCGACCAGCTCTTCGGGTCTCCTTCCAAAAAAGGAAAAAGAGGATATGAAACCGATCGTGGCCGGATTTACCTGAAATATGGTCCGCCCAATACCATTTCCGACCAGTCATTCGAAGCCAGCTCTTCTGGTATGACCATCAACAACGGGTTGTCATCAGCCCCCGACCGGGGATCAGTACCTTATCAGATTTGGCACTATTATGCAATAAAACAATACCGGGATAAAAAGTTTGTATTTGCTGATCCCCATTTGTCCTTAAACGATTATGAATTGATTCACTCCAATATGCCCGGCGAAATCAGTAATGCCAACTGGCAGGATGAACTGGTCAGGATCAAGGAAGGTCAGGGATTGCCTGATACCGATAAATACAAAGGAAAATCGGGGATCAATTACAATCTTCCAAAATAAAACATAAAACTGGCCTCAATATTTCCATTTCCCTGGCGTTCTTCGCAATTTTCATGGCGCCCTTGCGGGGAACTTCATTCAGACCAGTTTCACGCAGAGACGCGAAAAAAACAGTTAGTAACGCAAAGAAAATTCAAGGATTCAACCGGTGAGATTCTGAGACTGACGAATGGTATTTAATAGCCACAATGTCGAATTGAATTTGAATTTCATTTCCAAATCTCTAAATTTTCAAGTAAATCCTCGTTGAAATCCTTTATTGTTTTGTAAATTGCAACTGCAGTTACTAATTACTGATTGCTAATTGCTAATTAGTTAATCTCCGCTGTTTCAACCAATCTTTTCACCAGTGCCGACATTTTGGGTTCAGCCATGGCAGCGGCATCAATTACCTCATCATGAGAAATCTCTACTATTTTGCCATGAACGCCAAGGTCGGTGATAATGGAAAGGGCAAAGCATTTCATGCCCATATGACGGGCAACAATCACCTCCGGAACCGTAGACATACCCACTGCATCCGCTCCGATCATCCGGATATAATGGTATTCGGCAGGTGTTTCATAAGTGGGTCCTGATACTCCGGCATAAACGCCTTCTTTTACGCTGATTCCGAGTTCTCCGGCTATTTCATGAGCTCTTACAATCATAGGTTTGTTGTATGCTTCGCTCATATCGAGAAATCTTGGACCAAATTCTTCGATGTTGGGGCCTAATAACGGATTATCATGCATCAGGTTGATATGATCGCGGATAATCATTACATCCCCGATCTCAAAATCAGGATTTAAACCGCCACTGGCATTGGAGAGGATCAGAAATTTAACCCCCAGGTACTTCATGACTCTAATAGGAAAAGTAACCTGTTTTAAAGAATATCCTTCATAAAAATGGAAACGTCCCTGAAGTGCAACCAGGTTTCGTCCGGCAAATTTACCGAATACCAGTTTGCCCTGATGACCGGCTACAGTCGATATGGGAAAATTTGGTATATCATGGTATGGTATCTCACATTCAACTTCAATTTGGGTGGAAAAGCCACCCAGACCCGAACCCAGAATGATCCCGATTTCAGGAATCATGGCTGTTTTCGTTCTGATAAACTCAATGGTTTGGTGAATTTCGGTTAACATAGTCAATAATGGTCTGGTCAAAATTTTGGTCGCCAAAAGTATGAAATCGGATGGATATCGGAATGTAAAAAAATGGCAAATTCTCAATTTCAACGGCCAAAACAGGTTTACACAGTCTCATGGCATCTTTTTCAGTAGTTACCAGAATTTTGTTTTTTGAGTACATATCTGAAAAACGGGTTACAATCTGCCGGATATTAGCCTGCGTAAAAACATGATGGTCAGGGAAAATCATGGTTTCCAGATCAAAACATAAATTTTTAAGATGATTCACCAGTGGATAAGGATTGGCAATACCGGCCACCAATAGAATCGAATGAATTTTCTGTACCGGAGGCGGTGATTTCAGTCCGGGTACCGGAATCATAGGGCCATATTCAATTTTGGAAAAGAAAACCTTTTGCCAGGGTTTGGGTTTCATTTTTTCTATAATCATCCTGGCTAAAATGGGTGACAATACCTCATCTGTTTTGGTAACTACAATCATATCGGCGCGTGAAGCCCCGGCTCTGAACTCCCTGAGAGTGCCGGCAGGTACAATATAATCATCAGGATACAGATGATGAAAGTCGGTAAGCAGGATATTTAATCCCGGTCTTACCCTCCTGTGTTGAAAGGCATCATCCAAAATGATCAGGTTGATATTGGGATGTTGTTTCTGGATTTTCTGAATCCCGTGTACCCTGTTTTCATCCACCGCAACCAAAAGGTTCCTGAATTTATTGATATATTGAAGGGGCTCGTCTCCCACATCATAAGCTGTGCTCAGTAACGAAGCTTCAAGGTAGCCCCTTGTTTTTCTCCTGTACCCACGGCTCAGCGTAGCTATCTGACTCTTGTAAATCAGGAGCCTAACCAGATATTCAACATGGGGTGTCTTTCCGGTACCGCCTACTGACAGGTTTCCTACTGAGATAACAGGAATGCTGAACTTCCGGGATGGCAAAATGTGCCAGTCATACAGAAGGTTACGAAACCACATCAGTAATCCGTATACCCACCCGAAAGGCAATAATAGCAATTTCCTGAATTTGATCATTGAGAAGCGCCCGGAGTAAAAGTATGTTTAATATTTTTTGCCATCGTATCCGTCAGATGCTGTAAAGGTTTAGTTACCATGGAGGCAATAAATGGATTCACATCGGCCAACAATTCAAAATAAATCCGGCTTACATCAGGGGCAAGCTCTTTGATACAGGCATTGAGTTCAAACTTGATTTTAGATCTTTCAGATGCCAGCATATTGATCTTCAGGGGATACTCGTTCAGTCCATAACAAAGACCGGAACTCCCAAGGTTTTTGATGTTGAATTCAGCCGAAAGTTCATTGCCTTTCCAGTCGGTAATCTGTTCAGGCATTAACAGTCCAACATGATCCATTTTTTCCAGAAAATGAAATATCTCAGTTGCCGGGGCTGGAATCTCAACAGCCTGACCTTCTATTTTCATAATACGCCTTTCCCCCAATCCGCCGGATTTCTTTTCCATTCAAGCAAAGTCTCCAGCTCGTTTTTTTGAATAAGTTCCTGTTTAAGCGCTTCATCCAAAAGGTTGGAATAATCACAGATGGCATAAACTTCAATCCCTGCTTTGGAAAAAATCCCGGAAGCCTCCGGAAATCCATAATTAAAAATGGAAATAACCCCCTTTATCACGCCCCCTTTCTCTTTTATCGCATTACAGGCATTCATACTGCTCTTTCCGGTCGATACAATATCTTCAATAATAACAACGGATTGTCCCTGTTCCAAATGCCCTTCCACCAGATTCTGAAGACCGTGGCTTTTTTCAGCGGATCGGATATAGATGAACGGAAGTCCCAGCTCCTGCGCCACCAGGGCGCCATGAGCAATGGCTCCGGTAGCTACTCCGGCTATAACATCAATAGTTTCATAGGTATCCTGAATGAAACGGGTAAATTGCTGACGGATGAAAGTACGTACTTTCGGGTATGAAAGAGTTAGCCGTGAATCACAATAAATGGGTGATTTCCAGCCTGAAGCCCATGTAAATGGTTTTGACGGACTTAGCTTAACCGCTTTGATCTGTAACAGTGACCTGGATAATACAGCGGCTGAATCGGGATTAATAATCATGAATGTAGTACCTGATATTTCGGATTACTTTATTTGCAATTATTGCTGGTTTCTGAATTCGAAGGATATGCCTGCCAGATCATCATTGGCTTTTTCGATCTTTTTCTTCATGTCTTTTTTAAACGAATGTAACCGGACAGCCAAATCAGGGTCTGATAAAGCCAGTATCTGAACGGCCAGAATGGCTGCGTTGCGGGAACCGTTTATGCCCACTGTGGCAACCGGTATTCCGGGAGGCATCTGCACTATCGATAGTAAAGAGTCAAGGCCGTCGAGACTTACCTTAATCGGCACACCAATAACCGGAATCGTAGTGAATGCAGCAATTACACCCGGAAGGTGTGCTGCCATGCCAGCTCCGGCAATAATTACCTTTATCCCTCTGTCCGCAGCTCCGGAAGCAAATTCAGCCACTCTTTCCGGAGTACGGTGCGCAGAAAGTGCATGTATCTCAAAATATACCCTCAGCTCATTGAGTACTTTGGCCGCATCTTCCATCACTGACCAATCGGAAGTACTGCCCATAATAATACTGACTTTTGTTTCCATTTTTCAAATTTTAGCAAATATAGTTTTATTTGGAATATATTTAGATTGTTTAAAAAAAATATGTATTTTTACTGATTTTGCACGATTTAGTCGATTTTTAAGTTAGGTTTGTGCGTTAATGAATTTCGTTAACGCAATTACATAACAACTTGTTTCTCAAACCCTATGAAGACTATAAAAGTTAATGACAAGGAATTTGAATTGTTCATTTCTTCTGAAAAGATTCAAAATTCCATTCAAATGATGGCTGAAAAGATAAATGCGGATGCTGCTGATAAAAAACCGCTTTTCATTGTTATTCTGAATGGCGCATTCGTATTTGCAGCGGATCTGATAAAAAATATCACCATTCCCTGTGAAGTGACCTTTATCAAGCTTTCTTCGTATTCAGGAACTCAGTCAACCCATGTAGTGAGAGAAATGATAGGTCTCGATGTTTCACTGAGCAATCGCTATGTAATTGTTGTCGAGGATATTATTGATACTGGTATCACTATGGAATATATCACCAACCAGTTGAAAAAATTAGATGCACGGGAGGTAAAAGTAGCCACTCTTTTATTGAAACCTCATGCCTTAAAAAGAGAGGTCACTATTGACTATGCAGGGCTTGAAATACCGAATGATTTCATTGTTGGATACGGCCTTGATTATGATGGCTTTGGAAGAAATTATCCCGATATTTACAAAATTGTTGAAACTTCATAAAAAATAGCTGAAAACATATGTTAAATCTGGCATTATTCGGGCCTCCCGGAGCAGGTAAAGGGACCCAGTCAAAACTACTTATTGAAAAATACAACCTCGTTTACATTTCAACCGGTGATATACTCCGGCAGGAAATTTCGGAGAAAACCGATCTCGGACTTCAGGCAAAAGCAATTATTGATAAAGGTCGTCTCGTCAGCGAAGACCTTATTGTTCAGATCATTGAGAAGAGAATCAGCATGAATCCCCATGCCAAAGGGATCCTTTTCGACGGCTTCCCCAGAACCGTTGTACAAGCCTATATTCTTGAAGGTCTTTTACTCCGTTTAAACACTTCACTTGATTGTATGATCAGCCTCGAAGTTCCTAATGAAGAACTCTTGAAAAGAATGCTGGAAAGGGCTAAAACATCCGGTCGTTCTGATGATAATGAGGAAGTGATCAGATACCGGCTGCAGGAATATGAAAACAAAACCCTGCCTGTTTCTGAGTTTTATCATGAAAGAGAAAAGTTTTACCCGATTAACGGGGTGGGAACCATTGACGATATTTTCGACAGGATTTGCGCTGTTATTGATAAAACCCAGCAGAATGAACTGTTTAACATCGTACTTTCAGGTCCTCCGGGAGCTGGTAAAGGCACTCAGGGTCAAAACCTCGCCAGGGAATTCAATCTCACCTACCTCTCTTCCGGACATCTGCTCAGGGAACAGGTTAAAGAAGATACAGATTTAGGACGGAGAGCCAAGGAATTTATTGATAAAGGCGATAATGTGCCGGATGAAATTGTAGTGCAGGTGATCGACCGCGCACTGAAAATGCATAAAAATTCCAGAGGATTCATCTTTAAAGGATTTCCGAGAACCATTGTTCAGGCCTACATTCTCGACGGATTATTACGAAAATTCGATTCTTCGGTAACCTATGCCATCGATATCAGGATACCACATCTTGAATCGGTAAAACGGTTGCTGGCCCGCGCCAAAACCCCCAGAAAAAGGATTTACGATGAAAATCCCGAGATTATCATTCACCGCCTCGAGGAATATGAGCTGAAATCGGAAGCCGTTTGCGATTACTACAAAAAGCAGAATGCCTATATAGCGGTTGATGGTATGGGCTCCAGTGAAGATGTTTCAGCACGCCTGCTGGATACCATTCATGAACTTGTTGATTAACCTGTAATCAGATGGCATCTACCAATTTCGTAGATTATGTAAAGATTTATTTCCGGTCAGGAAAAGGCGGAGCCGGTTCCGTGCATTTCCGGAGAGAGAAATTTGTCCCGTTTGGTGGCCCCGACGGCGGCGATGGCGGGAGGGGAGGACATATCATCCTGAAAGGGAACAGTCAGCTCTGGACCTTGCTTCACCTAAAGTATACCAAGCATATTTATGCAGAGAATGGCGAAAATGGTGGCGGAAATAACCGTACCGGCGCCAACGGCAAAGACATCATCGTGGAAGTACCCCTGGGTACCATTGCAAGGGATGCCGAAACCGGAATCCAGGAATGTGAGATTACCGAACACGACCAGACGGAAATATTAATTCCCGGCGGCAGGGGTGGACTTGGAAACGACCATTTTAAAACGGCTGTGCGACAGGCGCCTAAATTTGCCCAGCCCGGTGAACCCGGTATTGAAACTATCAAGATTCTTGAACTGAAATTGTTAGCCGATGTGGGACTGGTAGGATTTCCCAATGCCGGGAAATCAACCCTTCTCTCTGTAGTATCTGCTGCCAAACCCGAAATCGCTGATTATCCCTTTACTACCCTCACTCCCAACCTCGGCATGGTATCCTATCAGGGTTACCAGTCATTCGTAATGGCCGATATCCCCGGTATCATAGAAGGCGCACATGAAGGTAAAGGTTTGGGCACCAGGTTTTTGAGACATATCGAAAGGAACTCGGTTTTGTTGTTTATGGTTCCTGCTGATGCAGATGACATCCATCAGCAATACGAAATTCTTCTTCATGAGCTGGAAAGTTACAACCCCGAACTACTCGACAAATCAAGGGTGCTGGCCATCACCAAAAGCGATATGATCGATGCCCAGTTGATGGCTGAAATGAAACCCCTTCTGCCTGATATTCCCCATGTGTTCATTTCCTCCTTTACCCAACAAGGAATATTTGAACTCAAGGAAATGCTGTGGAAACAACTAAACAGACCCGTTGAATAAATGATCGACTTTCTGAAAAGTGTTGATACCGAAATCTTCCTGCTGATCAACGGAGCGCATAATCCGGTGCTTGATTTCATTATGTTCTGGTTGAGCAATAAACCTATCTGGATTCCCCTCTACCTGTTTTTGATTTACCTGATTTTCAGATGGAACGGTAAAGTCGGGATTCTCATATTTATCATGGCTGTCATTACGATCGTCCTGTCTGATCAATCATCGGTTCAGCTTTTTAAAAATGTCTTTCAGCGGCTGCGACCCTGTCATGAACCTTCGCTTGCCGGCAGTGTTCACCTTGTTATGGGGAAATGTGGCGGTAAGTTTGGATTCATTTCCTCCCATGCATGCAACACCTTTGCTCTTACTGCTTTCCTGTTCGGGTTTTTCAGAACGAAATTTCCATACCTTGCCTGGGGATTAATGGGTTGGGCAACCCTTGTATCCTACAGCAGAATCTATTTAGGGGTACATTATCCGGGCGATGTGCTGGCGGGTGCGTTGGTGGGCAGCATGATCGGCTGGGGAACCAGAATGGTGACACGGTGGATGATGCAAAAAATGCAGGAGCGTCAGGCGATGATGCGATGAGGCGATGATGCGATGAGGCGATGAGGCGATGAGGCGATGAGGCGATGAGGCGATGAGGCGATAAGGCGATGAGGCGATGAGGCGATGAGGTGATGAGACGATGAGGCGATAAGGCGATGAGGCGATGAGGCGATGAGGCGATGAGGCGATGAGGCGATGAGGCGTTGAGGCGTTGAGGCGTTGAGGCGATGGGCGTTTTACCTAAGGTTTTGGGAGTATTCAGAAAAGTGTGTCATACCCCATTTTTGCAGGGAAAAGCCTTGAGGCCGGGGGAGGCCGAAAGGCTTTTCCCTGCAAAAATAATTTTTCTTATCAATTTGAATATTTTTCATAACGT
>Ga0302250_1000622_pt1 | contig 32360 bp, 46 predicted proteins | sample AAG_RA_Asp_MG_FD_193536 | JGI IMG/M metagenome (GOLD analysis project Ga0302250, IMG submission 193536) | Enriched activated sludge microbial communities from anaerobic digester in WTTP, New Holstein, Wisconsin, United States - AAG_RA_Asp | ecosystem: Engineered > Bioreactor > Anaerobic >...
AGAACTTGATAATGAATCAAAAAAAGAATAAACTTAACTCCTCGCTGACTGGCCGCTTTTGATCTGCCCACCTCTGGCCGCTTTTAAAGTGCCCGCTGACAATCGATGAATAATATGGGGCATTTTGCCCATATTTGGCAATAAAAAAGGCCAGTAATTTGCTTGAAATAACTGGCCTAAGCTATTGATTATAAATGGTGCCGGGGGCGGGAATCGAACCCGCATGTAGTTGCCTACGCTGGATTTTGAGTCCAGAGAAATATAAAGATAATTATAAATTAATCAATATATGGAAATCCATAAAAGCAACTAAAAAGCAACGGCTTACAAATCTACTTCTTCCATCGATTTACCGATATCCTCAACGTAAACCTGCTGGTAATGCTGGACCATCTGGTCAGTTTTATGTCGCAGAAATTTCTTCGCGATTTGCTGGGCATTTCCCGTTGTGTAGTACCGTTCGAGGATTCTCCGGCCAGCCGTATGTCGAAAGATATGCGTCGGCATCTTCTTGTTGATTCCTGCTCTGTTCATGGCATCCCTGAAGTGCCTGGCGACAGTATCAGGTTTTTTTTTCACCAGGAATTCGTCCGGATGCTGTTTCAGAACACCAGTCCACTTCCAGATTCTAGCCAGCCGCTTATCCAGGGGAATGTCAGTCTGCTCGCCGTTCTTGGTTTTATCCAGTCGAATGATTCCAGCTTCAGTATCCACATCGCTGACTTTAAGGGCACAGGCTTCTCCTACTCTCAAGCCTGAATATCTGAGCAGATGGAATATGAGCCTGTCGTCTTTCGCAAGTTCTCGATGCATCCTGGACATCTCATCACGGGTGAGTACATCCGGGCGAGGTTTGGATGTTTTAAAGAATTCAACCCTATCGAAAGGGTGGGAATGGATAATTCCACGACGAAACGCCCACCTGAAAAGCACCCGAAGATGACGAAGATCGTGATTCACACCACGGCGCACTCTCTGGTCTGTTGCGAAATTAGTCGCCTTTTGGGCAATGCGTTTGTCAAAAAGGTTGTCACGGAAACGATGTAGTAACTCTGCGGTCACCCTATGGGCATAGATGTCACCGGCATACTCAATCAGACGTCGCATGGCTATTGTTTCACGCCAGCAGTCATGTTCTTTGCTCCGTAGAATTACATATTGTCCCAGGAGTTGGCCAAGATGGATATGTTCCGGCCCGGACTCTTGCCGCTCTTTGGCGATGATCGTGTCAGCAAAACGTTTTACTTCCCGGTAGGGAATAGAAGGGGGGAAACGTCTGGTATGTCGCACACCGTCCAGGCTCCAGTGGACTTTATGCGCAGTGCCGGATTTGGTATGTATTTTCTGGATGTGGGGCATATGGATTTGTTCAACGGATTTCGTGTATCTAGTAAGTTATCAGTACACTTTATGAGACAAAAATAGGACGCTACCCAGAATTTTCGGATCCGTTTCGCACAGCAGAACAAATCCGTTCAATAGCGAGATCGAAATTGGTTTCGACCTGATGCCCCCAAATTCTAAGCACTTTCCACCCCATGGATCTTAGCTCTCTGGTGTTTTTTTTATCACGGCTTCGATTCTTTGAGATTTTATGTTTCCAGAAGTCAGAGACTTTGCTTTCCCAGGTTGGGAATCGATATCCATGCCAAAAATCACCGTCTACAAATACAACTATTCGGGATTTTTTAAACACAATATCCGGTTTGCCCGGAAGTTCTTTTACATGTTTGCGGAACCTCAAACCTTTTTTATGCAAAGCTGAGCGAACACGTAATTCAATTCCGGTATCCTTCCCCCTGATGCGGGACATGCAGTAGCTGCGCTGTTCTTGTGTGAGGTTATCTGGCATCTGGACCTTTATCATGTTCTTGGAGTTCCTGGAGCCTTTGGTCAGATGGGGATCTCGAGCCAAGAATAGCCAAAAAATCTTTCCATGTCCCTTCTGCTTGATTGAGAAGGGATTTCCAAGTGTATGCATGAATATGAATCCTGTCGAGATCTAATATCTCGGCCTTAATAGTTGGATCATTATCTAGGCGATCCGCAACAATCAGACCTGTAACTTTTTCGATGCCCAGAGCGGTTTCTACCTTAATTTTTTCTCTAATGTGATGGACATAGCGACGGCATCTTGACAGATGATCCCAGTCAGCTTTTTTGCCTGGGCGCATAAATTCGACAATCAGAAGATGTTCGTGACTTCTTAGCGCTAAGTCTATACGCTTTCTCTGTCCGTCCTCATCCGTTTCGGCCAAGCCCGATACTTTGGCAGCCTCATCCATAAATCGTTTTACCGAAGTTTCCTTCTTAAAAGTCTCCCATTTAGGATCGAGCAAATAAGGTTTTTCAGCAATTAGATCCCTGATCGAGTTTTCCAATTCGCCCTTTTCAACTAGAGATTGCAGCCCCCTGATAGCTTCAAGTTTCGTCCGGACCGCTTCAGCAAGATTAAGCGCAACCAGTACATCGGCTTCAGTAAGGGCGGATAAAAGCCATTCAGTTGTGACATCCGAATTATTCGCTAGGTCATTAATTAAGTCTCTTAAGCGCCCTTGTTCCCAAGCTTGCAATATTGCTATACCTAGAGTTTGAAATTGACCATCTGACAGAGTAGAAATTGCACCAAGACTTGTAAGGGCACGTTTGATTGTACGTTGTTCATATTTCGGCAGTTTTTCCAGCCTTTGAGAGAATGTCGCCACTTTTGCCTCGATCTGAAGCCTGCGTTTTTCACCACGTCGATCACGCCAGATGCGGAGTAGACTTTTAATTAGATCCTGTCCCCATTGCTCGAGAGGTATGGTTTCAACATGTGTCCAATTAATCCGCTGTCTTTCTGTCGCAATTATATCCTCAGTCAGTTCATCTATATAATCAGCTTCAATCTGCCCTGACAAATATTCTTGGCCATGCTGACCGCTGAGGCCACCAGTAAGGTTGAAAAAGAAGGGGATTTGAGAAATTTTTCCTTTTGAAAAGACTGAAATACCCCTTAGTTCCTCCTCCTCAATCGGTTCAGAATAGAAGAATACCCGCCATTTAATTTCTCTATTGTTTGTAAGCTTTTCAATACCCCACCCATTTACTTCATTCAAGCCGTTCGGTTTTTTAGCTGGGTCGTAGTCTCGAGGGAATATGTATTCAACTCCTTCAAAACTTTCTTCTGGTAAAACCTGATCGTCAACTAGAACTTTAAAATCCTGCGAACGCTGGTGCAATAGGAATCTTCTCGCCATGCTGCGTGAAAAGTGATCACGTGAAATACGTCTTCCAATTGAAAGACTTTTTAATATTACAGATGTTCCATGATCATTTTTTCTCTCTTCAAGCGGTTCTAAATAATCAAGGACTTCGATTTCACTTCCAGTGGCATCTACATAGGAATCTGACCGGAGCATATTGATATCCATTTCAAATATTGTTTTTTCACCGGTCTTTTTACTTATTGTTTCTATCCTTATTACGCTGGCAATCCCAAAACCGGCGAATTTACCGATGCCTTTGCGCCCAAGCACCGGTCGATTCTTCCCTTCAGTATGTTCATTTGGTTTTCCACCCCTCCGGCACCAACCGATATTAAGAAAGCGATTCTGGCACTCCTCAAAGGTCATTCCAATACCGTCATCTTTGACTATCAATTCAGCGGCCTCTCCGGATTCATCCGGCAGGATGATATCTACCCTTTCTGCATCCGCGTCCCATGAATTTGATATTAACTCCGCAACAGCAGCTACTGGGCTCTGATACATTTGAATTCCGAGATGATCAATAATACGTCCGCGGAATGCCAAGTGTAGAGTTTTTTCGGTATTGCTCATTCCTGAAGTCCTATTCTGGAAAGTGATTGTATAATGCATCGAGCATGTGCTTCTATAAACGCTGGAGGCAGAGCGTTCCCAATCATAATAGCAATTGCAGTTTTATTGTCGGAAATTGGAAACTTGTAATCGGGCGGAAAGCTTTGAAGGAGTGCCGCCTCTCGCATTGTGATATTTCTATCCTCTTGCGGATGCAGAAACCTTCCTTTGGATGGATTGAAGCATCCTCCGGTGATGGTTGGTGCTACATCCTCCCAAGTCATACGACCATAGACATCCTTGAAGCCTGCGCAACGTTTGTGACAATCGAGCTGAAATTCTTCCGGCAGATCTTTTCGACTTCCACCATTTTTTGGAATGCGCCTAATTATCTCAAGGACTCTTGGAGATCGCTTCTCGGGCATGTCATGGAGTGGATCACCGCTTTTCCCAGCTTTCGGTAAATTTCCGATTGTTTCCTGTACCGTTACGCGATTTTTGTTTTGAAGAGCAAAAGGGATTTTATTTCCCAGCCCAGCTAAATAGATCAATCTACGTCTTCGTTGGGGGACATCATAGTCGGCTGTGTTTAGAATATCATGATCTCCTTCATAGCCAAGATTCTTGAGCCTCTGTTTAAATGCTATAAAGTTACTGTCGGCAGCAAGTCCTGGTACATTCTCCATCATTACAGCTCGGGGACGGATGACTTCAACAAACCGGCTGAACTCAAATAACAAGTCATTTCGCGGATCATCAACTCTGATAGAGCCGTTCAGTGTCCTTATCTTTGAAAAGCCTTGACATGGTGGGCATCCGGCAAGGAGATCCAATTTTCCTTTTTCCAGATTGAGGCTGGAGAGCAGTTCCCTGGGATCAAATACTCTAATGTCCTTTTCCCATAGCATAATCTCGGGATGATTAGCTTGATATGTCATCACAGACAGTGGATCGATATCCACTGCGCCCAAAACCCTGAATCCTGCTGACTTCAAACCAACAGTCAGACCGCCACATCCGCTGAAGAGGTCAATGGCTGTAAGCTGCTTTCCTTCTTTGAAGTGTACTGCCATCTGTTTTTCCGAGTTGTATTGCGAAGATAATGTAATGAAAAGCATTAAAAATGCGAGAATGTGTTAAAAATATAATAAAAGACATCTCGCCGTCCAACAAAAAAAGGGCTTCTTCGCTGGAGACAGAACGACCTAAATTTGTTGAAAGTTCGTCAAGGCAATCTAATAGCTAAAGTTATCCGTTTCGTCAGGATCGGGGATCCGTTTGCCAAGAAACCTTTCGAAAAGGTCATTGAGAAGACAGGGTGGTTGCTGCAATCGAAGAATCCGCCAGGCCTGTGAATCGATCGGAATTTTCTCCGCCCAATTCGGAGGGAATCCAAGCTCAACAAGCGCATCTTCAAAAGTCTTCCCTGTCGCACTAAAGTTGGCTTCGGTCAAGTACCACCGAGGGTCAACAATGGTCTTAAAAGCCGAATAGCACTCGTACACTACTGTGACAAGCGACGTGAAATACTGTTCGCATGCCCATACCGCATTAGCAAGGACTGTCGAATCCTGACTCTGAGCGTTTGGGAGCAGAAGGATGTGATCTAGATTATTGCCATGCAGTTGTCGAGCAAGATACTCGGAAAGATGTTCCAAGGGCACATGGTTCAATGGATTAGCCCCAGTGTGAACCACTTCGTTGCGTATCTCCAGAAAAAATGGTGCCATCGGGTCAGTCATCAGCTGCTTCTGCGCTCTGTAGTACCAATCTTCGAAACCATGCATACCTTTCATGCTGGCCTGCATCGACAAAGTCACGCTTCGACCTGCTGAAACGAATGCACTGAAATAGCAATTTGCTTCGAAACTAAACGGTCTTGATTCGCGGAGTTGGCTGAGAAAGAACTCGGCTTCACGAAGTTTATCTTCAACAATTCCAAACGACCTAGCCATAGTTCGACTGCCCTTTGCGCTAGAATCGACTCGGTATAAATAGACCGGGCAATCACTATTTAAATTGTGCGAAAATCCCGGCCGGTGATGCTTTTTCTGTTTGCTGAATAAAGGCACCTAACTGATCCAGAGCTTCTTGGATTTGATCATCGTTCATGTTCTGGTCCTGGGCTTGATCCCACAACCACTCCATGTAACCACCAAGCGCTTCTGGATAGTTGATTGTATCGTGTTCAAGATTATCGAATAGAAATGGGTTTCCTTGTTTATCACATGAACCACCGATCATATGAAAGGAAACATCCCAGCCGGTTTGAGTGCGATTGACGTTGTAACGGTCATTATGCCCCCAACGACGCGAATAAACCTCAATATGCATTTGTCACTCCTTTCTTATGTCTAACTTGGCCGCATTACCGATTCCTCAATAGGCCATACAGGTAAGTGGAAGCTGCGTTCGGGCGATGACGGTTCCGCAGTTTTTGATCGGTGATAGTTTTTTCTCTCTGCAATCTTGATAAGGTGATCAGCCAGCTTCGCGTCCTCGCACAATCCTCAGAAACTCTGAAAGGCAGATCAACCATTTTTGCTGTTCTTCATTATAAGTTGAGTGCAGATTTGCCGGCAGGACCAGCTGGAGATGGTGAGCCCGCATCTCATCTGTCTGATTATTGGAAATGGCCGGCTCCAGTGTCAGGAGATGTTTTTGGCGAATTCTTGCTGCTTCAGAAAGCACCTGGCGCCACCTGTCCTTGCAGGTTGATTTGACACCGAGCATTGTCAGCCGGGCGTCAGGAAATTCCGGGGTGTGGTAGTTATGGATGTCCGGAAATATGAAATCCGGCTTCGCCTTGTTTTCGGTTACCTTGCCTCTTGAATAGTGGATCCGGTTGGCGGCGAATATTTCTTCAAGGTGGTTCTCCAGCGCGTAGCCGGCCCGCGATTTTCTGCGATTCTGGACACTCAGCGAATAGCTGAGGAAATCATCTACGGAATCAGTAAAACCTTCTCTCACTCGGTTTGATATCAGATGCTTTTCGAAGGCCCTGAATAACAATTCTTCCTTATCGATCCAGTAAACCAAGGTTCCATCAGGATCATGGATGGCGTCGCACTCTGTGAATGCTTCGCGAGCGAACCTAGAAAAGACATCAGTTGGAGGGAACTCATTCCCGAATCTGGCAATCAGGCGATCGAGGTGTGTGTCGTCCCGTTCCCGGACTTCAATGCCAAGCTGCTCGAGAATATATCGGGTGGAAAGATCGACCTCGACATCATTTTCATCCTCGATCAGCTTTTCCGAAAAACGCTCTGCACCGTCAGGCCTGATTCCAAACAGCCATGATATTTGTGATTCGTACGTGCTGCCGGCCTTGCATATCACCGCAAGCAGGGAGTCATCAGGTTTGAGCGCAATGATCAGGAGATCACCGGTGGTTGCCCGGTCGATTGAGTCGTTGCCCGGGAAATAGAGCCGATGTTCCGATCTGGTAGGGTGATTCTCCCTGGCATCATACCAGGTCAGCTGGACGGCTATGGCAAGATTATCTGCTTCTTCCTCTCCGAAGTAAAGCATACGGGTCGGGAAATTTCTTTTTGCTTCACCAAAAAGGTTGATTAACTCTCTGGTGCCATTAAACTCATGCTGATGGGAAACCTGGAGATCAGTTTCCACTGCAGACAGACGCTTGAATACAATTCCCCTGACGTAGCTTGACAGATACCCCATCTTCATCCCGACCTGTTCCCTTCCAGAATTCCGGTTTTCTGATCAGATCTTAACCACTCAGCCGTCTCTGCAATGATATCCTCAATGGGGCGTTTGGTTTTGCCCTTCAGGGCACATTCCCAGATAACCAGCACTCTCCAGCCTGACCTTTGGAGTTCTTCCAGATGCAGCCGGTCATTTTTTCTGTTGCCGGTCAGTTTACTTTGCCAGAAGTCTGTTCTTGTTGCCGGCCACTTGAACAGATGGCAATCATGCATGTGCCAGAAACAGCCGTTGATGAAAATCACTGCCGTGTAGCGAGGAAGAACAATGTCAGGCTTCCCTGGCAGCTTTGTTGAGTGTAACCTGAACCTGAATCCAAGCGCATGAAGCTTTTTCCGGATAATAATTTCAGGTTTTGTATTGGTACCCTTGATCCCGGACATCATTTTGCTGCGGATTTCCGGGCTTACGACATCAGTCATGGTATGAAGGTTTCCTGATATGCATATTGAAACCTTAACTGGTGCTCGACCGGTTTGTACTCATCACCCAATATGTGGGGGAGCATAGCCCATGCCACAGCTTCGACAACCGGCACTACAACCGAATTCCCGAATTGCCTGTATGCCTGGGTGTCTGAAACGGGGATAGTAAATTTCCGGCCATATTTATCAAAGCCCATTAGGCGTGCGCATTCCCGAGGAGTCAGACGCCGGGGATTACGGCTTGGCTGACGGATGAGTATTTCCGAGCCGTCTTTATAATATCTGGCGGACAGAGTTCTTGCGACATCCTCCGGTCCTACAAGTCCAAATCCAAAGCCATTTCCTCTGGCCCGGTGCTTTTTTGCATAATTCTGCAGGTATGTCCACAGTTTGTCAGTCAGCGTGTATTTTGGATTAACCCGACCTTCAGGCCCATCGGTATAGGGAGGATCTGGGAGTTCGCTGCCATCCTCTTTATGAAGGATCAATCCTAAAAGTGGGGGAGTCGTATCACGAGGTAGTCTCAAGTCTTCAAAAGAAAAGCCCGTGTCCCTTTTAAAGCCTGCGATAAAGATTCGCTCCCTGTGCTGGGGCACAAAATACCGAGCATCGATTATCCGGGCATCAAAGTAATATCCGAGTTCCAGCAGAGTTTCGCAAATAACTTTAAAAGTCCTGCCTTGATCATGACTTTTCAGATTCTTGACATTTTCGAGGAGAAAGGCGTCCGGCTTGTGGTGCTCCAGGATCTCAGCTACCTTGAAAAACAGAGTTCCCTGGGTTTTATCCCTGAATCCGTGAGGACGGCCGAGTGAATTCTTTTTTGATACGCCAGCGATGGAGAAAGGCTGGCATGGAAAGCCGGCTACCAGAAGGTTATGGGGCGGGATCTCTTCAGGCAGCACTTGATTAATATCGCCATCTATTCTGTGAGAGGATGGAAAATTGGCGAGATAAGTTTTCAGGGCATGTGAATCCCATTCGCTTGTGTAGACGCATTGTCCACCGATCGATTCGAATGCAAGCCGCATTCCACCTATGCCGGCGAAAAGGTCAATAAAGGTAAAAGCCGGCCGCCTTGCTACTTCCAGCCTGGGCAACAGTTCTGTGAGCTTTTCAAGTACCAACTTGCCTGGCTTGATTTCACCTCTTTCCCAACGATAAACAGTCCGGATAGTGGCTCCACAAATCTCAGCTACTTCAGGGATTCCCAATCCGGACTGTTCACGAAGTATAGAAAACTGGTTAAGGAATGTCTGTTTCACTTGCATCCTCGGGGTCTATAATTGACATTTTGACAAATATAAAGGCATTTTATGAGGATTGCAAGCATTTAATATTTTATTCTATTAAGTCGATACTGAAAAACCATTAATTGATAGAAAACAGCTGAGTTTCGGCCCGAAATAATTTTTGCATGATAGCGAGAACCAGCGGTCTCCAAGACATTTTTAACGTGACAAGATAGATTCAGAGATCAACTTGTCGATGCGCCGAATATCAATGCCCTTATTAAGATTAATTTTTATATGACCGGCTTTAGTCCACAGTTCGATCTCTGAATTGAAGTCGAAAATTTTGCCTGCGTTCTCTGATGACCACATCACAATCGAGGAGTAAGGGAGGGAGTAAATCTCGACCTTTTTCCCGGTTAATCCCTGTGCGTCTCTGACAATGAGCCGTTTGTTTGAAAAGATCGCGACATCCCGAAATGTTTTATAGGCAGTGACAGCAACCTCGCCTTCAACTAATATCTCCTTCACCTCTTGTGGTATTGGGCATTCCGAAACCAGGGTCCACACAAGTAATGCGTTTATTTCTGGCATGTTTGCTCCTTTTCTGCGATATTACAGATCCAATCTGCTAAACAGATGTATTTAATTTTCAACAGTATCACAAGTACCAGATTCAAGAATGACATTAAAGATGGACTAACACTCAACTTTACGCGCAACATAGCTTTCTCCGCGTCGCACGCCGGTGTAATCGCGCTAGGCTGGAATGTTATTAAGTTGGCAATGTCTATGTTATTTGATCTAATCTAACGGTTCCCGATTCCCTCACTTCTCTTGCTAACTTGGTAAGTTTGCCTAAAGCAACGACATGTTTCAAAGCTCGTTCTGCTGAGAGATTGCGTCGTTCATGATGCATGAGTTCATTCCGTTCATGGATCGCCTCAACACACAGGCTGTAAAGTGCTTGGTCCACCTCAACAGCGCGTTTGCCAAGTTCTCTTCGGATCCATACTGAAGCCAAGTCTGCAAGTGGTGTTTCCCTCACTATCCGGTCAATTGCAGACCTGCTGATGCTATAAACCTGAAGTTTGTGTGTCATTAGTTTCTTTACTTCCGCCTCTAGGGCTGCGACTGCCTCAATCAATGCTAATCGAGGGTTGCCAAGGTCCGGGTCGCATTCCCCTTTGGCTGATGCGAGTAAAACATCAGAAAATGGTGGCTGATTCGAAACCTCAAGCCTCGATGTTATTTCAGGCCAGTGATGAGGTTTGATGAGCGAATTGATATCACCTGGATCGGTCCAACTGCGGAGTCTCAACAGGCGGTTAAGAAATGTGTCGCTGACGTTTCGTACCACGCCAGTTGGCAGTATCCAGTGGTTTCTAGCAGTGGTGACAGGAAGCGTGCCTGGAATCAGGTACTGACCATACTCGACCTTCAGGATGGTGAGAAAATTACTGATAGCCCCTCTGATTTGTTCTCCTACTTGTTTGAGGTATGGCCCAAGGATAGGATCTGTAAATAACTGATCGCACATCTGACCTGCAAGCGATGCAGATTGGTGCCGCAGTTTTTGACGCCTGGTTTCTACTTTTTGATGATCTGCCAATAGTCTAGGTGTGTCGCTCTCCTGAATCGACTCTGGGCAGCGTCTAATCACTGGATTCTCCTGCGGCCGGCTTAAATAAAGGGCGGACGCATATGGGTGACAATCGGTCGTGAGAGCAAGATCGAACTCCTGTGGGCATGCTGACGTCACAAGGTGTGCGAAGAAGCTATCAATTGTGACCGACGGCTCGCCTTCTCGATTCGGTGACGGGGCATCCCACTCATCGAAGTAGAAGCCGATACGGCCTATCTCGGACTTGATTTGGGCACCGTCTTCAAACTTCAGTGGCAGAGGTGGTGCAATATTTAGAACTTCTCGAGGATACTTTAGTAGTAGCAACAACTGAAAGGACATAATTCTCCTTGAAAGTCGGTTTAGCTACGGTGACGAGATTAATTTTCCCTTGTGTATGGTTAAGCGGCATTCTTATCTCACTACCACCATCCTCCACATCATCCTTTTTTTCCCTCCTGCAAAACCGCCACCTATGAGAAAACGGCCATGGTCAGCTCAGTGTGATTTATCAATTAGGTTTGAGCGATGCGATTATCGCCAATAATAATATTATTATAGCTAAGGATAATATCAAAATGTATATACTTTTTTGACCTATTGTTCTAAAACGCGAAAAATTAAAATGCTGCATTTTGCCCGGGTCTCCATGCGCATGAAGAACAGCAAATTTATATCCGCATCCGGAGCACATGCGGGATTCTTCGGGATTCTCAAGACCGCAACTAGGGCATATCATATTGAATATCTCTTAAAGGTTTCATTTGGCAGTTTTCTCACCTCATGGGAGTGCCTCCCGTTGAGCCTTTTCAAAGTTACTTAGATCGCTCGGCACTCTCGCGTTTAATAGTTACTTTGTAAGTGACTGGCTATCTAGGTCCGGTACGCACTGATGCTAGGTGTCACTTCCTCCAGCCACGTTCACATGGATCATCCAATGGCCAACTTAAAGAATGCAAATAACTATTCGGATTGTTTGCGAAGAGCATTCTCGGCAGCGTTGAGTTTGGCCTCAAGGTCTATGACCATATCTTCGACGGCGTTGTGCAAATCTCGAATGGAGGCGAGCGAACTCGGAAGTTTTTCGCTTACTACTCGGTAGAGTCTATCCATTTCGATAGGATAAACCCCACGCATTCCCTTCTTCAGAAGATCATCTGCGAGTGTGATGATGTGGTCTCCCATGTAGCCAGACTGCCCAACATCGGGCCTCAAGCCATGTTCGATACGACTGTATTTATCTATAGCCCAATACCGTTCGCGACATGATTGTACTCGGTCATAGAGTTCTATAAGACGCATTGTGTAGGCCTGCGACTCGGCTGTAATGCGTAGCGTCGCCAGAGATGTGAGTTGAACGTTCGTTAGGGTAGCGGCCTCTAACGCTCCTGCTTGATAGCCCACCTCTGCCAAGAGAATACCGCGGTCAGCGCCCATATCGGAAACGATTTCACGAAGAGCAAGAACATGGAGCTTCGAGATGCGGGTTTGCCATTGCTTGCACTCGACTATCCAGAGAATCTGGAATCCTGCATATTGTAAAGTGACAAGCACATCGATGTCATGTGTAGTACGTACTCCTTTTCTCGACACATCAGTGTCGGCGGTCATGCCCAAGCTGCGAAAAAACTCTGCAGCTTCCTCCTGGTACTGCTTCCACGTTTCAGTTACAACCAAGTGTAGAGTCCTTTCATTTGGCGGTGAAGAAGTGGCATTATAATTGAATTTGTACCTAATACAATGATTAAGTAGCCTTATTTCACCACTACCATCTTCCTGGTCATTCTCTGTGTCTATCCGGATAAAATTGCAATGTAGGCAACACTCGGCAAATCCCCAGCATGCACAACCACCTGATGTTTCCCGATAGAAACGGCCCCGGAGAAGGGGAGCAATTCCAGCTTTGCGGTCAAGTTGAAGACTTCGAGCTTTACCACCTGGGGCCGGTCAGACCAGAAGCGGAAAATATTCAAGGTTTTTCGATTGAAATAGTAGGAAATAGATCGTAAAAGGAGGGGAATTTTAAGCGAAAATGGAAGGAATTTGCATACATTAGTTACTGGCACCACCAGCTTCGTCATCACACCCCTCATCTCAATTCAGTCGCTCATCCTCCGTGCTGCGTTCTAGAACCTCCTGCAAGACGGCACAATGAAATTCGCGTTCAAAAGCGTCAGCCAGAATTGATAAGACTACTTTTTTGTAACCGATAGAAAGTCCTCGAAAAGACTCGATCAATCTTCTCTCCTGGTTCCCTCCCGTATCTTTCTTCTTTCCAGCATCTTGCATAGCGTCTCCACAAAGTTCAACACATCATCCTGGTCCTCAGAGCCCAGTTCCCTGTAGAGAGTAAGCAATCTGCGTTCCTCTTTGTCGAGGTCTTCGTCGAATTTCCGTTCTTCCTTGATAAGAATCACATCATCGCCGTTGCGTTCAAACCGGTATCCCATTGCATCGGCGACTTTGGCAATATTCTCTATCCGGGTCCGCTTGGTGTTTCCGTTTAGAATGTAATAAATGGTTGAGGGATTCAGCCCTGCTAGCTGGGCTATCCGCTCGGGCGACGTACCTCGATCCACCATCTGCGTCAGTGCAGATTTGAATCCATCGACTTTAACCGTTGCTTTGTGATCTATCATGATTCAAACTTATTGGAATTAATTGATTGAATCAACATGAATAGTTATGAAAAGGTATGAATAAGATTGAAATAAAACTTGACAAAGTCAAATCAATTCAGTAAAATAGTACAGTAATTCAAATTAATTCAGGAGGAGCATTGAAAACAAAACTGGAAGTAAAAATCGCTGAAAGTGGGATAAAACAGCGATTCATTTCCGACAAGATCGGTGTGCATGAATCGCTCCTGAGCCGATATGCTTCTGGGATGAGAATGCCGCCGGAGGTATTGATGAGGCTCTCAACATTTTTTGATTGTGATCCATCAGAGCTTGTTGGCTATGCAGAAGAGGTACTCTCATGAACGTCAAAGCCCATGATGCATTCATTGACTGTCTGGATGCAGCATACCCGCGCCGGCAACTATTCCGTATTGAGGAGTTGGTTGAGTTTTTCGGATGCTCGCGGACCACAATCGAGCGCTGGATGCGCAACAAGAATGTCCTGACCATTGTCACACCCGGCGGGGTGAGGATCCCCCGGTCGGAAGTATTCAAGCTGACAGCCTATTAAGAAGGCTGACTGCAAAGTAGTTAACATTCATTATTAACAAAGGAGGAGGAAGGACAGTGGAAAAAGCAAGAAAAGTGATGTCCAGGCCTGAGCGGCTCTACTGGCATGTGAAGTGCCTGCTACGAGGCGGGAGGGTGAGCTGGCACGGAGCAGGTATTGCTCGCGCATTGTTTTGCGGCTGGAACTGGAGAGGGTTGCTCGACTGGCTGATCGCTTTCGGCGTTATGATCTTCGTCTGGTTTTTCCTGACGGTTTTCTTTATCATCGGAGGCGCTCAATGACTGCAGAACAGCAGAAATGGGCTGATGAATACCTGGCGAAAAATCCGCACCACCGGGTGATTGACAAAGGCCCTAAATGCCTGGTGATCCTGCCCAAAGACACATCAGTATGCGATGAATGGCGGCAAATGCGGCATGAGAAAGACCTGCTGAATTATGGCGGGGACGAGCGGTATGAAGAATAAAAAAGCCCTTGCCGGGTACGAACCAGCAAAGGCCTAAAGCAACTCAAAGACCATAAAAGGTAAGGAGAAATTCAAACAATGTCAATGGAAATCGTGAAAATCGAACCCAACCAGATCGTGGCCAGCAACCAGCTTTCAAGCCGCGATCTGATCGCCCAGGTCGGCCTCATCCAGGACGTCATGCGCTCTGTGATGAAGGACGGCGAGCACTTCGGCAAAATCCCCGGCTGCGGCGAAAAGCCGACCTTGCTCAAGGCTGGTGCTGAAAAACTGGGATTCACCTTCAGACTTTCACCTGCATTCACCATAACCAAAACCGACCTCCACAACGGCCACAGGGAATATGAGGTGGTCTGCTCCTTGACCCACATCAACACCGGGCAGATCTGGGGGCATGGAGTCGGGTCCTGCTCCACCATGGAAAGCAAATACCGCTACCGGACCGGTAACGCCGAATCAACCGGAAAGCCGGTACCCAAAGATTACTGGAAAGACCGCGATCCATCGCTCCTGGGCGGGAAAGGCTTCGTTGCCCAGAAGATCGACGGGCAATGGATGATCTGTGCGAAGGGCGACAAAGTCGAAAACGAGAATCCGGCAGACCAATACAACACTGTCCTCAAGATGGCCAAGAAGCGGGCCCTGGTCGATGCCATGCTCACCTGCACCGCGGCCTCGGACATCTTCACACAGGACATCGAGGATTTCTCCGGAATCGACAATGTCCAGGAAGCAGTAGTAGTCACCGAAGAGAAAAAGCAGCCGCCGGCATCCCAGCCTAAGCCGGAAGAGAAACCCAGACCGAAAGTTACAGAAAAGCCGGCTGAAACCTACCACGAAAAATGCGACCGGGGTTTGAAATGGCTTCGCGCACACAAGGCCGCTCAGGCCTACACCGATCTCCTTTCCTTCTACAACGCAGCATCCCCCGAAGATATCCCTGAAAAGAGCAGGGATGAATTCCTGACCCGCCTCCGCAGCATCATGGAAACCGTCAGACACCAGCAGCTCCAGAAACAGGCGAAAGAAGAAATGGGCGATTCCTACCCGATCACAGGTGCTCCACAGGAAGAAGAGATCGACATTGTACCCGTAACCGAGGAGCTGAACTTTTAATGGATGCCATGACGATGATGTTCCGCGGCGTCGATCCTGACGCCATCCAGACCCCCGAAGCCGAAGGGCTTCCCGATACGATCATCACTGACTACCGCCAGATCAAACTGGCGGTGGTCGACATCGAGGTTTCGGACGCGACAGTCTTTGAGGCGACCGAGTACACCAAGCGGCTGACAGTATTCCGGAAGGCCCTGGATACCGAGAAAAAGAAGGTACTGGATCCACTCAAAGCAGCGGTCGCTGCTGCAGAAGCCCCCTTCAAGCGTCTTGCTGGAGAGCTGGAAAAGCTCGATAGCATGCTTCGCGGAAAGCTCCTGACCTATAACCAGGCAAAACGTGCTGCCGAGCAGGCTCGCCTGGAGGCTGAACAGGAAGCGCAGCGTAAGGCCCTGGAGGAGGCGACAACCAAGGCGATTCTCGAAGGTAATCTGGAGGACGCCCGCAAGATCGCCGAGGCTGAGAAGTACACCTCAGAGCAGGTGGTGATTGCCCCCAAGGTGAGCGTCCATGCCCCTCAAGCCACCGCATCGACCGTCACCCGGTGGAAATACGAGGTCACCAATCCGGTTGCAGTCCCGCGGGAGTACTGTGAACCTTCGTCCGGACTTATCAACAAAGCCGTCCAGAATGGAGTCAGAATGATCCCAGGCGTCCGGATTTGGCCGGAGGAAAGCATTTCAATCAGATAATTCCACCCGACACCCGGGCGGTCTGGCACAAATAGCCCGCCTCCTAATAAACGCCAGGCCGCCCAGGAATTCTAATTGTGAGGTGTGAGATGTACGTTTATTTAAAATCTAACTCTGATTCTGGTCTGTGGACCGTAGGCTTCTATTCTCCGAACGGAGAATGGATTCCGGAAAGTGATCATGATAGCCCTGAAGAGGCTGCACAAAGAGTTCATTATCTTAATGGTGGTGAGGATAAGTGATTATTCATCGCGCAAAATCCGGCTCCGGGATCTTTTTCAGGCTCGAGAAAGAGGACTTTCGCCTCGGAGACTGGAAGGGTTTTCTAGCTCAGGTAAAACGGCTCGAGAAAGCTGTCTATAAACCGGTTGAGATCAACGACCCTGACGAGGAGTGGTGGTGGATCGGCAATGAGTGCGTTTCCCGGTTCCTCATGTACAAGAAAGCATTCCTTGATGATACCATCGCCAGGGAGAAGCAATATCAGCGTGACGGCTATGAGCCCATTCCCCGGCCATGGCGCAGACCAAGATCGAGATAAAGAGAGGACCACAGACATGGACAGAATCATTCTTGAAGGCACACTGACGAAGGTCACCTCGTCGCGTGCCCAGAAAGCCGAGCTTACGCTTGGTAAGGTTGAGATGTGCTGGCAGATCAGGGACCCGGAGCAGGTAGGGCTGTTGACTATGCTGCAGAATGGCATCGTTCGGATCACCATCGAAAATCCGCAGATGGAGATGTTCCGGAGGCAGGCGGAGGCAGAAAACGCCCAGTACGGGCTGGATCTCGAGGGCGAGGAGGTGGGGGAGGATGTTGATGAGGCTTTCCGTCCGCTGCTGCCAGGACACGACGATAAAGGCGAGGATCCATTCGAAAGCACTGAGGTCACAAGTGAGGAACTCGGGGAAGAATTCAATAATACGGAGAGCGAGAGCTAGATGGCAAAGCGCTTCACTGACACAGGCAAATGGGAGAAACCGTGGTTCAGGAAGCTGACGGCTGCCCAGAAATGTTTCTGGATGTACTTGCTGGACAAGTCGGATCATGCCGGAATCTATGAAGTGGACCTTGAACTTGCGGAGTTTTTTATCGGCTGTAAAATCGATGAGGATTTCCTGAACCCGTTTGAAAAGCAGATTCAGGTTATTGATGAAGGGAAACGCTGGTTCATCAGGGATTTCATTTCTTTCCAGTACGGAGAGTTGAACAACTCTGTCCAAGCCCACCGCTCGGTCATAGCAACCCTTTCAAAGAAGGGAATTAACCCATTGTCAACTGTTGGGCAACCCTTGCCCAACCCTTCCCCAAGGGTTAAAGATAAAGACATGGATAAAGATAAGGATAAAGATGAGGATCAGGATAAAGATAAAGACAGGGATATCGAGGCAGAATCCGAAAAGCCACAAGCCGAAGCCGGCCCGCCTGCACCAGGCCTTCTCGATCCTGAAAAAGACCTGTGGGAGAAGGGTTGTGCCGAGTTCGGGGAGGATCCGGATGCGCTGGGGCTGACCACAGAGCGGCGATTCGTGCTCAGAGCCATCCGATCCCACCATCTTGCCGGGAGTTCCCGGCTCCTCAAAGCCTGTCAGAACAGGGCCAGATCCCCGGCTCCAGGGCAGAATTCCATCACGTTTTTTACCGACAACAAGTTTGAGGCAGTCAACAGGGTGACCCTCTGGGCCCAGGGAGGACCGAAATACAATGACACTGGAAAACAGGGAAATAACCACCACAACCGTGATGCCGACAAGGGAGACGGTGCAGGTTGGGATGCCGTCATACGAAAAATCGAGGCCGATGTCTCCGGTTGATATTCCTGAGTTCCTGCGAAAGCTGGGAGTCGGGCGACGATTCCTGGATGCCAGTTTCGGCAACTACCGCGGTGCTGAAAAGCTGGTCCGGCAAATCCGCTCCGCTATCGACGAGGTTCCCCTCCCGAATGTCTTCCTGTTCGGTGTGACCGGTTCCGGGAAGTCCCATCTGGCGGTTTCGATCCTGAGAGATCATGTCGAGAGCGGCCGTGCATATGGCAAACGGATCATCTACACCACCTTAACAGAGTTTTTTTATAAACTCAAGCAGGCTATCGACTTCGCCTCCGAGTACGAACGGCTGATCAGAACCGCGATTGAATGCGATCTGCTTGTCCTTGATGACCTGGGGAGCGAAAAGGTCTCTGAGTGGTCGGTCGAGGTTCTCTCGATGATTATCGACAAACGCTACTGCGAGCTGCGGCCGGTCATCGCTTCCTCGAATCTGCCGCCAGCCGAGGTTCAGGAACGGTACGGTGCCCGTGTAGCATCCCGGCTCTGCACGGGATATTCCTTTGCAATCGAGATGAGCGACTACCGGAAAAAGATCGCAGCTTCCCGATCTGTGCCCGGGCCGGCCGGCAACCGTGATTTTCAAACTATAAGGGGGGAGGAGCTCAGAAATGGCTGAAAGAACCTACTGCTCTATCGATCCCGGATTGGACACGGGTATCTCGATCTATTCTTCCTCGCGGAGGCTCCTGCAAACAGGGGTGATCAGGTACACAACCTTTGCTGAGTACAAGGAGCGGCTGCTCATGATGAGGAACCGGTGGAGGATCGATGTCGCCCTGATCGAGGCATACTGGCCGATGGGAAAGCAGTTCCGCAATGCCTCGAAGGTAGAGGTCCAGGTGGCAGCGTGCAAGGAGGCTTTCCCTGCTCATATCCTTGTCCATACTTCCCAATGGAATCCCCAATCCATGAGCGAGCGGATGAAGAAGGCTATGGCTGAAAGCGTGTTCGAGTGCAAATTCCCGAACGGGCATGTTGTGGACAGTGCTCTGATGGGAAAATGGCTCTATGACATTCTGGAGAACACCGCTTCTTCTCCATGGGAATTCATGCTGGAACTTGGGCGCACCACACGGCGCTTTCCCCTGCGGTCCCAGCTCCGGAATATGCGGATCCGGCGTTTTGCGGCTGAGAGAATTGCACTTTAAAGGCCTGACTGATGATCTGGCAAGACTTCATTCATCCTGTACTGTTTGCTCTCATTGTCACAGTCGGATTCTTTGATGCTGTCATGGACGCCATCACAATCCAGCGGATTCACATGGGCTACTCTCCATTGAGGGATGCCTGGCACATCAGCAAGCACCTGGTTCGAGCCGGGCTGATCTTCATGGGCATGCTGTTGCCATTGTGCTGGGAGTGGGATCCAGCGGCAACCGGTGTTGTCCTTGTCTGCGGAGTAGTTGCCGGCAGGCTGGTCTGGGATGCTACCTATCGGAATCCATGGCGCTGGTTCAGGCTGGATGAGACCATCAGGATCAGAACAGGCTGTAAGTGGCTCGATAAATTTTTAGGACTCCATTGGTGAGGTGGATATGACAAGAAACAGCAAGTACAAGATGGCGATTGCAGCCCTGGTAATCCTGGACATCCTGCTTCTGCGGGTGTTTTTTGCTATAGGAGCAGAACGGTTTTCATTTTTCCCGGTTGCCGATGATTCAGTCAAACTGCAATGGCGGGCAAACACCGAATCAGACCTTGACGGGTACAAAATCCACTTCAAAGGCCCCGGGTGTGAAGGCTTCCTGTCTGTGAGTAAAGATACCCTCACTACAGTTCAACCGCCTCTGAACTATTTCTATGAGCAGGTGCAGTTCTGGATGACCGCTCTTGATGTGTCTGGAAACGAAAGCGCTCCCAGCGATACCATTTCCACTATCCTGTGCAGAGAAGGCCCCAGGCTACTCGGGGACATGGACGGCAACGGGCGGGTGAATCTGATAGACAAAATGATGTTCTTTGTGAGTTCAGGGTCATCCCGTGGAGGGGTCCGATTTTCGGAAAAAGCCGATTTCAACGGGGATGGTGCAGTGAATCTGATCGACAAGATGCTGATGAATAAAAACGCAGGAGTTAAGTAATGAACATTTTGAAGAGACTTCTCGCCACCCCGGCACAGCAAAAGGCCATCGGTGACATCATCACCGCCCGGATCACTGTCGAAGCTCCCGCGCCGCTTCATGGGCTAGGCTTCAATCTTCACTGGTCCAGCATCCTAGAGTACGTCGCCGGCAGCATCAGCTGGGGGGACCTGTTCGCTGGAAGTGACGATGTCTGCAATCTCCGGGATGATGGCTTTTATATCGAGCGGGCCCTGACGCCTGACAAAACAGCAACTCCCGCAGGGACCTACGCCGTTTGCACCTTGCAGTTCAAGGCGGTCACTGCGGGTGCTGCCGGGATCACCATCTCCGATCTCCTGGCGACCCGCTATCGCGAAGACGTGTCCATTGAGCAATACAACACCGAAGCTATACCTGCTTCCCTCGAGGTTGTGATGTCCGAGCCGTCAGGGAAGGTCGTCGTCAGGGTGGAGATAGTATGAGCGAGCCGAAAGACTACCTTCTGCTGAAAGCATACCTGTGCGGTCTGCGAATGGGATACCACATGAGGGCAAGGGATGCAGCCCGGAAAGAAGCAGCTGATCACCTGGAAAGACAGCCAAAACCGGATCCAGAGAAGGAGGCCAGGATCGCCCGGATATTTGCCTGGGCCCGGGGTGAGCTATGAAGCGAAACCGCAGGTTCCGCAAATCCGAACGCAAGCGCATGGCACAAGTTCTTGGTGAACTGCTCGGCCGTGAGGTTTCAGTTGAGAAAATTGCTATTTATAAGGAAATCGTCTCAGCACCTGGATGCATGCTGATCACGGGCCGTGAGAAAGTGGTCCTGATAGTGCAGGAAAAATGAACTCCCGGCCCAGGTCTGCAATATTGATTGAACGGCTTGAATGGCTTTGTGAGCGGATGTACGGGAAGTGGTGGCCCTGGTTCATGTACCGTATTCCGCCCAAGCCTCCTGTGAAATTAAAGCCGCGGCTGGACAATTACGAAATCGAAGAACTGGAGAGGGAACTCCTGGAATGGTGGAATGGGGAGGAGGGCCCAAGGTAGCAGGTGGCATCACTTTTGCACTTGGCGAAAAAACGGATAAATGGCGCGTCTGATTGCAATCCTGGATACCGGAGAGACCTTTGAACTCCCTTATTATTTCGACCTCGATCTTCCGGTGCGGGAGCGTGATGCGGATATCGCCGCGGAGATGTTCCTTGAGCTGTTTCAGGGTCAGATCCGGAGCATGACTTTACTGCAGGAGTTCGGTGATGTCGAAAGGGAATGCGCACTTTCACGGCGTGATCTGGAATCGCTTCTCAAGGTGAACGACTGGAACCAGAAAAAGACTGCGGAGGCCATTGGCTGCTCTCCCTGGTCCCTGAATTATATGATCCACGATATCTACAAGATTGTGCCCCCGCCCGGGAAAAAATGGTCGAGGCACAAAAGGCAGTCACAGATTGAGGCAGACGATGAGTGAATTCAGGAATCGCATCGCCGGATACGGGGAGGAGCCGGTCGATCAGATCATGTTCAATCCTAACAATTGGCGAATCCATCCGAAAGCCCAGCAGCAGGCGCTGACTGGAGTGCTTGAGGAAATCGGGTGGGTTCAGAATGTGATTATCAATAAACGTACCGGGCACCTGGTTGATGGGCATCTTCGTGTCCAGCTTGCAGATCGAGCTGGCCAGTAAACAGTCCCTGTAACCTATGTGGACCTGAGCGAACAGGAAGAGATTGCTATCCTGGCCACGATCGATCCTATCGCACAGTTGGCGGCAACCGACAAGGAAAAACTGGATGCAGTGCTCAAGGATATCCATGTCAATGATATCCGTATCCAGCAGATGCTGGAGGACCTGGCCAAACTGGAGGGGCTGTACCAGATCCCAGAATCAAGGGACGCTGATCCCCAGCTGGATAAGGCTGAAGAATTGCGTGTCAAGTGGGGAGTGGAGGAAAGCCAGCTCTGGCAACTCGACGCCCATCGCCTGCTGTGCGGGGACAGCACAAAGCCTGAAGATGTGGCCCGGGTGCTCAACGGCGACAAACCACTCCTCATGGTAACCGATCCACCCTACGGGGTTGAATATGATCCGGCGTGGCGTGAACGAGCCGGGCTGACAACACATACCGGGAAGATGGGCAAGGTTGTCAACGACGATATTGTCGACTGGTCTTCTGCCTGGAAATTATTCGAGGGAGATGTCGCCTATATCTGGCACGCCGGCCGCCATGCCAGCGAGGTGCAGAAATCGCTCGAGGTCGTCGGTTTCGAGATAAGATGTCAGATTATCTGGGCTAAAGACAGGTTTGCACTTTCACGCGGGCACTATCACTGGCAGCACGAACCTTGCTGGTATGCTTTCCGGAAAGGAAGCAGCGGGCACTGGATCGGCGATCACAAACAGAACACCCTGTGGACCATCCCGGCACGGGAGGACAGCGGCCATGGCCATGGCACTCAAAAACCGCTCGAGTGTATGGCTCGTCCGATCCGGAACCACAGCAGCGACTACGTCTACGAGCCTTTCTCAGGCTCGGGTACGACTATAATCGCCTGCGAAAATCTCGGAAGGAAATGCCGCGCCATCGAGATCAGCCCCGCATATGTTGCTGTGGCACTCCAACGATGGGCGGATGCTACCGGAAAAACGCCGGCGAGAATCGACTAAACTGTATATACGATGGCCTATCGCAAGGAAGATATCATTAAAGCCCTGGATGCGAGCATGGGTGCTGTGTACCTGGCAGCTGACAAACTGGGCTGCTCACACACGACAATCCTGGCATGGATCAAACGCTCGCCCGATGTGGCCGCGGTCAGGGATAAATGGCGGGGCAAACTCCTGGACCGTGCCGAGATCGCTCTTTATGAGAAAGTCCAGATGAAGGACAACTGGGCGATCGGTTTCGCTCTCGGCAAGCTGGGGAAGGATCGCGGTTATGCCGACAAGAGGGAGATAGAGATCAAGGATGAGCGAGAAATCGAAGGCAGAATCATTGCGATTCTTGAAGACCTTGGGATTGCAGGAGAAGACGGCTCTTCTGAAGAAGCTTGAGGCCATCCAGGCAAACCGCATTCTCTGGACACCGCAATCTGAACCGCAGCAGCTGGCCCTTAATTCCGACGCCTTCGAACTATTCTACGGAGGGCAGGCGGGTGGAGGAAAAACAGATCTGCTCCTCGGGCTTGCGTTGACCAGGCACAGAAAGAGTATCTTTTTCAGGCGCGAGTATACACAGATATCAGATGCCATTTCAAGGGCGCAGGAGATACTGCTCAACACCGATGCCCGGTACAACGGATTTTCCCGAACCATCTACAATGTTCCAGGCGATCGGGTTCTGGAATTCGGCAGCATTCAGCATGAAAAAGACGCCAAAAAGTACAAAGGCCGCCCGCATGATTTGAAAGCGTTTGATGAGGTTTCGGATTTCACCGAAAGCCAGTACCGCTTCCTGATCGGGTGGGCCAGGTCCACAATCAAAGGTCAGCGGGTCCGGATCGTTGCTGCCGGAAATCCTCCGACAACAGTCGAGGGGGAGTGGGTCATCAAGCGGTGGGCTCCATGGATCGATCCAGGGTATACAAACCGGGCGAAACCAACCGAGCTGCGGTGGTTTGCAGTTGTTGACAAAAAAGAGATAGAAGTCGAAGATGGTTCCCCGATCAACCATAAAGGTGAGATCATCGTGCCCAAGTCCCGAACTTTCATTCCGGCCCGGCTCGAGGACAACATCTATCTCCGGGATACCGATTACAAATCGACGTTGCAGAGCTTGCCTGAGCCGCTCCGGTCGCAGCTTCTTTATGGAGATTTTCTGGCCAAGCGCAGCGACAATCCATGGCAAGCGATCCCGACAGAATGGATAAAAAGAGCCCAGGAGAGATGGATGAAGACAGAGAGGCCTGCAGATTCCAGACTTGAGAGAATTGGCCTCGACCCCTCTCGAGGCGGAGACGACAGGACAGTGCTTGCACCCAGGTACGGCAACTGGTTTGATATTCTGAGAATCTATTCGGGTGAAGACACCGCCAATGGGCCCAAGGTCGCTGCGCTGGCACTGCACGAGTGGCAGGAAGGTTCCGAGATCTATCTCGATATCATCGGAATCGGCTCGAGTGTCCTTGATTCTCTTGAGGCAAATTCAGTTCCCGTAATGCCGGTCAACTTCGCCCAGTCTTGTGACCTGATGGACCGCAGCGGGAAGCTCAAACTTCGCAACATCCGTGCTGCCTGCTACTGGCGGCTCCGGGAAGCCCTGGATCCGGATTTCGGGGAGGAGATCTGTCTCCCACCTTCTGAGACCTTGCTCGCCGATCTGGCAGCGCCGCAATTCTCTGTCACCACGCAGGGCATACAGATCGAATCCAAAGAGGATATCAAAAAGCGGATCGGACGCTCCCCGGATGAGGGGGATGCCGTTGCCTTGACATTCTATCCTTTCCGGCGTCAGACACGTTTCGGTTCGGCTTCCGGGAATATGCGGTGATTTTACATTCTGTAGAGGAAAGGCCCAAAATGAGTTTCAGAGAAAAAGTTATCACACTCCTGGGTGGCCAACCGACGCCGGCGACAGCACAAACCCAGCCGGAACCCAGAAAATATGCAGAATCGCAGATTGTCTATCGAAGCGGGCTATCAACCCCGTTTGACATGTACTTTGACCAGTACGCACCAACCAAACAGATACTGGCACTATACGATATTATCCGTGAGGCCATCCCCCTGGCAGATGTGGCGATCCGTACCAGGGCCCGGATGCTTTCGGGGATAAGGCTCGATGGCCTTGGAAACTCTCGAGTACAGGCGGCTCTTGACCAGATCGCCTCTGTCAGAGTTGGCTGGTTCCAGCGCGGTTTAAATACTCTTATCGAACAGGCAGGGGATGCTGCACTGCATAAAGGATTTGATGTCTTTGAGCTGGTCCCGGAAGTGGATAACAAGTCCATTAATCGCACGGTCATCGGAGTCCCGGACAGGTTCAGGATCAACGCCGATAAGCCAGGTGTGCCGGTAATCGAGCAGGAGGTCACGCCAGGCTCTTACCTGCCAATGCCGCGGCAAGATTTACTCTTCCTGCAGATATTTGGCACATCTACCGGCGGACATTACGGCCGTCCGATCTTCGCGTCCTGCCCCTTCATTGCCAAGATCATTGTGCGTATTCTGACTGCCGTTGACGCTGTTGTCTGGCGGTTTGCCGATCCCACGATAGTTTCAGTTCTCAGGGGAGGAACTGCTTCTGACCTCGATGATGTCGCTGCTGCGGCTACCGGCTTTGGAACTGAGCTATCCAAGGCTATGGCCACACGCAAGTCAGGTGGAGTCTATGATGTGCAGGTTGGTGTCCCCGGAGACGGCGAGTTCAAAATCATCCTGCTTGGGGCTGACGCCAAACCGATAGACATTAACATCGATTACAAGCTTGCGCTGGAGCAACTGATTTCGGCTTCCGAGGTACCCCCATGGAAATTCGGACTTTCATGGTCAACCACCGAGCGGCTGAGTACAAATCAGAACGAGGCGGCAGTGTCGGTTATCGAAGGAAACCGCAAGGCAATGGAGCCCAACATCGAACGGTTTGTCGATACGAGTTTGATGTTGTTTGGCCTGACCGGTGCGAAGTGGCGAATGGAATGGGATCCAATCAACCTCACCGATGAAGCAGGTAAGGCCGACGCCCGTCTGAAAAACGCCCAGGCGCAGGTTCAGGAGATCGCTGCTGCGCAGTCGCTCCTTGGAACCGGCTTGATGACGGAAGAGGAGTTTATCGCTTATGCGGTCGCGCAAGGCTTCCTTCCTGAAAGCCGCCTCAAGGGAAGCTCTGAAGCACGGGTGACGGCGATCAAGGATGCGCTGAGAGTAAAGAGGCTGATGATGATGTCGGGCGCATCCACGTCCGGAGTTGAGCTGTGAGCAGTTATTTGCGCGGCATGTCGATCAAGCGGTCAATGATGCAGGCCCCGGTATTTCCAGGTATGCTCTGGTGTGGATGCGGCCATGATCACGGCAAGGCCGCATCTGAAGTAGAGCTTGCCGCCAAGCCGCATCAATGGCTTGGATTGAGCCGGATCGAGCGAAAGTTTTTCAGTGACACCATCGCCCGCATCACGGAGATGGAAGAGGAGATGCTTGAGGCCCTGCATCTGCCCCGCATCGAGAAGGTACGGGAGTATGTGGTAGATCCAGGTGAACCAGCCGGAAGGCGATGGACAGGACTCACCAGGGAGATGGAGCTTGATCTTGAGCAGGCAGTGTACAAGTTCCTCGGAGTGATGCTGGGGCCTGCCTGGGGCCGGAAAGACGCTATCCGCAAGGAATCAACTGCTATCTATGAGTTTTACCAGCTCCTGGCCCTGCAGTACGGCGTCGATAAAACCGCACAGATATTAAGGTCAACCAAAGACCGGCCGTCAGTCATCACCGCGATAGTCGCTGATCCGAACCTGACCAGGTTTCGTGCCATGCAGCAGACTGCTGGGACCCGCATCCGCACCGAACTTGCACAGAAGAACCTGCCAGAGGTGGTCCGTGATCTTGAGGGCATGGCGCAATCAGGCGAGTGGCCGATCCGTGTGGCCGCCCGGCTGCATGAATCGATTGGTGAAGGGAAAGCCTGGTACTGGCGCAGGATAACCAGAACAGAGTCAGCCCTGGCCAATAATCTCGCATTTGACCTGATGAGCCAGGAGAACGGCGTTCTCTATGAGCAGTGGATGGCCGGGCCGGACGCATGTGTCATCTGCCAAACCTTCGACAGCCGTATCTGGAGGATAGGGGAGGGGCCTGAACCAGTCGTGGATTCGCACCCGCATTGCGGCTGTGTACGCATAGGCCTGTACAATGGAGGAACCAACACTCAGGACCGCTGGACCAGGGCCAGCATATTTGATGAGCCGTACACCCGTGAAGAGCTGCAGGCACTTGATGAGCGTCTGAGATCTGGCCGCGGGGTCAGATACATGGATTTAGCACAATAGAAAGATAAGGAAGAAAGATGATTTACACCTGCAGGCGATGTAAAGAAGAGGTCTGTGTCACCGAGGAGGATGTTCGCCGCGCAGAGGAACGTGGGTATCTCTGTGATCTCTGTTTTTCGGTTATCGTGGAGCGGAAATATCAGCGTTATCATCTCAGGCGTGCCAGATCTGTTTTCTCGCCATCCAGCTCTGCTCTCGGAGACTGGATTATTGAATCGGTTGTGCGCGAGCGCTATCAGGAGGACAATCCCACCGAGGAAATCATTTACCTGGGACTGGCCGATGCCGAGGAGGCAATCAGGGTATACAGGCCGGACAAGTTTTTCTGGTCGTCAATCACCAATTTTATGGAGAAGCCAAAAAGTTACAAGGTGATTGAGTATAATCCAGCGGTCGAGGCGACGCTCCTCGCTGCTGAAGGCATATATCCGGTCTATGACTGGAGCAAGTCCGAAAAGATAGAAACACCAGAGCGTTATGCGGTTTTGAGCTTTCGTAACGTCATAAAGTGCGGATGGAAAAACGCAGAGCCGATCATTGCCAACCGGGTGATGCTTCGGCTTGATCTGCTGGTTGAGCGTGGGGTTCTTGATGGTGCAGTGATCATCGGCAATGATGACCCCATGCCAGAGGTTTACATGCCGGACTGGTGTGTTGATTTGCGCAAAAAGCTCGAGCTGCCCGAGATCGCCCGGCTATGTGCAGGAGCAGCGATCTTCGTCGGGAAAGACTCCGGGATCCCTCATCTGGCCGCTGCAGCCGGATGCCAAAACATGATCGTCTGGGGATATCGGGAACGCAACTGGATTGTAAAAGCTCCTCCGGAAAGGTTCACTGCATTGTTCAGTGTCGAGAGCAAACCGGAAATGATCGCTTCTGAAATCAACAAGCGCCTGAATGCTTAGGAGATAATGATGAGCATATTGAAAAAGCTGTTTCGCAAAAGATATCTATCACGTTTGCAGGCATGGGCACGCAAATCAGGAGCAGACCTGTCGATCAGCTCCAGCGCCAACCCTGAGACCACAAAACGGGCGGTGATCATCTCTGCTCGAAATGTCCATTATACGCACCCGGTTGTAGGGCATACCTTCATGTGCGCCCAGGGGGATAATTCGGAAGAAGCAGCCCGCAGGTTTCTGGAAAAGCTGGAGCAATATGAGTACAGCATCGACCGGGGGCAAGATGCCAATCTCCGATGACCGCCTGATGATCTGCACTGGCTGGTGTGCTCACCTCGAGGGGCACAACAACAAGGCCCGGTCTGCATTACAGAATGAGAGCCTTTATCTGGGATCGGTTTGGTTACCTGTTATCCTGCACCAGGTGGAGCCCAAGGCTGTTATGGTCTATAACAGCTTGTGCGACATTCCGGCAGCGGCTGGGCTTCTCCGCTCGGATACAGTAAACATGGTCTACGCCCCCCGGCCGGCACGCGAACTGCCATACCGGCACGATTGGGCGGCGGCAATTATGGTCGCAGCCGGCTACGCCATGGCTAATAACCTCGACCTGATGTTCATCGAGCAGGATTGCCTGGTATACCGCCTGAAGGATTTTCTCGACTTCGCCAGGATCAGCAATCACTCGATCTGTTACGGATATGGTGAAGGTGCGAGCCTCTATGATAATTGGGCGGCCAATTCGCTGATCTATTGCTCGTGGTCTCTTCTTGATCAGTTTATCGTCGCCCTTGCCCAGACAAAGGATATATCAGACGGGCAGGTCAAGCTCGAGGAGCGCTTTCACGACCGCGTCATGTCGGTCGTCGGCGGCGAATATTTCCGTCCCTGGCCATGGGGAGTTGATCGCATCCGCCCGCTGCCAGAAGGTGATGGTCCGTTCTACGCGCAGCAACTCACAGACGATGAATTGGAATATATGACCGCAAAAATTACAGGTGAGCACAATGAGTGAAAAAGGGTATCTGAAGAGCTGGCGGTTTTGCGAAGAGTGCCAGAACGTGGTACACAAAAGCGGTGACGGATCGTGGCCGGCATGCAGCCACGACTGGAGGCCAAACAGCCCGGCAGGGGTTCTGTCAAACCAGAAGAAAGAGCTGGATTATGCCTTGTCATTACGAACCGAGATGCTGGACGAAGACGCCCCGCGGTGCTACCAGTCCCCGATTGAGCTTGAATATTTAATTGCTATGCTCCCAAGAATTTGTCCAATCGCGCCTATTATCATTGTTGAGATCGGATCCTATCATGGCGGGACCGCAGCCATTTTGAAGAAAAAATTCAAATGCCAGCTGATTTGCATCGACCTGAATTTCGAACATTGGACCGCCCCTGAAGATATCGCGATACGAATCGAAGGGGATACAAGAGACGAAACGACACTCGAAGCTGTTAAGAAATATCTTAACAACAAGCCCGTTGATTTCCTTTTCATCGACGGTGACCATTCTCTCGATGGCGCACGGAATGACTGGGCAAAATACTCCCCGCTGGTCCGGAATGGAGGAGTGATCGCGTTCCACGATACCGACGCAATCCCTGCCGTGAAGCAGGTATTCGATGAGGTTCCCGGGAATGTGAAAATCAATATCGTCAGCTATCAGGGGATTGGAATCGTTATCAAACAGGCATAATATTTGCTCAAGCAGCGTAAAGCTTTATAATCAACACGGAGACTTCAATCATGCCTATCACCAGATGCCAAAAATGCGGTATTGAAATATGCTACCCTCGAGGCGAATCCGCGCAGCATCTTTGCCAGAAAGAGATCTCTGTCGCTCCTGAGCCCATGGCCGATATCCCCCTTGAAGAGGCCGAGCCTGAAAAGGCCAAGGACGATTTTGAAGAGGGTGAGAACGTCGATCCCGATATTCAACCGAAACACCGGCGAAAGCGCTTCTCTGATCCCGAGATGCAAGAGGATGTCAAGTAATGAAGTATCAGTTCCATTGCCCATGGTGCGGCAAGCGGTACTTTGATTTCGATGCGCTCGCCGGGGAGATAGGATTCCGGTGTGAAAGTGAGGCCTGTAAAAAGGCTGGCGAGCGCAGAATTATCTTTTCAAGAATTCAGGGTATTCAATTTGTAAACGGCCAGAGGCCGAGAAAGAACCATGAAGCTTAAATAGCCGGTTTCCATATTCAGCACCCCAAGCGGGTCGATTCCGCCGTGGGCCTTTGAGCAGAGGCGCGGCGATAATCGGCCCGCTTTTTTATTTTATGGAGATTTTGATGATCCTTTATCAGGGCGACACCAGGCGCGGATTCGTTTTCGGGCCCATCGATGATCCCGAACAGATAAAGCAGGCTGATGGTGTGCGGCTATTCGGCAAGATGCTACGCTTCGATAAAAAGAACTTTGCCGATCCTTACCAGTGCGAGCAGTGGCTTGGGAAGACTGCTCCGGACGCTGAAGTGCTGCACGTCAAACGCCTCGAGGCGAAGACCAAGTCCATTGAGCTGAGCGATCAGGAATGGGAGGAAATCCAGCCATTTCTGGTAAACCCCGATGCTATAGACCGATCGATGGTCCGTTCCTACAAATCCTACCTGGCCAACAACGTCATCGACCGGGATGTCGAGCGTTTCCCGGTCAAGATGCTGCGAAACTTTGTCCGCACCCTGCCCGGAAAATCCAAAATATTCAACCACGACTGGTGGAATGATGCCGGTGCTGGCCGCTACTATTCAGCCATGCTGCAGAAGGTCTCTCTAGAGGAGATGCTGCAGATGTGCGGGGAGACTCCATTCAAGGACTTTCGCAAGCTGGCCGAAATCGCCCAGGAACGCGACGGCGGACTATATTGGCTGGTAGGGAAATACTATATCCCGGCAACAGATAGCGAGCTTACAGTCAAGATAGATATGGGGATTTTCAACTGGGAATCCATTGGCTTCCGTGCCCCGCGTCTTGATGACGTCAACGACGAGAATGGGAAGCTGTTATTCCGGGAATGGATAGACGGAGATTCCAGCCGGACGGGGGAGGCTACCGAGGGAAGCTGGGTATTTCTCGGCAGCCAGTTCGGAGCCCGCACAGGAAAGAGCGCCATGGACTCGGCGCTTGACCAATCACTGATGGTCGAAATTGATGAACTCATCGAAGCGAAATTCCAGGAGCACAACCAAGCAAAGGAGCAAAAGACAATGCCCTTCAAGATGAAAATCGCCGGCATCGAGCGCGAGCTTGATCCGGAAAAAACCGACGAGCTGGAGCAGTTTGCCAGTGAAGTCGAAGCCAAGATCACTACGGCACAGACCGAGCTGAATGATCTCCGCGAGAAAACCACCGCGATGACGACCGTTCTGAATGCCGCCGGACTGAACGAAGCGACTGAAGATCAGGCCAAGGTTGTCGCCGCAGACGCGAAGGCCTACAGGGACAGCGCCATCGAGGACGCCATGAGGTACGGCGGTCTTGCCGGCGTGATCCCGGCCGATGAAGACAAGGCGAAAGCCCATCGTGAAACGATGGCGAAGCTTTCGACCGCGGAAATTGTCGCCATGGCTACCGGATACAAGGCGGCCTACGAGGCGAAAAATCCGCCCGATCAGCAGATCAAAGACGAGAAGCCCGACGGCAATAAGGATGGTGACCAGGCCAAAGGCATCAAAGCCGATGACCCGAACGCCGCCCTTTACGTCATTTAGTCCGGGCGCAAAACCATAAAACCCCCTAACGGAGGAAACATCAAATGCGTGGAATGTTCATCGCTGGAGACCGGGGCGAGCCCTTGCTCTGCACCTGCTTCCCCGACTCCTCTCTCAAGACCGTGATCGACGCTGCCATGGCCGCGGGCACCAGCCTGGCCAAGTACTTTGTGCAGTGGTCGACCGGCGCAAATTTCGAAGTAGCATCCCTAGGCGAAAACGGTGTTGTTCAGGGCAGGATCGTCGATGTCGAATCGTATGTCACCACCGCGGGCGTACATACCTACATCCTGACGGTCGAGTGGTTCTGGTATGTCGACCGCAACAGCGCCAAATACCCGGCCACCCGGATCACCGTCCTGCCCTATGAGGGCAGCGCCCCGGCATTGGGGACCACCGTCGCCTGCTACAGCACGACCTACAAGAGCGTCAAGGATTACACCACCCTGGGTGCTGGCCGTGTCATCGGCGTCGACACCACCAACACCATCGTTGCCGTGATGCAGTAAGCCGCGGCCGGACCAATAACTCAAAACGAAAGGCAAATCCATCATGGATATCCGCACCAAACACCCCTGGATGCCTGCCTCCGGTCTCGAAGT
>Ga0302250_1000625_pt1 | contig 32326 bp, 28 predicted proteins | sample AAG_RA_Asp_MG_FD_193536 | JGI IMG/M metagenome (GOLD analysis project Ga0302250, IMG submission 193536) | Enriched activated sludge microbial communities from anaerobic digester in WTTP, New Holstein, Wisconsin, United States - AAG_RA_Asp | ecosystem: Engineered > Bioreactor > Anaerobic >...
TGGCGGAGACGGAGGGATTCGAACCCTCGATACAGGTTTATGCCCGTATGCTCCCTTAGCAGGGGAGTGCCTTCGACCTCTCGGCCACGTCTCCGGAAGGGCGCGATGATAGCCTTTCCGAACCTTCTGGTCAAACTGAAAAGCGATTCTTTATTCCCCTTGCTCCAGACCGAAAGCTTTGTGCAGGATGCGTACGGCCAGTTCCAGGTATTTTTCCTCGACGACCACGGAAATCTTGATTTCGGAGGTGGAGATCATCTGGATATTGATGCCCTCTGCCCCCAGAACATTGAACATCTTGCTGGCGACGCCCGGGTGGGAGCGCATGCCGACACCGACTGCGGATACCTTGCAGATCTTGTTGTCGCCTACAACCCCACGGGCTCCGAGTTTTTCCGCAGAGCTCTTGAGAATGTTCATGGCCTTGGCGTATTCGCCGCGGTTGACGGTGAACGAGAAGTCGGTGGTGCCGTCGTGCCCGATGTTCTGGATGATCATGTCAACATCGATGTTGGCGTCGGCAATCGGTCCCAGAACCTGGTAGGCGATACCGGGGCGGTCGGGGATGCCGAGCACCGTCAGCTTTGCCTCGTCGCGATTGAAGGCGATACCGGAAATAATGGGTTGTTCCATTTGCTTGTCTTCCTCAACAGTAATCAGAGTACCTTCGCCTTCGTCCTGGAAGCTGGAAAGTACGCGCAGTTTCACTTTGTATTTGCCGGCAAATTCGACGGAACGAATTTGCAACACTTTCGACCCGAGGCTGGCCATCTCCAGCATTTCCTCGAAGGTGATCGTGTCGAGTTTTCGTGCGGCCGGTTCGACGCGGGGGTCGGTGGTGTAGACACCGTCAACATCAGTGTATATCTGGCATTCGTCGGCTTTCAGCGCGGCGGCGAGGGCGACAGCCGATGTGTCCGAGCCGCCGCGGCCCAAGGTCGTGATATTTCCTTCTTCATCCGCGCCCTGGAAACCTGCGACGACGATGACGTGATCGTCAGCCAGATCCTTGCGGATTTTTTGATCGTCGATTTGCAGGATGCGCGCCTTGGTGAAGGTGCTGTCAGTGAGCACTCTTACCTGGGGGCCTGTGTAGCTTTTGGCTTTCAGGCCTTCCTCTTTAAGGGCCATGGCCAGCAAGCCGATCGTGACTTGTTCCCCGGTCGAGGCGATCACGTCGAGTTCCCGAGGGTCTGGAGCCGTCGAGATTTCTTTCGCCAAGGCGATAAGCCGGTTGGTTTCGCCGGACATTGCCGAAGGAACCACGATGATGTCATGCCCCTGAGCTTTCCAGCGGGCAACCCTTTTGGCAACGTTTTTGATCCGGTCCGTTGATGCAACCGACGTGCCTCCAAACTTCTGAACTATCAGTGCCATGCACAATCCCAGCGGTAAATGCGAACGTCGGGAATTCTAACGTACCAGTTATTTGAGACACAAGGCAATTTGCGGGTCTGAAACGAGTCTGGCATTTGCCCAAAACGCATTAATAAATGCCACTTGCAATTGCATATGTTCATGTTCTATACTGGCGGCAATATAACGAAAGTTATATATCCAAGGTTTGGAGTGAATCGAGGCCCGGTTGAAGATGCCTGGCCTGTTTGGGGTGTCAGGACATATGAAAGGACTGCTATGAGCACCGTGAAAGCGAATGAAAAAGCCATCGAGCCACGCGAGATTCGTCGCAAGCTCGGTTTGAATCAGCAACAGTTCTGGTCGAAGATCGGGGTGACGCAGAGTGGCGGGTCACGCTACGAGAGCGGACGGAACATGCCGCGCCCGGTCCGCGAGTTGTTGCGACTGGTCCACGTAGAGCAGGTGGATATTCAGCGCGTTAAAAAGGAAGACGTCGAGATTATCGACTATCTCAAGAGCGAAGATCCTGACCTATACAAGACCCTGAAGAAATCGGCGAAGGCCAAGAAGAAAGCGGCCTGATACCTCTTGGTGTCACGGGGTTGCAATGACCTCGATTCCCGTTTCCGCAATGCGGCGGGCATAGGCAGAAAGGCTTTCGGCGCTTAGCGCCGAAAGCCTTTCTGCTGCAGGCTGAAGGGATGGTCGGGCCAGGCTGTAAAGCAGCACTCCCCGGATTTCGTTTTTTGCCGAAGTGACGAGTTCAAGGTAGGCCTGGAATTCCTGTTCGTCAATGCTCTGGCCGTCAATTGCAAAAAAGCAGGTTTGTACCCAGGTCGGCGCGAGTTTTGCGCAAGCAATGAGCGCTTTCCTTGTCTTCTCGGGAGTGGTCGTTATGCCGTTGACCAGGCGCACTCCCGTTTGTGATCCCCGGTCGATCTTGAACCAGACCTCCCCGCCACGTTCCCCTATTCGTGCGATTCCTTCGCGAACGTATGCTCTGTGCAACAGGCTGCCATTCGTGATCAGTCGCAGCCGAACCGTGGCTGACAGGCCGAAGTCGTCGAGTGCGCGTCCGGCGATGCTTACGGCCTCAGGAAAGACCGATGCGCTGGTCGGTTCTCCGTTTCCGGAGAAGGCGATGTCCACGAGTGTTCTTGCCCCTGCCGGGGCGTTTCGGAGGAGAAAGTCTCCCGATGTGGCGTTTGTGAGGAAAAGCCTGAGTTCCGATTCCAGAAGTCGGAGATCAATTTCTGGTGCGGTGCCTCGGGTGAGGTTGGGGACCTGGCAATAGAGGCAGGCCCAGTTGCACGCGTTGTTGGTATTCAGGTTGATGCCGACGGAGACGCCTCCGGCTCTCCGGGAGATGACCGGATAGACGTATTTCATCCCGGCGCTGTTCCGGCTGTGGTCGTTGATGCTCAGGGTTGCGGGCATGTTCTGTTGTGTCGAGGAAAGTGCTCCAAGCCACGATGATATAATCTGGCGCGAATTTTTTCCCGAGAAAGTCATGCGCATTACCCGTCGTCTAGAATTCGATGCCGGTCACCGGATCCCCGATCACAAAAGCCAGTGCAGGCATCTGCATGGGCATCGCTACGTGCTTGAGGTGACTCTTTCCGGTGGAATTATCCGGAGCGCAGGAGATCCGGCGAACGGCATGGTCATGGACTTCTCGGATGTGAAGGCTCTGGCCCGCAGGCATGTCGTAGACCTCTGGGATCACGCATTTCTGGTCTATGCCGGGGATGCGCCGGTGGTAGGGTTTCTGGCGTCCTTGCCGGAACACAAGACGGTCGTTCTGGATTGTATTCCCACGGCCGAGAATCTCGCTGAGACTGCTTTCCGCATCCTTGATGCCGTATATCTCGATGTCTACGGGAACCAGTTGCGCCTGGAGCAGGTGCGTCTCTATGAAACACCAAACTGCTGGGCCGATGCGATACGCAAGTAGGGTCTGGCAAGTCCTTGATGGATGTCAGACCAGTTTTACGGTGTGCATCAGATAGTTAACGGCAGTATCGTTTCCGAGCGAATATTCCCTGCTGAGCGGGTTGTATGTCATGCCAATGAGTTCGTCCGGTTGAAGGCCGACGCTCTTTGCCCATCGCGCCAGTTCTGATGGTTTGATGAATTTGGCGTAATCGTGGGTTCCTTTGGGAAGCATGCGAAGGATGTACTCGGCACCGATTATCGCCAGGACGTAGGCTTTCAGGTTGCGGTTGATCGTGGAAAAGAACACGTGTCCGGACGGTTTTGCCAGCGCAGCGCAGGCGGCGATTGTGCTGGCAGGATTGGGGACGTGTTCGAGCATTTCCATGCAAGTGACCACGTCGAACGTGCCGGCAGCTTGGGTAGCCAGTTCTTCCGCAGAGATCATTCGGTAGTCTACTTTTTTGCCGCTTTCGAGGAGGTGTAGCCTTGCTACGCCGAGCGCCTTTTCCGAGAGATCGATTCCCGTCACGCTGGCTCCCGCATCGGCCATGCTCTCGGCCAGAATGCCTCCGCCGCATCCGATGTCCAGCACGCGTTTTCCTTTCAACTGGGCTTGATTGTCGATCCAGTTCAATCGCAATGGATTGATTTCATGCAGGGGGCGAAATTCGCTTTGAGGATCCCACCAGCGGTGGGCGAGCTGGCTGAATTTCTCGAGTTCGTGCGGGTCGGCGTTATGCATTTTTCGTCAGCTTCGCAAATGGATCGAAATAAAAAAGCCCTGCCGAAGCAGGGCTTTTCCAGTGACGTGCAGTATTACTTCTTGGTGCCGATGATTTCGATGTCGACACGACGGTCAGGCTGCAGGCAGGCAATAACCTTGGCGCTCTTCGGTCCCTTGCACTGATCGGGCTTGGTGACCGGCTGCTTGCTGCCCTTGCCTTCGGTGTAGATTCGATTGGCCGGGATGCCCTTGGCAACCAGGTAGTCCTTGACCGAAGCGGCGCGCTTCTCGGACAGCTTCTGGTTGTAGGCGGCGCTGCCGATACGGTCGGCGTGACCAACTGCGATGACGACTTCAAGAACGAGCTGTTGCGATTTTGCAACAACGTCGTCGAGCTTGGCCTTGCCTTCCGGACGGAGGGTTGCCTTGTTGAAGTCGAACAGGGCGTCGGCAGCGACGGTTACCTTTTCGCGAGCCGGGGCGGCGGCAGGCTTGGCGGCGGGCTTGGCAGCCGGGGCGGGAGTTGCCTTCGGCTCGCAGACTTCCTTCGGCAGGAGGTCCTTGTCGCACTTGCAGCCGGCCGGATCCTTGGCGGCAGCGGCCGGGGTCCAGAAGTTGGTGCGCCAGCAGAGGCCGAACGGATCCATCACGACTTCGCCGCGGCCATCGATGGCGTAAACGCGATCAACAGCCTGGGCTTGCGCCAACGAGGCGCAGAGACCAAGGGTAGCGGCCACCAAGGCCATCACGGAATGTTTTGCTGTTTTATTCATCTTGATTCACCTCGTTAGTTAGAGCCAGCGGAATTGTCCGGTCGGCCGGTTCATTGTTGAAAATACTAGGTCGAGCATTTTACGGACGGATTTGATTCTGCCATAAAGCCGCGAGATTTTTCAACTCGATTTCTCCGCCGGAAAGCAGCAATCCGTCGCAAACACGAGCCTTCCCAGCTACCCAAACGTCTGATACATGCTCACGTCCTGCCGAATAAGCAAGAAGTGATGCTGGATCGTAGCACGGGGCCAGTGCTGCGTCATCAACTCTAACGGCGCACAAGTCCGCAGCCTTGCCGATCTCTATGCTGCCAATTTCCCTTTCCAGTCCGAGAGCCTTCGCGCCTCCCAGGGTGGCCATTCTCAGGGATTGATGGGCGTCAATGGTATCGGCGCGACCGCTGCTCCCCTTCGCGAGGAGTGATGCGAGGTGCAGTTCCCTGAGAATGTCCAGGCGGTTGTTGCTTGCTGCGCCATCCGTCCCCAGTCCGACATTGACACCGTTTTCGACGAGTTCGGTGAGCGGGCAGATTCCGCTGGCGAGCTTGAGGTTTGAAGTGGGGCAGTGTGCGACGGAGGCGCCGTTATCTGCGAGAAGGGTGATTTCTTCGGCGGTGAGATGTACGGCGTGTACTGCTATCAATGCCGGTCCGAGTATTCCCAGGTCATGAAGGCGCCGGATCGGGCGCATGCCGTATTGGCTGGTGCTCTCTTCTATCTCCTCGCGGGTTTCATGGACGTGGAGATGGATCGGTATGTCGCATTGTTCTGCCAATGTGAGAACTCGGGAGAAGCTTCGGTTGCTTACCGTGTAGGGGGCATGCGGCGCCAGGCAGAAACTGATCAGCGGGTTGTCGCGAAATTCGTCGCGTACAGCCAGTCCTTTGGACAGGTAGTCCTCGCAGTCTGCCGCATAGGCGCTTGGGGAGTCGATCGCGATGAGGCCGATGGCCGCGCGCATGCCCATGCGCAATGCGGCTTTGGCGGCTGCTTGCGGGAAGAAGTACATGTCGTTGAAGCAGGTGACGCCGGAGCGGAGCATTTCCGCGCAGCCCAGCAGCGTCCCGTCATGCACGAACTGGGCCGAAACGTGTTTTGCTTCGGCGGGCCAGATGTGGTCGTGCAGCCAGTCCATTAGCGGCAGGTCGTCCGCCAGGCCGCGCAGGAGCGTCATTGCCGCGTGCGTGTGAAGGTTGATCAGGCCGGGAATCAGGATGTGCTCGTGCAGGCGTCTGGTCTCTTTTGCTGCGTAACGTGATCGCGCTTCCGTGTGTTGCAAAATTGCAACAATTCTTCCTTCGTGCACCGCGACCGCGTGCTTTTCCAGAACGGTTCCGGCGGGTTCGACCGGAATGATCCACTTGGCTTCTATGAGGAGGTCAATTGGAACAGCTGAATGCATGAGAGAACGCCTTTCGGTATCAAATGTGTCGGGTCGGGAGCCTCAAGAGGCCGCGTGCTAGAATTACCTGTTTCTCAGAACGACAACAAGACCGACCCGAGCGTCAGGGGCTGCCGCATCACCGGTGATCAAATTGGAACAGACCGTGGAAACCTTCGCAAAAGAAACACTTCCCATCAGTCTCGAAGACGAGATGCGTCGTTCGTATCTCGATTATGCGATGAGCGTCATCGTCGGGCGCGCGCTGCCGGATGCGCGTGATGGTTTGAAGCCGGTTCATCGCCGTGTCCTGTTTGCCATGCATGAGCTGGGAAACGACTGGAACAAGGCGTACAAGAAGTCGGCGCGTATTGTCGGTGACGTGATCGGTAAATACCATCCGCACGGCGACACGGCGGTCTACGACACGATCGTGCGCATGGCGCAGGATTTTTCGTTGCGCTACATGCTGGTCGATGGCCAGGGTAATTTCGGGTCGATCGACGGCGACAACGCGGCGGCGATGCGTTACACGGAAGTGCGCATGGCGCGCATCGGGCATGAACTGCTGGCCGATATCGACAAGGAAACCGTCGATTTCGGGCCGAACTACGACGGTTCCGAGCAGGAACCGCTGATTCTGCCGGCGCGTATCCCGAACCTGTTGATCAACGGTTCGTCGGGCATCGCCGTGGGCATGGCGACGAACATCCCGCCGCACAACATCAATGAGGTGATCGACGGCTGTCTGGCACTGCTGCACCACCCCGAGATGACGGTCGACGAACTGATCGAGATCATCCCGGCGCCGGATTTCCCGACGGCCGGCATCATCTATGGCGTATCCGGAGTGCGTGAGGGGTATCAGACCGGGCGCGGACGCGTGGTGATGCGCGCCCGCACGCATTTCGAGGACATCAAGGGCAGCAACGACCGGCAGGCCATCATCGTCGATGAACTGCCGTATCAGGTAAATAAGCGGTCCTTGTTGGAAAAGATCGGCGAACTGGTCAACGACAAGCGGATCGAGGGTATTGCCGACCTGCGCGACGAGTCGGACAAGTCCGGCATGCGCGTGGTGATCGAACTCAAGCGCAACGAGGTGCCGGAAGTCGTCCTGAACTGCCTGTACAAGCAGACGCAGTTGCAGGATACCTTCGGCATGAACATGGTTGCTCTGGTCGATGGGCAGCCGCGCTTGCTCAACCTCAAGCAGATGCTCGACTGCTTCCTTTCGCACCGGCGCGAAGTCATCACCCGCCGCACGGTTTTCGAGCTGCGCAAGGCGCGCGAGCGGGCGCACATCCAGGAAGGCCTGGCGGTGGCACTCGACAACGTCGACGAGATCATTGCCTTGATCAAGGCTTCGCCGACGCCGGCGGATGCGCGCCGTGGCCTGATGTCGCGGCTCTGGCAGTCGGCGACAGTGGGCGAAATGCTGCAGCGCGCCGCGCTCGACGCCACGCGTCCTGAAGGTCTGGCGCTGGAGTACGGCCTGTCGAAGAGCGGCTACCTGCTGTCCGAGGCGCAGGCCCAGGCCATTCTTGAACTCCGCTTGCAGCGGCTGACCGGCCTGGAACGTGACAAGATCGTCGGCGACTTTGCCGAACTGCTTGAGAAGATCGCCGACTTGATGGATATCCTGGCGCGTCCGGAGCGTATTACCGAAATCATTGCCGAGGAGCTTGAACAGATCCGGGCGCAGTTTGGCGACAAGCGTCGTTCCGAGATCGTCCTGGATACGCAGGATCTTGGCATCGAGGATTTCATCACGCCGCAGGACATGGTGGTGACGTTGTCGCATTCCGGCTACATCAAGTCGCAGCCGCTCGCCGATTACCGGGCGCAGCGGCGCGGCGGGCGCGGCAAGCAGGCGGCGAGCGTCAAGGAAGACGATTTCGTCGACCATCTGTTTACTGCCAACACCCACGATTACATCCTCTGTTTCTCCAGTCGCGGGCGTCTCTACTGGCTCAAGGTTTACGAAGTTCCGCAAGGTGCCCGGACCGGGCGCGGCAAGCCGATCGTCAACATGTTCCCGCTTGAAGATGGGGAGAAGATCAGCGCCATCCTGCCGATCAAGGAGTTCGTCGAGGACCGCTTCGTCTTTATGTGCACGGCGCAGGGGACGGTCAAGAAGACCCCGCTTTCGGACTTCTCCAATCCGCGCAAGGCCGGCATCATCGCCGTGGCGCTCGACGAGGGGGATTACCTGATCGGTGCGGAAGTGACCAACGGCACGCAGGACATCGTGCTCGTTTCGGACGCCGGCAAGGCGATCTGGTTCGACGAGGAAGATGTCCGGCCGATGGGCCGCACGGCGCGCGGCGTGCGCGGGATGAAGCTGGGCGAGGGGCAGCAGGTGCTGTCGCTTCTCGTCGCCGACAACCATCAGGAAACCGTGCTGGTGGCAACGGAGAACGGTTTTGGCAAGCGCACGGTGCTGGCCGATTTCCGCCACTCCGGCCGCGGCACGCAGGGAGTGATCGCCATTGCCGCCAGCGAACGCAACGGCAAGGTCGTTGCCGCCCGCCTGGTCAAGGACGAAGACGAAATCATGCTGATCACCACCGGAGGCGTCCTGATCCGGACGCGGGTCGCGGAGATCCGTGAGCTTGGCCGGGCGACGCAAGGGGTGACCCTGATCGCGCTCGACGAGGGGGAAAAACTCGCCGGCCTGGAAAAGGTGGTCGAATCCGATGACGATCCGGAAAATGGTAACGGCCATGAAAATGACCATGAGAGCGGCCCGGAAGGGACGCCGGACGCGGAGTGATTCGGCGGCATCGTTTTCCCGGAATTTTATTGACAAGAGATTGCCTGCATTGACATGAGCGACGACCTCAAGACCGAACTTGCCGTCGTGCGCGGCGAAATCGACGCCATTGACGCGCAACTGCTCGATCTGCTCAACCGTCGTGCGCGTTGCGCGCAAAAGGTCGGCGAGATCAAGGCGGCGCACGGCGAGGCCGGGTTCATCTACCGGCCGGAACGCGAGGCGCAGGTTCTGCGGCGCGTACAGGATATGAATCAGGGGCCTTTGCCCAACGAGAGCGTCACCTGGTTCTTCCGTGAGGTAATGTCGGCCTGCCTCTCGCTGGAGAAGCCGCTGGGCGTGGCATTTCTCGGGCCGCTGGGTACGTTCTCGGAGAGCGCGGCGACCAAGCATTTCGGTCACGCGGCGCGATTGTCGCCACAAGGATCTATCGACGACGTGTTCCGCGAGGTCGAGGCCGGTCATGCCGATTTTGCCGTCGTGCCGGTGGAAAATTCGACCGAGGGGGCGATCGGGCGGACTCTGGACCTGCTGATGTCCTCGCCGTTGAAAGTGTGCGGCGAGGTCGTCCTGCGCATTCATCAGCATCTGCTGTCGAAGGAGGCGTCGCTCGACGCGATCGGCAAGGTCTATTCGCACGCTCAGTCGCTGGCGCAATGCCACGAGTGGCTCAACCGCTCCTTGCCAAACGCGCAACGCATTCCGGTCGGCAGTAACGCGCAGGCCGCGCAACTGGCGGCTGCGGAACCCGGCGCCGCGGCGCTGGCCGGCGAGGCGGCGTCGCAGCGCTACGACTTGCCGATGCTGGTCAGCAACGTCGAGGACGAGCCGAACAACACGACACGCTTCATCGTTCTCGGGCGGCAGGAGAGCGGGGCGTCGGGGCGCGACAAGACGTCATTGATCATGTCGGCGCCCAATCGCACCGGTTCGCTTTGTGAGCTCCTCGTGCCGTTGTCCGAGGCGGGCGTATCGATGACCCGCCTGGAGTCGCGACCGGCCCGCCACACCCTGTGGGAATACGTCTTCTACGTCGATATCGAAGGGCACAAGGATGAGCCGGTGGTGGCGAAGGCGCTCGCCGAGCTGGCCGGCCGGGCGGCCTATCTGAAGGTGCTTGGTTCGTACCCTGTCGCCGTCTATTGATCAACCTGTTATGTGAGGTTCCGCATGTCCATCTGCGATCAGTCGTTACCGTATGTCCGCGCCATTTCGCCCTATCAGCCCGGCAAACCGATTACCCAGCTGGCTCGGGAGATGGGTATCCCCGTCGAGCGGATCATCAAGCTGGCGTCCAACGAGAACCCGCTCGGGATGAGCCCGAAGGCGCGGGCGGCGATGGAAAGGGCGGCGGCCACGCTGGAGCGCTATCCGGACGATTTCGAACTCAAGGCGGCGGTTGCCGGGCACACCGGGTTCGGCATGGAGCGCATCGTCCTTGGCAACGGCTCCAACGATCTGCTCGACATGGCGGCGCGGGTTTTTCTTGCGCCGGGGCGGTCCACCGTATTCTCGCAGCACGCCTTCGCCGTCTATCCGCTGGCCTCGTTGTCAGTGGGTGCCGAACTGATCGCCGTTCCTGCCAAGGATTTCGGCCACGATCTCGACGCGATGCGCGCTGCGATCCGGCCCGATACGCGTCTGATCTGGATCGCCAACCCGAACAACCCGACCGGAACCTTCGTGCCGTATCCGCAGTTGAAGGCCTTCATGCAGTCGATCCCCGCCGACGTCGTGGTGGTGCTGGACGAGGCGTACAACGAGTATCTGCCGCCTGACGTTCGTGAAGATTCGAAAGAATGGCTGGCCGAATTTCCCAACCTGCTGATTACGCGGACCTTCTCCAAGATCTACGGGCTGGCTGGTTTGCGTATTGGCTATGGGCTGGCCTCACCCGAGATCGCCGACCTGATGAATCGCGTCCGGCAGCCGTTCAACTGCAACAATCTGGCGCTGGCTGCTGCGACGGCCGCGTTGGGTGACCATGAATTCGTGGCGCGCAGCCAGGAACTCAATCGCGCGGGGATGACGCAATTGACCGAGGGTTTTTCAAGGCTCGGTTACGAATACATTCCTTCCTGCGGGAATTTCGTCGCGTTTCGGGCGGGGGACGCCGCCACGGTTAACCAGAAGCTGCTCAAGCAGGGCGTGATTGTTCGTCCGGTGGCTGGTTACGGGATGCCCGAATGGCTGCGGGTGACCATCGGCACCGAGGCGGAGAACCGCCAGTTCCTAGATGCCCTCGAAAAGGCGCGCGGATGAGAGCGAACGAATGAGTGCGGAGCCCGAGTTCGGCAAGGTTGTTGTCTTTGGCGTCGGGCTGATTGGCGGCTCGTTCGCGCTGGGGTTGAAGGCTGCGGAGCAGGTGGGCGAGGTGGTCGGTTTCGGTCGAAGTGTTGCGACCCTGACTCAGGCGCTCGACTTGGGCATCATTGACCGCGTCGGCGCCAATCCGGGGCAGGAGGTGGCTGATGCCGACCTCGTGCTGATTGCTTCGCCCGTCGGGCAAATGCCCGAAATCATGGCGCGGATTGCCCCCTATATCGGTCCGGAAACGGTGGTGACCGACGGTGGCAGCACCAAGGCGGATGTGGTTTCCGCCGTGCGCGAGCACTTCGGCGGCAAGGCCGGGCAGTTCGTTCCGGCGCATCCGATCGCCGGTGCCGAGAATAGCGGCGCGGCGGCGGCGCGCGCAGATTTGTACCGCGATAAGAAAGTAGTGCTCACGCCGCTGCCGGAGAATCCGGTCCTCAGCGTTGCCCGGGTGCGATCGGCCTGGGAATGGTGTGGCGCGCAGATCTTCGAACTGAAACCGGAAGAGCATGACCGGGTTTTTGCCGCGGTCAGCCACCTCCCGCATCTGTTGTCATTCGCCCTCGTGCATGACCTGGCCATTCGCGAGAACAGCGACCTGTTCTTTACTTTCGCCGCCAGCGGCTTCCGTGATTTCACCCGTATCGCCGCGAGTCATCCCGAGATGTGGCGGGATATCTGTCTGGCCAATCGCGTCGCGCTGCTCGATGAACTTGATCGCTACCGCGCGCAACTCGACGAGTTGCGCGGTGCGCTGGCCGGTGGCGACGGTGCCGTGCTGGAGAAGACTTTCGAAGTGGCGCGCTCGGCGCGTCGCGCCTGGGATGGAAGCAAGAGCAAATGAACACGCCTGAATTCATCGATCTACCCGAGGTGTTGTCGGCTGGCGGTAGCGTCCGCCTGCCGGGTTCAAAGAGCATCTCCAACCGGGTCTTGCTGCTCTCGGCGCTGGCCGCGGGAGATACCGAGGTGCGCGACCTGCTCGAATCCGACGATACGGAGCGCATGCGTGAAGCGCTGTCGGCACTTGGTGTCGATATGCATTCGCTTGGAAACAATGCCTGGCTTATCAAGGGTGTTGGCGGGACGTTTCCGAACAAGCAGGCGGACCTGTTTCTCGGCAACGCCGGCACGGCGTTTCGCTCGCTGACCGCGGTGCTCGCCTTGAGCGGCGGGACGTACGCCGTGTCGGGCGTTCCACGCATGCACGAACGGCCGATCGGCGATCTTGTCGACGCGCTGCGGCAACTGGGCGCCGACATCTGTTATGTCGGCAGCGAAGGCTTTCCGCCACTGACCATCCGCCCGGCGACGATCCGTTCCGGTGGCGTTGTCCGTGTCCGCGGCGACGTGTCCAGCCAGTTCCTGACCGGGGTGTTGATGGCCTTGCCGCTGACCGGCGTGGAGACCACGGTCGAAGTCGTCGGCGAGTTGATTTCCAAGCCCTACATCGAGATTACGCTGGCGATGATGGCTCGCTTCGGCGTGCAGGTGCGGCGCGACGGCTGGCAGCGCTTCATTGTGCCGGCTGGTTCGGTCTATCGCTCACCCGGTACGATATATGTCGAGGGTGACGCGTCGTCGGCGTCGTACTTCCTGGCGCTTGGAGCGATTGGAGGCGGGCCGCTGCGCGTCGAAGGCGTCGGCGAGACATCGGTCCAGGGTGACGTTCGCTTTGCCGATGCGCTCGCACAAATGGGCGCCCGGATTTCCATGGGGCCGAACTGGATCGAGGCCGGCGCACCAGTAAATGGCCGGCTGCGCGGCATCGATCTCGACTGTAATCACATTCCTGACGCGGCGATGACGCTGGCGACGACGGCGCTGTTCGCCGACGGAGTGACGACGCTCAGGAACATCGCCAGCTGGCGGGTCAAGGAAACCGACCGGATCGCTGCGATGGCAACCGAGTTGCGCAATCTCGGCGCGAAGGTGGACGAGGGGGCTGATTTGCTGCGCATCGAGCCGCCGGCGTCGTTCGTTGCGCCGCATGCCGGTATCGATACCTACGACGACCATCGCATCGCGATGTGTTTCTCGCTGGCCGCCTGTGGCGTGCCGGTGCGGATCAACGATCCGGGATGCGTGGCCAAGACGTTTCCCGAATACTTCGCGCGCTTTGCCGAGGTGACGCGCGCGGTGCCGGTGATCGCCATCGACGGGCCGTCGGCCTCCGGCAAGGGAACGATCGCCGCGCGGGTGGCGGCCGAACTCGGCTGGCATTATCTGGACTCTGGCGCAATCTACCGCCTGACCGCGCTGGCCGCGCAGCGTGCCGGCGTAGCGTGGGACGATGAGCCGGCGCTCGCGCGAATCGCCGCGGAACTCGACGTCGAGTTCGGCGAGGACTCGATCCGGCTGTCCGGTGAGGAAGTCGGCGACGCCATTCGTCTTGAGGAAATTTCCATTGGCGCTTCGCGTGTCGCCGCGCTGCCATCGGTACGTCAGGCCTTGTTGTTCCGGCAACGGCTGTTCCGCCGCGCGCCCGGGCTGGTCGCCGACGGGCGGGATATGGCCTCCGTGGTCTTCCCCGATGCGCAGACCAAAATCTTCCTCACCGCAAGCGTCGAGGTGCGCGCGCAAAGGCGCTATAAGCAGTTGATCGACAAAGGAATCGCTGCTAACATTGCTCCTCTTTTGCTGGACTTGCGTGAACGCGACTTGCGCGACAGCCAACGTAGCGTGGCGCCATTGCAGCAAAGTGAAGGAGCCCACCTGCTCGATACGACGGAACTGACCATCGCCCAGACCGTGGCGCAAGTTCTCGAATGGAGCCGGCAGGCCCGATAGCAGCAAAGGCGGTGCGGCAGCCATGCCGGGCCGCTTCGGTGTCGCTGTTGCCGTTTCCCGGTTTGCAGCGATGTTGATCAACTAACCCGCAAATGCGGTAACCCCCAATTTCTTTATGTCAGCCAATCCCACCATGCAGGAAAGTTTTGCCGATCTCTTCGAGGCCAGCCTCAACCGCCAGGAAATGCGTCAAGGCGAGGTCATCACCGCGTCGGTCGTGCGTATCGATCAGAATTTCGTCGTCGTCAATGCCGGACTGAAGTCCGAGAGCTATATCGACCGCAGCGAATTCCTCAGCGACGCCGGTGAAATCGAAGTCAATGTCGGCGACTTCGTTCAGGTCGCCATCGAACAGCTGGAGAACGGTTTCGGCGAAACCCGCCTCTCCCGCGAGCGTGCCAAGCGCGTCGCCGCCTGGAACGCGCTCGAAATGGCGCTGAACGACGGTTCGCTGGTCACCGGCACGATCACCGGCAAGGTCAAGGGCGGTCTCACCGTCATGACCAACAGCGTCCGCGCCTTCCTGCCCGGTTCCCTGGTTGACATGCGTCCGGTCAAGGACACCACCCCGTACGAAGGCAAGACCTACGAGTTCAAGGTCATCAAGCTCGACCGCAAGCGCAACAACGTCGTCGTCTCGCGTCGTGCCGTGCTCGAAGCCACGGCCGGTGAAGAGCGCGAAGCACTGCTCGCCAACCTCAAGGAAGGCAGCATCGTCAAGGGCATCGTCAAGAACATCACCGACTACGGCGCCTTCGTCGACCTCGGTGGCATCGACGGCCTGCTGCACATCACCGACCTGGCCTGGCGCCGTGTCCGTCACCCGTCGGAAGTGCTGGCGGTCGGCGATGAAGTGCAGGCCAAGATCCTCAAGTTCGACCAGGACAAGAACCGCGTCTCGCTCGGCCTCAAGCAGCTCGGCGAAGACCCGTGGGTCGGCATCGCCCGCCGCTACCCGCAAGGCACCCGCCTGTTCGGCAAGGTCACCAACCTGACCGACTACGGCGCATTCGTGGAAATCGAGCAGGGCATCGAAGGTCTGGTGCACGTCTCGGAAATGGACTGGACCAACAAGAACGTCCATCCGTCGAAGGTCGTCCAGCTCGGCGACGAAGTCGAAGTCATGATCCTCGAAATCGACGAAGAGCGTCGTCGCATCTCGCTGGGCATGAAGCAGTGCGTGGCCAATCCGTGGGATGACTTCGCGATGAACCACAAGAAGGGCGACAAGGTGAAGGGCGCCATCAAGTCGATCACCGACTTCGGCGTGTTCATCGGCCTGCCGGGTGGCATCGACGGACTCGTGCATCTGTCCGACCTGTCGTGGTCGACCCCGGGTGAAGAAGCCATCCGCAACTTCAAGAAGGGCGACGAGGTTGAGGCGGTCGTGCTGGCCATCGATACCGAGAAGGAACGCATCTCGCTGGGTATCAAGCAGCTCGACGGCGACCCCTACACCAGCTTCATCGCCACGCATGAGAAGAACGCGATCGTCAAGGGCACCGTCAAGTCGGTGGACGCCCGTGGCGCTGTGATTACGCTCGAAGGCGACATGGATGGCTACCTGCGTGCATCGGAAGCGTCCCGCGATCGGATCGACGATCTGACCAAGGTGTACAAGGAAGGTGACGAAGTCGAGGCGATGATCATCAACATCGACCGCAAGACGCGTTCGATCAACCTGTCGATCAAGGCCAAGGACCAGGCCGAGCAGCACGAGGCGATGCAGAAGTTCGCCGCGGAAAGCAATGCCAGCTCGGGTACGACGAACCTTGGCGCCCTGCTGAAGGCCAAGCTGAACAGCCAGCAGTAAGGGTAGCGCATGACCAAGTCAGATCTGATCGCACGGCTGGCCGAGCGTTTCCCGCAGCTGGTTGCGAAGGACGCCGACTTTGCGGTCAAGATGATTCTCGATGCGTTGTCCGAGGCCTTGGTCAAGGGCGATCGCATCGAGATCCGGGGATTCGGCAGTTTTTCGCTGAATTACCGGCCGCCCCGCGTCGGACGCAACCCGAAATCGGGCGACAAGGTCAGTGTTCCCGAGAAATGGGTTCCGCACTTCAAGGCAGGCAAGGAGTTGCGGGAGCGCGTCGACAAGGCGGAAATTCGGTCTGAATGACGAAAATCATGCTTAAGTAGACAGCAGGGGCGGCAACGGCGTTGCCGCCCTTTTCTTTGCGGGAGGCCGTGCGATGCGTGTCGTGTTGTGGTGTTGTCGGATTTTCATCTTTCTGTTCCTGTTGGCTTTTGCGCTGAAAAACACGGCCCCGGTCAGCGTCAGCTTTTTCTTTGAGACCTCGTGGCAGGCTCCGTTGATCATCGTGGTGCTGGCTTTTTTCGCCGCAGGCATGGCGCTGGGCGTGCTGGCCCTGCTGGGGAAGGTCTTCTCTCTGCGGCGAGAAATTGCCCGACTGAAGCGTATTTCCACCGTATCGGAGAGCGCGGACGATGCGTCGCCTCCCGTGACGCCGCCGTTCCTTTGACGGAAGTCAAGAAAACATGATCGAACTCGAATACTGGCATCTCCTGTTCCTTCCGCTCTTTTTCGTTCTCGGCTGGGCGGCCGCGCGCATAGACATCCGCCATCTGGTCAAGGAATCGCGTGCCTTGCCGCGTTCCTATTTCCGGGGGCTCAACTTCCTGCTCAACGAGCAACCGGACCGGGCGATCGAATCGTTTGTGGAAGCGGTCCGCGTCGATCCCGAGACGGTGGAACTGCATTTCGCGCTGGGCAGCCTGTTCCGGCGCCGCGGCGAGACCGAGCGGGCGATTCGCATGCACCAGAGCCTGATCGACCGCGACGATCTGCCGCAGGATCTGAAGCTGCAGGCGCTATCGGAACTGGGGCAGGATTATCTGAAGGCCGGGTTGCTCGACCGGGCGGAGGAAATCTTCGACAGATTGCGGGAATCACCCCGCGCGGAAGATGCCAAGCGCAACCTGCTGGAAATCTACCAGCTCGAAAAGGACTGGGAAAAGGCGATCGCCATCGCCGCCGAGTTGCCTGATTTCGCCTCGCAGAAGGAGGTTGCCGAATACTATTGCGAACTGGCGGCGGCGGAGATGATTCGCTCGCATCCCGATGCCGCGACCGAACACCTGAAATCTGCGCTCGAGCGCAACCGCAAGTGCGTGCGCGCCAGCCTGCTGCAGGGGGACATCGCCGTCCAGCAGGAGCGTGTGGCGGAGGCGATCGCCTGTTGGCAACGTATCGAACAGCAGGATCCGACCTATCTGGCGCTGGTGGCAAAGCGCCTGCTCGAAGCCTTCCGCAAGCTGGAGCGGCGCGATGAGGGTCTGTTGCTGTTGCGTGGCTATCTCGAACGCTATCCGTCGCTGGACCTGCTCGATGTGGTTTTCCAACTGGTGCTTGAATGCGAGGGGGCAGAGGCTGCATACGCCCTGGTGCGCGACGAACTGCGCCGCAACCCCACCTTGCTCGGCTTCGACAAGCTGATCGAGGCGCGTTCGTTGATTTCGCCGCCGGAGTCGCGTGCCGATCTCGATCTGGCGAAGGGGATCGTACAAGGGTATACCCGCCGCCTTGCGCGTTACCGGTGCGATAATTGCGGCTTCAAGGCGCGGCAGTTCTACTGGCGTTGCCCGGCCTGCGGCGGCTGGGAAACCTATTCGCCGAAGCGTACCGAAGAATTCGACCTGACCCCATAGGATTTTCCCGCATGGTTTTGCCTGATCTCTCCACTGTCCGACTGCTGATTGTCGGTGACGTGATGCTGGACCGCTACTGGTTCGGCGATGTCTCGCGCATCTCTCCGGAGGCGCCGGTGCCGGTCGTCCGGGTCGAGCGCTGCGAGGAGAGACCGGGCGGGGCGGCCAACGTGGCACGCAATGCGGCGGCGCTCGGTGCGCGGGTTTCGTTGCTTTCCCTGGTCGGCAGGGACGAAGCTGGCGAAAGTCTGGCGCGTCTGGTGCGCGACGGAGGGATCGACGCCAGCCTGCACGTCGACGATGCGGTGTCGACGACGGTCAAGCTGCGCGTGATCGGACGCCAGCAACAGCTCTTGCGGATTGACTTCGAAAATCGCCCGTCTCACGAAGTTCTCCGCGCCAAGCTTGCAGATTTTGCGCAACGCCTTCCGGATTGCGACGCCGTGGTTTTTTCCGACTACGGAAAAGGTGGCCTGACACACATCAGCGAAATGATCGCGTTGGCGCGCGGGGCAGGAAAGATCGTCCTGATCGATCCCAAGGGCGACGATTATTCCGCCTATGCCGGGGCGACGGTGGTGACGCCGAATCGCTCTGAGATGCGTGACGTGGCCGGGCGCTGGAAGGATGAAGCCGATCTGGAGCGCAAGGCCACCGAATTGCGCGAGCAGTTGCAACTGGATGCGCTGCTGGTCACCCGCAGCGAGGAAGGGATGTCACTGTTTCTCGCCGACCGGGCGATTCACGAAAAGGCCGTGGCACGCGAAGTGTTCGACGTGTCCGGTGCCGGCGATACGGTCATCGCGACGTTGGGAGTGATGCTCGCCAGCGGCGCCGACTGGGAACCGGCGATTCACGTGGCGAACGTCGCTGCCGGCATCGTTGTCGGAAAACTCGGGACCGCAGTCGTTACCCGCGACGAACTGGCGGCCGCTTTGAAATAAGGAGTTCTCATGTACACCATCGTCACCGGCGCCGCCGGTTTTATCGGAGCGAATGTCGTCAAGGCGTTGAACGAGCGCGGCGTCACGAAGATCATCGCCGTCGACAACCTGAAGCGCGCCGAGAAATTCAAGAACCTCGTCGATTGCGACATTGCCGATTATCTCGACAAGGAAGGTTTCATCGAACGCCTGCTGGCCGGTCATTTCGACGGCGCCGTCGATGCCGTGCTGCATCAGGGAGCCTGTTCCGACACCATGGAGCAGGACGGCCACTACATGATGGAAAACAACTTCCGCTACTCGCTGGCTATGCTCGACTGGTGCCAGGAGCAGAAGGTCCAGTTTCTCTACGCGTCAAGCGCAGCGACTTATGGCGGCAGCAGCGAGTTCCGCGAGGAGCGCGCCTGCGAGGGGCCGCTCAACGTATACGGCTACTCCAAGTTCCTTTTCGACCAGATCGTTCGCCAGCGCCTGGCGGAGGCGCAGGGTGACAACTCGCAGATCGCCGGCTTCCGCTATTTCAACGTCTACGGTCCGCGCGAATCGCACAAGGGACGCATGGCGTCGGTGGCCTTCCACCATTACAACCAGTTTCGCGCCGAAGGCAAGGTCAAGTTGTTCGAGGGTTGCGACGGCTACGCTAACGGCGAGCAGAAGCGCGATTTCGTCTATGTCGGCGATGTGGCCAAGGTCAATCTGTTCTTCCTCGATCATCCGGACAAATCAGGCATCTTCAACGTCGGCACCGGACGCGCGCAAAGCTTCAATGAGCTCGCCGCGGCCAACGTCAACAGCTGTCGCGCCCTGCAGGGCAAGGCGGCGGAACCGCTCGACGCGCTGCTTGGGCAAGGCCTCATCGAGTACATTCCGTTCCCCGACGCGCTGAAGGGCAAGTACCAGAGCTTCACCCAGGCCGACCTTACGAAGCTGCGTCAGGCCGGCTACGACGCCCCGTTCGCCAGCGTCGAGGAAGGCGTGGCGCAGTACGTGCAATGGTTGAACCGTCATGTATAAGACGCTCGAGGACTACGTCGGCAACACGCCGCTGGTGCGCCTGAAGCGCCTGCCGGGCAAGGAGGTCGAGGCGCGCGGCAACATCATCCTGGCCAAGCTGGAAGGCAACAACCCGGCCGGCTCGGTCAAGGACAGGCCGGCGCTGTCGATGATCACGCGCGCGGCGCGGCGAGGTGACATCAAACCGGGCGATACCCTGATCGAGGCGACTTCCGGCAACACCGGCATCGCGCTGGCCATGGCCGCGGCGATGGGCGGCTACCGCATGATCCTGGTCATGCCGGAGAACCAGAGCATCGAGCGCCGCCAGACCATGCGAGCCTTCGGCGCTGAGCTGGTGCTCACCCCGCGCGACGGCGGCATGGAACTCGCGCGCGACGTCGCCGAGAAACTGCGCGACGAAGGCCGGGGCGTGATCCTTGACCAGTTCGCCAATCCGGACAACCCCTTGGCGCATTACGAGGGCACTGGCCCGGAAATCTGGCGCGACACCGAAGGGCGCGTCACCCATTTCGTCAGCAGTATGGGCACCACCGGGACGATCATGGGCGTGTCGCGCTATCTCAAGGAGCAGAATCCGGCTGTCTGCATCGTCGGCTGCCAGCCTGAGGACGGCTCGCAGATTCCCGGCATCCGCAAGTGGCCGGAAGCGTACCTGCCGAAAATCTTCGATCGTACGTTGGTCGACCGTGTCGAAGCGGTTTCTCAAGGCGAAGCCGAGAAAATGACCCGCCGCCTGGCGTGTGAGGAAGGCATCTTTGCCGGGATTTCGTCGGGTGGTGCGGTGGCCGTGGCTTTGCGTTTGGCCGCCGGGGTCAGCAACGCAACGATCGTGACGATCGTTTGCGACCGCGGCGACCGTTATCTTTCAACAGGCGTCTTCCCGGCATGAGCGTGAAGCCTGTCCTGATCTTCGATATCGAGACGATCCCCGATGTGCCGGGCCTGCGGCGTTTGCACGACCTCGATCCGGTCCTCTCCGACGCCGAAGTGGCGGAAATGGCTTTCCAGCAGCGGCGGGCGCAGAACGGCAGCGACTTCCTGCCGCATTACCTGCAGCGCGTCGCTGTCATCTCGTGCGTCCTGCGCGCCGGCAAGGATCTGCGCGTGTGGTCGCTGGCCGAGCCGGAGCAAAGTGAAGCTGAAATCATCCAGCGCTTCTTTGACGGCGTCGAGAAATTCACGCCGCAAATCGTCTCGTGGAACGGCGGCGGTTTCGACCTGCCGGTGCTCCACTACCGTGGGATGATCCATGGCGTTGTCGCCCCTCGCTACTGGGATCTTGGCGACGGCGACTACAACGACAGCCGCGACTTCAAGTGGAACAACTACATCAGCCGCTACCACACCCGCCATCTCGACCTGATGGACCTCTTGGCCCTGTATCAGCCGCGCGCCAACGCGCCGCTCGACGACCTCGCCAAGCTGATCGGCTACCCCGGCAAGCTTGGCATGGACGGCAGCAAGGTCTGGGAAGCATGGCAGAACGGTGAGATTGCAGGCATCCGCGACTACTGTGAAACCGACGTGATGAACACCTACTTGGTGTTCCTGCGTTTCCGGCTGATGCGCGGCGAGATGTCGCGTGGCGAATACGATGCGGAAATAGCCTTCGTGCGTGACGAACTGGGGAAACTGAACAAGCCGCACTGGGGAGAATTCCTGGCGGCGTGGGCCGGATAGGGCGAATCTGATTATTGCTCCACCGCGCTGTTTATTGCTGTTGACGTACTTGAGTTTGGAAAATACAGGGAGATTGAATGCCAGGCACCAAAAGGGAATCCGTTCAGGCCAGTCCAGACGGGGGCAAGTCGCGCTCGGCCTTGAGAGACATGTTCCGACTTGTCGTAGGCGCCGTCTTTATTGGGGCGGCTGTTGTGTACTCTGCGCGCTATGGAACCGCCCAGCCGGATCTGTTTTTCCTTGTGGCCGTGGCGATCGGTGGCTACATGGCGATGAACATCGGCGCCAACGACGTTGCCAACAACGTTGGGCCGGCAGTCGGCTCCAAGGCGCTGACTATGGGCGGCGCACTGGCCATTGCCGCCATTTTCGAAGCAGCGGGAGCACTGATTGCCGGCGGAGAAGTTGTCGGGACGATTCGCAGCGGAATCATCAATCCTGATCTCATCCCGAATGCTGATGTCTTTGTCTGGTTGATGCTTGCCGCGTTGCTGGCCGGTGCGCTCTGGCTGAACATCGCCACGGCGGTTGGCGCGCCGGTATCGACCACGCACTCGATCGTCGGCGCCGTGCTGGGCGCGGGTGCTGCCGCGGCCGGGCCGGAGATAGTCAATTGGGCGACGATGGGCAGCATCGCAGCGAGTTGGGTCATCTCGCCGCTCCTCGGTGCGTTGTTTGCTGCGGCCTTCCTGTATCTGATCAAGCGCAGCATCACTTATCAGCAGGATATGAGCGATGCGGCGTGTCGCACTGTTCCTCTGCTTGTCGGATTGATGGTTACGATCTTCACCTGCTATTTGCTGCTGAAAGGGCTGGGAAAGATCTGGAAAGTGGGATTCGTTGCAGCGGCGGCTTATGGTCTGGTCGCGGGCGCAGTGGTCTTCATCGTCGTGCGGAAAATGCTCAGTCGGAACGGCGGGCTCGCCTCGAACACCAAGGAGAGCGTCAATCGCCTGTTCAACGTTCCCCTGATCTTTGCCGCGGCGCTGTTGAGCTTTGCCCACGGTTCGAATGACGTTGCCAATGCGGTCGGCCCACTGGCGGCGATTGTCGATATCGTTACCGGCGGCGGCACGATCAGCAAGTCCGCACCGATTCCCGTCTTTGTGATGCTGCTGGGGGCGATCGGGATTTCCTTTGGCCTCGTGTTGTTTGGGCCCAAGGTGATCAAGACAGTTGGCTCTGAAATCACCGAACTGGACCAGATGCGTGCGTATTGCATCGCCATGGGGGCGACGATCACCGTGATTGTGGCGAGCCAGTTGGGCTTGCCCGTCAGTTCCACGCACATCGCCGTGGGCGGCGTATTTGGCGTCGGGTTTCTGCGCGAGTATCTCAAGACCAACTACGATCGCATGCTGGCCGAAATCCATGCGCACCACGCCGGTGAAGGGGCCGCTGCGATCGCCGCGTTCGTAGAGGAGTTTGAAAAGGCCTCGATCCAGGAAAAAGGAGCGATGCTGCGCGAGCTCAAGGCGCGGGGAAACACTGCTGCTGCGCCGGGCATTGTTTCCAAGGACGAGCGCAAGGGCTTGAAGAAACTGCACAAGCGCGAACTCGTCAAGCGTTCACAGGTGATCCGCATCGCGGCGGCGTGGGTGATCACCGTACCAGCGTCGGCCCTGATGGCCGCGATGCTGTATTTCACGATCAGGGGCATGATGCTGCCCTGATTGCCGGGGCCGAGGCTTGCCGTGTGAGTTGATTCGCTCGTAGCGCCGCTGCTGCGGCGCCACGGCAATATCACTTGAGCATCCATTCGTGTGCCGGGTCGTTCTTGAACACCCAGTCGCGTTTCGGGCCGGCCATCACGTTGAAGTAGTAGGAGGTGTAGCCGTGCGGCACGGTTACCGGGTGGTAGCCGCACGGAACCATCACCACGTCGTGGTCTTCGGCCGCGACCGCCTCGTCGAGACTGCGATCATCGGTATAGACGCGCTGCAGGACGTAGCCTTGCGGCGGGTTGAGCCGATGGTAGTAGGTCTCTTCGAGCGAGCTCTCGTTCGGCAGGTTGTCGGTGTCGTGCTTGTGCGGCGGGTAGCTCGACGAGTGGCTTGACGGCGTGACGACCTCCACGACGAGCAGGCTGTCGGCCGGCTCGTCGGCCGGCAGGATGTCGGTGACGTAGCGGGTGTTGCTGCCGCTGCCGCGAACAGAGCGGCGGATGCTCTCACCGCGGATCACGCGCGCCGGGTGGTTGCCGAAACCGGGCGCGTGGGCGATGGCGATCTCGCAGGCGGTCACCGCCGTGGCGCTCACCTTGCTGCCGTTCGGCACGTAGGCGGCATCCGGGGCCTTGTCGTCGAAAACGCTCTCGCGCGTACCGAGTTCGCCGCAGTCGAGCGCACCGGCCCGTACCGTGGCCTTGCCGGCGAGAACGACGAGGCACGCCTCGCGCGCCGGATCTTCGAACTCGACCGATTCACCCGGCTGCAGCCGGTAGGCGGCGAAGCCGACATACTCCCAGCCCGCCGACGCCGGCGTGACGGAGGCGATTTCCTTGCCCTTGCGGGCCTTGACCAGTAACTTGCTCACGCGCGCCTCCTCACTTTGCTCCGTTGATCTTCCTGACCAGTCCGACCAGGGTGTCGTAGCCCTTCTTTGCGTATTCGTAGCTCGGTGCCACGGCCGGGTCCTGCTCGGCTTCGACGACCAGCCAGCCGGCATAGTCGTGGTCAGCGAGTTCCTGGAGGATCGGGTCGAAGGCGATCATGCCGTCGCCGGGAACGGTAAAGACGCCGTCGAGCACGGAGTTGAGGAAGCTCTGGTCGTTGTTGCGCGCCTTCAGCATGACGTTCTGGCGCACGTCCTTGCAATGCACATGGACGACGCGGTCGATGTGCTTCCGCAGTTCGGTCAGCGCGTCGCCGCCGGCGAACGTGATGTGTCCCGTGTCGAACAGCAAACCGACGTTGGGGCTGGTGAGCTGCATCAGGGTGTCGAGATCCTGCGGGCTTTCGCAGTACGCGCCCATGTGGTGATGGTAGGCGAGGGTGATACCGTGTGACTTGAGATAGGCGCCAAAGGCGTCGAGCTTTTTGGCGTAGGCTTCCCACTGCGCTATGCCGGGGAAGCGCGGGCGGCGCGATAGCGGCGTCTGCTGCTGGCCCTGCACGGAACCGGCCACCTCACCGTAGACCATCACAGCACAGCCGTTGTGCACCAGTTTCTTCATGTGCGCCTGCACGGCTTCGATTTCATGTTCGAGGCTGTTCTCCGCCAGCGTGCCGGAGTACCAGCCCGAGACGACCACCGCGCCGTAGCCGGCCAGCTTCGCCTTCAGTTCCTCCGGATCCTTCGGGAACTTGTTGCCCAGTTCGAACCCCTCGTAGCCGATTTCGGAGCCCTCGGCCAGACAGGTTTCCAGTGGCGTATCGCCGCCGAGCTGCGGCAGGTCATCGTTGGTCCATGAAATCGGGTTGATGCCGATTCTTACCTGAAGTTTTCCCATGTTTGCCTCATGTGGTCGATGCGTTGAGTGTCTTGTCCGTTCGCTTCAAATCCGCTGTTTTTTCTTCTCTGCCTCAAGCTGTTGTCGCGCGGCCACGACGGCAGGTCGCGTGGATACTTCGGGAATCCCCACTTCCCACCAGCAGCCGCCTTCCGGCGTGCTCTGCGGGCCGTCGATGACGATGCTGATGAGGTAGGAGGTGTCCGAGGCGCGGGCGCGCTTCATGGCCTCGCCAAGTTCGGCAATGTTCTTCACACTTTCGGCGTTCGCGCCGAGCGAGCGTGCGTTGGCGGCAAAGTCGATCGTTGGCATGCCACCGGGCGCCTGCAGGCAATCCTCGAACATGTTGTTGAACGGCGCGCCACCGCAGGCCTTCTGCAAGCGGGTGATGCAGGCGTAGCCGAAGTTGTCGGTGACCACGACGATGATCTTCTGTCCGAGCATGACCGAGGTGGCCAGTTCGTTGTTGAGCATCAGATAACTGCCGTCGCCGACGACGACGATGACTTCACGCTCGGGGCGGGCCATTTTCACGCCCAGTCCGCCGGCGATCTCGTAACCCATGCAGGAATAGCCGTATTCCATGTGATAGCCGCCGGGAACGGAGGATCGCCACAGTTTGTGCAGTTCGGCGGGCAGCGTTCCCGCCGCGCAGACGGCGATATCCTTCGACGACGAATCGGGCGAGGAGTCCTGAATGGCGCCGATGACTTCGGCGTAAGTCGGCAGATCGGCGCGAGAACTATGGACGATGTCGCCAATTGCATGGCGCCAATCCGCATTGAGTTGCCGGGCCCGGACCTGCCAGCTGTCGTCGGATTTCCAGTCGGGCAGTGCCGAAGACAGGGCGTCGAGCGAGAGTGCGGCATCGCCCTGGACGCTTTGTCCGCCCCATTTGATCGCGTCGAAGGTATTGACGTTGATCGAAACGAGCCGGGCGTTGGCATAGAGCGTATGCGACCCGGTCGTGAAGTCCTGCAGCCGCGTGCCGACGGCCAGAACGACATCGGCCTCCGCAGCGAGTGCATTCGCCGCCGGTGTGCCGGTGACGCCAATTGCGCCCGAAACGAAGGGGTGATCCCACGCCAGCGCGCCCTTGCCAGCCTGGGTTTCGCCGATGGGGATGCCGTGGCGTTCGGAGAAGCGCTGTAACGCTTCGCAGCCTCCCTCGCTGTAAAGCACGCCGCCGCCGCAGACGATCAGGGGGCGCTTCGCCGTTTTCAGGATCGCGGCGGCTGCGGCCAGTTGCCGGGGGTCGGCCGGCGGCTGGCGGAATTCGACGATGCGTTCGGCAAAAAACTCCTCCGGCCAGTCGGCCGCCATGGCCTGAACGTCCTGCGGGAGCGCCAGGGTGACCGGTCCACAAAGGGCCGGGTCGGAGAATATCGCCATCGCCCGCGGCAGCGCCGAAAGCAGTTGATGCGGCGTGACGATCCGGTCGAAGTAGCGCGACACCGGGCGCAGGCAGTCGACGGCAGAAACGCCACCGTCCTGGAAGTCCTCGACCTGCTGCAGTACCGGATCGGGATCGCGGGAGACGAAGATGTCGCCGGGAAGGAGCAGCATCGGCAGGCGATTGACGTGCGCCGTTGCCGCCGCTGTCACCAGATTGGTGCATCCGGGGCCGATCGAGGTCGTGACCGCCATCAGGCGACGCCGGAAATGCGCCTTGGCGAAGGCCGTGGCGGCCAGGGCCATGCCCTGCTCATTGTGCGCGCGGTAGGTCGGCAGGACGTCGCGCGCCGCGTACAGCGCCTCTCCCAGACCGGCGACGTTGCCGTGCCCGAAAATGGCCCAGACGCCACCGAAGAGCGGCTCGGTGCCGGTGGCTGTCACCACCTTCTGGGCCGCGAGATAGCGCACCAGCGCCTGTGCCATCGTCAAACGAATCGTTGCCATTGGTTTCCTCCCCTGGTCGTTGTTTCGCGGCTACGTCACGTGTTCGACGTGAACTACCGGATTCCGGATAAAGATAACGCGCTTCGCTGTGGAGTGCAATTAAAATTTCAATAACTTATTGTGTTTAGAAATAACGTTCCATTGGTTGCGATTGTCTTCTAAACGGTCTTTAAAGTGTTGCAATAACAACATGTTAAGTTGTTTTCAACTATCTCCCTCGGTAGGCCGGAAAGCTGTTTCAGGGGGCGGGTGACCGACGGTTCTTCGCGTAAAAAGAAATAATTTTCTATTGACAATAATTTTTAGAATGCCTATTGTTTTGTCGAACACACCGGTTTCCTCCGATTTCTTCCGGAGGGGTACATGAAGAGATAACCCAAAAAAGAAATCACCAGAAGCAAGGCGAGGGCAGCTTCGGCGTCCCCGTAACAGGCGCCCCAGCACGTTGAATGACTCCATTGAAAGGCTGAGCACGATGAACACCCGCACCGCACCCCAGGAATACGACACGCAGAGTCCACTCTATCGAACCACCCATTCGACGCCGACCGACTACTGGAACGATTCGTGCGGCAGCGATGAACTGGCGTATGCGGTCCGCAACGGCGCGGTCGGCGCAACGACCAACCCGAGCATCGTCCTCAACGTGCTGAAGAAGGAATATGCGGCGTGGAAAGACACGCTTTGCGGCATCATCGAGAGCAATCCGACGTGGAGCGAAGACAAGATCGCCTGGCGCCTGATCGAGGAAATGGGCGTCAAGGGCGCGGCCATGCTTCTGCCGGTCTTCGAGCGGGAAAACGGGCGGAAGGGGCGTCTGTCCATGCAGACGAGTCCGACGTACTATCGCGACGCCCGTGCGCTCGTGGAGCAGGCGGTTCATTTCGATAGCCTGGCGCCGAACATCCAGGTCAAGATCCCGGTCACGGCGGCGGGGGTTGTTGCGCTGGAGGAGGCTACCTATCAGGGGGTTACCATCAACGCGACTGTTTCCTTCACGGTGCCACAGGCCATCGCTGTCGCCGAGGCCGTCGAGCGCGGATTGAAACGTCGCGAGCAGGAAGGGAAGGTTGTCGATCATATTCATCCCGCCTGCACCATCATGGTCGGCCGTCTCGATGACTGGATGAAAGTTGCAACGACCCGCGACGGAACGCTCCTGACGCCGGGCTATGCCGACTGGGCCGGTGTCGCCGCCTTCAAGAAGGCCTATACCCTGTACAAAGAACGTGGTTATCGTACCCGCCTGCTCTCAGCCGCCTACCGCAATCATCTGCACTGGTCGCAGTTCATCGGCGGCGATGTCATCCTGACGATCCCCTACGACTGGCAGGTCCTGTTCAACAAGTCGAAGGTCGAGGTCAAGGAGCGCATGCACCTGCCGGTCGCTCCCGAGATTATCGATGAACTGTATTCAATGGTCCCCGATTTCCGCCGCGCTTACGACGAAAACGGGATGAGCGTTGCGGAGTTCGACACGTTCGGGGCGACGGCCCGGACCCTGCGGGTGTTCTGCGAACACTACCACGAACTGCTCGGGATCGTGCGCGACGCGATGATCCCCAATCCCGACAAGAAGAAGTGACATTGAAGGGTGATTGCCCGCGACTGCAGGCAGTCGTTATCGAATAACCATAAAAGCATCGCCGGCGGCGTGCTTTCTCGAGTGTATCGGAGAGAAAGATCTTGCCGCACGGCGAATTGTCCGTGTTGAAAGGAGGGATTGACACCAAAGACGCAAGCGTTTGCCTGTTCGGGTCAAACATCTGATTCAGAAGAAGATTCTTTGCATAAACATGAGGGGAAAACCGATATGAAAAAGATTCTGCTGTCTGGCGCCGCGCTTCTCGTGGCATCCACCATGGCCTTTGCTGCTCCCGTCAAGGTGGGCGTTTCGATCGCCAACTTCGACGATACGTTCCTGACCTACATGATGGACGGAATGAAAGCCTACGCAAAAGCGAATCCGGATGCCGTTGAGCTGACATTTACCGATGCCAAGGAGGATATGGCGAAGCAGCTCGATCAGGTCGAGAATTTCATCGTCCAGAAGATGGATGCGATCATCGTTGTTCCGGTCGACACCAGCGCCACCGCCCCGATGACCAAGAACATCCTGGCGAAGAACATCAAGGCGGTTTATGTGAACCGCAATCCGGGCAATCTGCCCGATGGCGCCTATTACGTCGGTTCGGAAGAGATCGTCGCCGGTCGCCTGCAAATGGAGTTCCTTGGCGAGAAACTCGGGGGCAAGGGCAACGTCGCCATCCTGATGGGCAAGCTGGACAACGAAGGCGCATTGAAGCGCACTGCAGGCAATGAAGAAGTCCAGAAGAACAAGTATCCGGGCATCAAGATCCTCGACAAGCAGACCGGCCAGTGGCAACGGAACGAAGGCCTCGCCAAGACCGAGGACTGGCTCAACCGCTTCGGCAAGGATCTCAAGGCCATTCTCGCCAACAACGACGACATGGCGCTCGGCGCCATTCAGGCGCTCAAGGACAAGAAGCGTACCGACGTCATTGTCCTCGGCGTTGATGCCACGCCCGATGCCCTGACCTCGGTATCCAAGGGCGAGCTCGCCGCAACGGTGTTCCAGGATGCCGCCGGCCAGGGCGGCGGCGGTGTCGAAGTCGCCGTCAAGGCAGTGAGGGGCGAAAAAGTGCCGAAGGAAAACTGGATTCCGTTCAAGCTCGTGACGCCGGAAAACCTCGCGCAATTCAAGAAATAGGAACGTGACCGTAGGCCGGGAGGGGAAGCCTTCCCGGCTTGTCGCTCGTGCAGCCCGGAAAACCTGCGGGTCGGCTCACGAAACAGGTTCCAACTTGAATCAGGGTTGAGTATGGCTAACGAGTATGTGTTGGAAACACGCGGCATCCGGAAGGTATTTCCCGGCGTTGTCGCGCTCGATGGAATATCCCTCAGGTTCCGGCCGGGGAGCGTGCATGCCCTGATGGGGGAAAACGGGGCCGGGAAATCGACGTTGATGAAGATCCTCAGCGGGATGTACAAGCCGACGGAAGGGATCGTCCTGTACAAGGGCGTCGAGACCGAGTTCAACGCGCCGATCGAGTCGATCCGGCTTGGCATTGCGATGATCCACCAGGAGCTGTCGCCCGTCCCGCACCGTTCGGTGATGGAAAACGTCTGGCTCGGGAGAGAGCCGCTGATCAAGGGCACGCCGTTCGTCGATCATCGCAAGATGCATGACGACACCAAGCGTCTGCTCGACGATCTGGAGCTCTCGATCGATCCGCGCATCGAGATGGCCAAGCTCACCGTCGCCAAAATGCAGATGGTCGAGATTGCCAAGGCCGTGTCCTACAATGCTGACGTAGTGATCATGGACGAGCCGACCTCATCGCTCACCAAGGGCGAGGTCGAGCATCTGTTCAGGATCATCCGGCGGCTGCGGGAGCAAGGCAAGGCGATCATCTACATCTCGCACAAGATGGATGAAATCTTCGCCATTTCCGACGAAGTGAGCGTCTTGCGCGACGGCAATTACGTCGGCACCTATCCGGCCGCCGAACTGAACACCGACAAGCTGATTGCGCTGATGGTCGGGCGGGAACTGAACGAGATGTTCCCGAAGGTCGAGTGCCCGATCACCGACGTCAAGCTGGAGGTGAAGAACCTGTCGAGCCCCGGCGCGTTCCAGGACGTTTCGTTCGCGGTGCGCAAGGGCGAGATTCTCGGTTTTGCCGGCCTGGTCGGCGCCGGGCGCACGGAAGTGATGGAAACGCTCTTCGGCATCCGCCATAAATGCGCAGGCAGCGTGCTGATCGATGACAAGCCGGTGGATATCCGTGCTCCGGAGGACGCGATCAGGCACAAGATGGCGCTCCTGACCGAAGACCGGCGGTTGTCCGGCATCTTCCCGATGCTCGACATCAAGGACAACATGATCATGGCGGTCATCGACCGCTATCGCAACCGCCTTGGCAAATTTCTCAACCACGCCCAGATCCGCAACGAGTGCGGCGAGTATCGGCACAAGATCAAGATCAAGACGCCGAGCCTCGAGCAGAAGATCATGAACCTCTCCGGCGGCAATCAGCAGAAAGTCCTGGTCGCCCGCTGGCTGATGTCGGAACCGGAAATCCTGATTCTCGATGAACCGACGCGGGGGATCGACGTCGGTGCCAAGGCGGAAATCCATACGCTGATCACCAATCTTGCCGCGAAAGGGAAGGCGATCATCCTGGTGTCTTCGGAGCTTCCCGAAATTCTCGGCATGAGTGACCGGATTGCGGTGATGCGCGAAGGAAGACTGACGGGAATCGTCGAGCGCAAGGACGCAACGCAGGAAGTGGTCATGAAATACGCCACCATGAAACCGTAACGATCGGGTTCCGGTCGCTCGATCAACATCACACAAGGGTTGGGAATTCTTCTATGAACGGCAAGGAAAACATCAAGCAGTTTTTCGGCAAGTACGGGATCTATCTGGTTCTGGTCGTCATGGTCATAATCATGAGCTTCCTGTCGCCGGTGTTTCTTTCGCAGGACAACCTGCTCAACGTGGTGCGCCAGGTCTCGGTGATCGGCGTGATTTCGCTCGGTGTCACGCTGGTGATCATCTCCAAGGGCATCGACCTGTCGAGTGGTTCGACGCTGGCCCTGTGCGCGGTCATGGCCGCGAGTTTCGGCCAGGCCGGCGACTGGGCAGCCAAGATGTATCCCTCGCTGCCGGAACTTCCGGTGATCGTCCCGATTCTCGTCGCCCTCGGCGTGGGCACGCTCGTTGGCATGGTCAACGGCCTGTTGGTCGCCAAGACCGGCATTCCTGCCTTCATTGCCACGCTGGGGACTTATGTCTCGGTACGCGGATTAGCCCTGCTGTATTCCGACGGTCGCCCGGTCAGCACGCTGACCGCGTCGTACCAGTTCATCGGGCAAGGGTATGTCCTCGGCGTTCCCGTTCCTGTCATCCTGTTCTTCGTGTTGGCGCTGATTACCTGGGTGGTCCTGAACCACACCAAATTCGGCAAGAACATCTACGCGATCGGTGGCAACATCGTCGCGGCCGAGGTCTCCGGCGTCAATGTCGGGCGGAATCTGGTCAAGATTTACATGTATGCGGGGATGCTGGCGGGGGTGGCCGGCCTGATGCTCTCGGCGCGCCTCAACACCGGGCAGCCGGGCATGGGCGTCGCGTACGAACTCGACGCGATCGCGGCGACGACCATCGGCGGAACGAGCCACTCTGGCGGGATCGGGACGATCCAGGGAGCGGTCGTCGGTGCGCTGATTCTCGGCGTGCTCAACAACGGCTTGAACCTGCTGGGCGTTTCCGCCTACTGGCAGCAGATCATCAAGGGCGCCATCATCGTCACCGCCGTCGTGATCGACATGCGCAAGAACGCCAAGAAGAAATAGGAGGCGGAAAATGACTGTCAGGATCGGCGCCATCGGACTTGGCCGCCTGGGCTACCAGCATGCGTGGAACCTGCGCTTTGCCATCCCGGGCGTGGAGCTGGTCACCCTGTGCGACGCCAACGAGGAAAAACTCACGGCGACGGCGAGCGCGTGGGGAATCAAGCGGACGTACTCCGACTTCGACGCGATGATCGCCAGTGGCGGACTCGACGCGGTGGTCATCACTTCGCCAT